>ERZ1023670.262-NODE-262-length-17406-cov-23.404299_pt1 | contig 17406 bp, 17 predicted proteins | sample MGYA00380342_ERZ1023670 | MGnify/ENA primary metagenome ERZ1023670 (study PRJEB33179, sample SAMN07448984) | human gut metagenome | biome: Human-gut; feature: Human associated habitat; material: Faeces | host: Homo sapiens | place: India: Bhopal | collected...
TCTTATACAAAAATCGATTCAAAAATAAAGGCAAATCTTGAACTTCATAAAAGTTTAGACGACTTCATTGCCATTCGTTTGAGTGTGCGATATTTTTTGTATCGGTTATTTTTGCTTTATCCTATTATTAAAGATTTTAGGGTCTTAATTTAAATATCATTAACTTCCATTTTTTATCTACGCACTATTTACACATCTCACGTTGGTACATAACTAGTTAATTATCATAAGTTTTAATGATTTTAACCACCATATATTCATCTAAGCACAATTACACTATCATAAGGTCAAAAATTAAGAGAATCGCATTAAAGCGCTGCAACATTCCTTTATATTCAAAAAAACTTTGTATCTTCGCAGCGAAATATACATAAAACATATCATCATATACTCACTTATGAAGATAAAGGAAGTCGCTGAGACCCTTGAACGGTTCGCGCCACTGCCGCTGCAAGAAAGCTATGATAATGCAGGCTTGCAGATTGGATTAACAGCGGGCGAAAATGTGTCAGGGGTCTTATTGTGTCTTGACGTAACCGAGGAGGTAATAACCGAGGCAGAACAGTTGGGGTGCAACCTCATTGTGTCGCACCACCCTTTACTATTCCGTCCGCTACGCCACGTCACCCTACAAACGCAAGTGGAACGCTGCGTAGTAATGGCCATACAAAAGGGCATTGCTATCTATTCAGCTCATACCAATTTGGATAATGCCCAAGGCGGTGTAAACTACATGATAGCTGAAAAGTTAGCACTACAAGACGTTCGCTTTCTCGCTCCCCTCAAAGGTCAAGAAGGCGGTAGCGGTATTATAGGTGAACTCTCAGAAGCTATCCCCACAGAGGCATTCTTGACACACGTTAAACAAACGTTCCATATTGAATGTCTCAACAGTAATAGCACAACCAAGCAAAGCATTAAGCGCGTAGCCCTCTGTGGTGGAGCAGGTGATTTCTTACTCGACGAAGCTATCAGCCAACAGGCAGATGCTTTCCTAACAGGCGAGATGAGTTACCACCGCTACTTTGGTCACGAAAATGACCTCTTGATTGGCGTAATGGGGCATTATCAAAGCGAACAGTTTACCATTCAATTGCTCGAACGCATTCTCATGCAAGCACAGCCAGACTTACACATTGTAAAGACACAAGTCAACACGAACCCTATAAAGAGTTTGATAAGTTTGTGAGTTTTATGGGCTATAAACTCGCCCACATAACGCGTGCTTCCTAACACGCGATAAAAATACTTCACCAAAAACCTATTAAACTCCCTAAACTTATTAAACTCATTAAACTTCCCACTCATTAAACTTATTAAAACTCACCATATCATGGCAAAAAAAGACGTAGCAGACATGTCTGTAGAACAGAAGTTGAAGAACCTCTACCAACTACAGACCACACTCTCTGAAGTAGACCGTATCAAGACGCTCCGCGGTGAACTCCCCCTCGAAGTGCAAGACCTTGAAGACGAGATCGAAGGTCTTACCCACCGTATCGCTAAGTTCAACGAAGAATTGGAAGGTCTTCACACCGACATTGCCAACAAAAAGGCAAAAATCAACGACGCTAACAGTGCTATCGAACGTTACAAGCAGCAACTCAACGACGTTAAGAACAACCGCGAATACGACATGCTCTCAAAGGAAATCGAATTCCAAAGTCTTGAAGTTGAATTGCAGAACAAGAAAATTGGCGAAGCACAACGCGCTATCGACGCTCGCAAAAACGACATCGAAGCTGCTAAGCGCCAATTAGAGGAACGCCGTGCCGACCTCGACATGAAGAAGTCTGAACTCGACGACATCACCGCCGAGACAAAAGCCGAAGAAGAGAAGCTTCGCGAAAAGGCTAAGAACATCGAACAGACTATCGAGCCTCGCCTCTTGGCTGCCTTCAAGCGCATTCGTAAGAACTCTCGCAATGGATTGGGCATCGTTTACGTTCAGCGTGGTGCCTGCGGTGGTTGCTTCAACAAGATTCCGCCTCAGCGTCAACTCGACATTCGCACACGTAAGAAAATCATCGTATGCGAATACTGCGGCCGTATCATGATCGACCCCGAATTGGCAGGCGTTAAAATCGAAAAGCCCGCTGAAGAGAAACCCAAGCGTCGCGCACGCCGCACCTTGGCTAAATAAAAAGAACAAGCATAAAAACGGAGCAAACTTCACAGTTGCCCCGTTTTTATTTTTATTCTTCATTAGCGTACACACTACATTTCTATTGCTGAAACAAACATCTTTCAGTATTTTTTTCGTAAGTTTGCAAAAATATTTTGGGGCAAAGCCCACTAATTATTCTTCCGTATTTGTTTGTACTGACAAAGTGATTGTCACAACCCTCGGAAGGTGATAAAATATAAGTTTACTCATGGGTCTATTTAGCATTTTTTCAAAAAAGGAGAAAAAGGAAGTTCTCGATGCCGGACTGGAAAAAACCAAAACCAGCATATTCGGCAAGATCACACGTGCCATTGCTGGTAAGAGCAAGGTGGACGATGAAGTGCTTGACCAACTTGAGGAGATTCTCATCACCTCTGACGTTGGCACCGACACCACCATCGACATTATTCACCGCATTGAAGAGCGCGTAGCACGCGACAAGTATGTCAGCACAGCCGAACTGCACAACATTCTTAAAGAAGAAATTGGTGCCCTACTCACCCAAAGCGGTAACGACGATGCCGAAGGCTTTCAAATCCCTACCGACCACCGTCCCTACGTGATCATGGTCGTAGGCGTAAATGGTGTGGGCAAGACTACCACCATTGGTAAGTTAGCCTACCAATTTAAGCAAGCTGGACTGAAAGTCGTACTCGGCGCTGCCGACACGTTCCGTGCCGCAGCCGTTGAGCAACTCGTCATTTGGGGCGAGCGCGTAGGAGTACCCGTCATCAAGCAACAAATGGGTAGCGACCCTGCCAGCGTAGCTTACGACACTGTCAACTCGGCCAAAGCACAAGGAGCCGATGTAGTGATTATCGACACCGCAGGCCGCCTACACAATAAGATTGGCTTGATGAACGAACTTACCAAGATTAAGAAGGTAATGCAAAAGGTCGTGCCCTCTGCCCCCGACGAAATTATGCTCGTACTCGACGGCAGCACAGGACAGAACGCCTACGAACAAGCCAAACAGTTCATTAAGGCCACCGACGTCACCTCGCTCGCTATCACCAAACTGGACGGTACGGCAAAGGGCGGCGTAGTAATCGGCATCTCTCACCAACTCAAAGTACCCGTAAAGTACATCGGACTGGGTGAAAAGATGACCGACCTTCAACCCTTCAACCGCAAAGACTTCGTCAACTCCCTCTTTGAAGGTACCGAACTATAAAGCACGCCCGACACAACAAACTAACAAGATGAGCAACAATCAAGCAAACAACTCTTACAAGCATACTGTCGACATCATCACCATGGGGTGTTCGAAAAACCTTGTCGACTCTGAAAGCCTTATCAACCTCTTTAAAGAGCACGACATAAAGGTATATCACAACCCCGAAACGACACATGGCGACATAGCCGTCATCAATACTTGCGGCTTCATTGCATCGGCCAAGGAAGAGAGCATCAACGAGATTATCGAACTTTGCGACCTGAAGACTGATGGTGAACTCAACCACGTATACGTAATGGGCTGCCTGTCAGAACGCTACATGGACGAGTTGCGTGCCGAAATACCCGAGGTAGACAAGTTCTACGGCAAGTTTAATTGGAAAGAGTTGCTCAACGACCTTGCTGCTGCCGACGGTGATAACTCACTCACGCAACCTTCTACCACCAATAGCGAGACAGAGCGCACGATTACAACTCCCGCCCACTACGCTTATATTAAGATATCTGAAGGTTGCAATCGCCACTGCGCCTACTGCGCTATACCTATTATTACAGGCGAACACAAGAGCCGCCCCATGGACGACATCTTGACTGAGGTGAAGCAACTGGTGAAGCAAGGTGTAAAGGAGTTTCAAATTATCGCACAAGAGCTTACATATTACGGCATCGACCTCTATCACGAGCAACGCTTGCCACAGCTCATCGAACAAATGGCACACATTCCTGGCGTGGAGTGGATTCGATTGCATTATGCCTACCCCACTCACTTCCCCATGGACTTACTCCGCGTTATGCGCGAGAATAACAACGTGTGCAACTACCTCGACATCGCCTTGCAACACATCTCTGACAACATGCTCACCCGCATGCAACGCCACATCACAAAGCAAGAGACCATTGACCTCCTTGCGGCTATGCGCCGCGAAGTGCCAGGCATTACCATTCGTACTACGCTCATGGTCGGTTTTCCCGGCGAGACAGATGCTGACTTTGAAGAACTCATGACCTTCGTACGCGATGCTCGCTTCGACCGCATGGGGGCATTTGCCTATAGCGAAGAGGAAGGCACCTATGCTGCCGAGCACTATACGGACGACGTGCCCGAAGACGTAAAGCAAAAGCGTCTTGACCGCCTCATGCTCCTACAAGAGGACATCGCCACTGAACTCTCTGAAGAGAAAGTAGGCGAAACGCTCCGCGTCATCATTGACCGTGAAGAGGGCGACTACTACATTGGCCGCACTGAGGCCGACTCGCCCGAAGTGGACTGCGAAGTGCTGATAGCTAAGTCTGCCGAGCGTCCCCTCACGATTGGCAACTTTTACCAAGTCGAGATTACCGACTCTGAAGAGTTCGACCTCTTTGGAGTGGTACGTTGATTTTTTTAGTTGAAGAGTTAACGAGTAGACGAGTAAGCATGATCAAAAGTAACTTACCCGTCAACATGTCTACTTGTTAATTTGTCAACCCGTAAGAAGAAAAGCATGAACAACAAAGACTTTATCAACGCCCTTGCCACGCAAAATGGTAGCACGGCCAAAGCCATGCAAAAGTGGGTAAATACGCTCACCTCTGCCATAGCCGATAAGCTCGACGACGACACGCAACTCTCCGTACAGAGCTTTGGCACATTCGAGGTAAAGAAAAAGTTAGAGCGCGTAGTGGTCAATCCCGCCACGAAACAACGCAAACTCATTCCGCCCAAATTGGTGTTAGCCTTCAAGCCAAGCACCACGCTAAAGGAGAAAATAAGATAAATGAAGAAAAAGTTAAGTTTACAAGACTTCGCTGAAATCTTAGCACAACGCGAAGACATCGACCGCAAGGCGGCCGATGCCTTTGCGCGCTCTTTTTTCGACATCATTGAGCAAGGACTACAGACCGATAAGTTTGTCAAAATCAAAGGGTTTGGCACGTTCAAACTCGTAGCCGTAAGCGAACGCGAAAGCGTCAACATCAACACAGGCGAACGCTTCCAAATTAGCGGTCACACGAAGGTGTCGTTCACGCCCGACTCTACGATGAAGGAGCTGGTCAATCGTCCCTTTGCCCACTTCGAAGCTGTCGACCTCAACGACGACACTGACACCAAGGAGTTTGAAGTGATTGACGAAGAAATGGAAGAAGAGGCAGACGAAGAGATAGAAGAGAACCAAGCAGCCCCTTCAACCGACGAGGTTGAAACCACCGAAGTAGAAGAGCTAGAAAGTGGCGACGACACGGACAATGCAAGCAACGATAACGGCGAGACAGAGGACGTTGAGCAAGCAACTGACGATGCTGACGAGCCAATCGATAACGAAAGCCTCAGCGACGAAACGCCTATCGAAATTATTACAGACCAAGCCCCCAGTCCCACGCAACAAGAAGAAGTCGCTTCGGCTACTCTCAACAAGGAACCTTCGGCTGAACCCAACATTACACCGACCACCTCTGTAACTGACGGCAATAAAGCAAAAGCCCCCTCCCCCACGGCGCAGACCGAAGCCACTAACACGGCCGCAATTCCCAACAAGCGCCGCGACAGAGAGGACATTGTTGTGACCGAACCCACTCCTATTAGTAATACTCAAGCAACTAATACGACTGCCCCCAAGACAACAACTGTAGAAAGTGCTCCAACGAATGCTACAATGGGTTACACCTACAACGAGGTGCCGTCGCCCCACAAACGCAATTGGTGGAAAACGCTCTCACTCATACTGCTCATGCTCGCCCTCATGGCGGCAAGTTACTTCGCAGGCTACTATCGTATGCTATGCCCCACGTGTGACAACTACATATTCAGAACGAAGAGCGAACAACCAGTGCCAGTACCCACGAAAGTGGTGCAACCGGGCCCTGTTGCTCGTCCCGCGTCTGATTCGGATGTAGCACACGCCGACACTGCACAAAAGGCAAATCAAAAGCAAAGTCAGCCCAACAACGAAACTAAGACTCCCAATACGACTTTGCCCGCAAGCGCTCCGACGCAGCAGCCAGCCCAAACTAAACCAAGCCAACTCACAACAACGTCCACGCCACAGCGCCCCAAAACGCACTGCGTTGGAAAAGGCGAAAACATCTACCGCATAGCCCGTAAATATTATGGTGACGATAGCTATGCCCAAAAGATTATTAAGGCCAATAACCTTAAAGATGCCAACACAATTGTTATCGGCATGGAACTTAAGCTACCATAACTTCTGTTCTTAAGTAGGTGTTCAAAATTAGTTGATATGAATTGGTGCAGTATTTCGTTCAGAAACATAGGTTGAAGAGGGAGCGTAGCGGGCTACGTGACCGATGAAACCTATGTTTCTGGGCGAAAGAATGCGCCAAGGCATATCGACTAATTCTGAACATGATTATATAAACTAATTTTGAATACCTACTTAATAATAAAGAAACAACTTAAATTTCGGATTTAGCAAGAAAAGGCTAAGTCCGAAATTTGAGTAAATACACGTCTAATATCTAACGCAAATGAGTAAAAAGTCTGAATACAAACAAAAGAACGAAGCCTTCTTAGCTGCTAAACGACAAGAAGAAGATGTCAAAGAGTTAGCCAAAGGAGTGCTTTACGAAGTGCAGAAGAGTGGCAATCCACAAGGACGTCGCCCCGACTTGCGCAGTGTTGTCTGCGTACACTACACAGGCAGACTCATTAACGGCCGCGTTTTTGACGATTCGCGCCGTGAGGGTATACCTGCGGCTTTCCGACTCTTCGAAGTAATCGACGGGTGGCAAATTGCTTTAAGCCAAATGCGACCAGGCGACCGCTGGACCATCTACATTCCCGCAGCCCTCGCCTATGGCAGTCGTACGGACGGCGACATTCCTGGCAACTCTACATTGATCTTCGACGTGGAACTCTTAAGCATTGCCTAACCGCACTATGTCTACTCATAAGCCCGTTCGCCAATCAAACATAGAGTTGCTACGCATCTTCGCCATGCTCATGGTCGTAGCCCTTCATGCTACATTTGAAACGTTTGGCTACGCGCGAGCCTCCGCTGTGCAAGCGCACCCTGGCAGTTGGTTGGGCATCATCACCACAGCATCTGCCTGTCTGGGCAGTGTTGACTTGTTTGTACTCATCACAGGGTGGTTCGGCACTACATTCCGCCCTAAAGGTGCGTTCAAGTTAGTATTACAAGTCGCCTACATATCCATTATAATGACCTTGTTTGCCTGGTTAATGGACTTCAAGTTGCCCACTAAAGTCATGGACTACTTCCGCCCATTATGGAGCTATTGGTTTGTGTGTAGCTACTTAGTACTCTACTTGCTCACCCCCGTGTTCAATGCTTTTGTTGAAAAGTCGGACGAGCGCTCACTACGCCACTTTCTCATCACCTTTTATGTGTGCGTCATTCCTGCCTCGTTCGTCTTTACCGACCTACACAATGGCTTTGCCGCTGTGCCTTTCATGGGACTCTACCTGCTCGGTCGCTACTTGCGCCTTTACCTCGCGCCACGCTTAGAACAGGTGAAACCTTGGAAGTTGTTGTCAACGTGGATAGCCTGCATCGCGTTCATGACACTCCTTGTGTGGGGAGCAAGCATGATAGATCAATCCTACACTACCGCAATTATTCCCCTATACGTATCCTACACCAATCCCTTGCTTATCATTGCCTCTGCCTCTTTACTCTTATTTTTCTCACGAATGCACCTTCAAAGCAAGGCAGTCAATTGGCTCGCTGCAGGAAGTTTTGCCGTTTACCTCACCCATCAGCACCCTTTTGTGCGCCAAGAGTATTTCAAACTGGTGCGTCAACTCGATCAACAGACCGCCACTTCATTCCAATTCTTTGCCGAAATGGTGTTGTTCATCAGCGCTATCTACCTCTCCAGCGCACTGATAGATTGGATAAGAAGAGTTGCGTTTAAATGGATTAGACCATAAAGTCATTAAGGATCTCAAGCGCCAGATTTAGATAAAATGCAATTTGTCGAACAGAACGTAACACACCATTAGGAAGTGTTACGCAACTGTTCGACAAATTGCATTTATAGTTTTCTTACTTCTTCAACTGCAAGCCAATGTACATGCCTTCGTAATTGTTGAGGATAGAACTGATACCACTCAACGAAGTACCTTTTGCCAATACTGAAGCACCCTTCATGAGCGTGAGCAACTTGCTACTCTCAATCAAGAGGTTTACCTTGTTGCCCTGCTTCGTGATACGCGGAGTCATGGAAGCCAAACCAGCTAAATAAGTCATCTTTATCTTTTTGTTCTTCGTATCAAGTGTGTAAGAACCTTGCAACGTGCGGCCACCAATGGTGGCAGTGTACGTATTGTCCTTATTGAAGGTAAAGCTGCATGCACCTTCCTTGATGCCTACCTTAGCCAACTGCGTGTTAAGTTCGCTCTCTATCTTGTTGGCAGCAATTGCGCCACCGGCTTTAGCCAAAAGGTTCTCACTCTCAAAGACGCAGTTCGAACCGCTATAGCTCCAAGTCCCTACTAAGTCACTCTGTGAAAGAGTAGAACTGCTACTCAACAAGCCACCTAACAAACTACCTAATACAGAATTGCTCGATGATGATGAACTGCTTGAAGATGATGAAGAGCTACTTGAACCATTCAATGCGCCATTCATCAATACTTGGTCTACGCCTTGAGCCACGCTGCCACCTGTTGTACCACAACTTGAAAGTAAAACGACTCCTAAAAGCAGAGCCAACGAAACGGATAACTTTTTCATTTTTAATATTTTGTTGTTTAGTTACGTTAAAAAATAACTTCCACATTTTTGCGCTTCGCGTTTTTTCTTAAACACGAATTATCGTGAATTATCCACGAATTATCCATAAAATTTATGGATAATTCATAAGTATTTATGGTAATCCGTTTTCCCCCAAAAAATGCGGAGTACATATAAAACTGCTGAAGTTATTTTTATAAGTCACTTAGTTTTTTGTTCATGCAAAATTGAAAAAAAACTCCGAGATAGACAACTATCTCGGAGCTTTATAGACCAATGGGCTTGTTTTACCGACAAGCCTTTATTTTTACTTTACCAGTTTATAAGTGTGTACGCTGCCGTCGGTCAAGGTCACGCGAACCAATATCGTTTGACCATTAAAGGCTACAATGGGCAAACTGGCTTGCTTGGTACCACCCAAAGTCTGTGCAAAAATCATGCGACCGTCCACCGTAATGGCTTCTGCGCTGCGGAGGCCAAGAGCTGATTGTACAGAAAGATGTCCACCCTCCCACTTTACTTCAGGAGCACCAGTCGTAGCATCTACTGTGACGTCTTTAATGCCTGTCACCTCAATTTCGTGACGTTGGTTTGCATCAGTGTTTTCGACAATTTCGTAAATAGCTGGTACGGTGCGGCCCGTCCATGTCATTTTTACTTGCTTAGCCTTCTGCTTTTGCTCTTCAGTAAAGGCTACAGTTACAATGCCACCGTCGCTTACTGCAGCGTCAACATCAGTAAAGTTCTTACCGTCAAGTGAAACGGCAAACTTCAGATTGCCAACCGTTGCAGGGTCGCAGAAGAGGCGCAAATCCTTCACATATTCAGCGCTCATGAGGTTGTAAATGAATTCACCTCCCTTTGTTGTACCTAAAGCATAGCCAGCAGTTGAAGTAGAGCCATTGCCGTCAGTAGCCGTCTGAATAGCTTGGTTGTGATTGTCGACCAAGAAAGGAGTAGAATTGGCTACGCTGCCATTCACCTCAATTTCGTGTAAGCGCAACCACTTGTCACATGCCTCTGATACGCGCAAACGTACATAACGTGCCGTAATGGGGGTTACATTGTAGTTGGCATCAGTCGGGACGAAGTCAGTAGCCACAATATTGGTACCATTCTCTGACTCTGTGCCTACGACTATATTTTGTGGCAACGACATTGAGTAGTACAATGTATTTGAACCCGCTACTTTCAGCGTCGTCCAATTTTTATTGTCGGCCGAAACCTGTACGATGGCTTTCTTGGCATAGTCATCGTTGGTTGTACCCATACAGATACGCACGTTCTTAATCTCAGTTTGCTTCGTCAAGCGAATGGTGTAATCGTCATTCACCTTCTGCGTGCGGTTGATGCAAGTATAGGTGTTGTAATTGCCGTCGGCCATTAATGATGCCTCGTGGCCGCTCCAAATGCCTGCATTCTCGCTCGTAGGAACGGTAGCTGTCTGCACCTCAGCAGCCTGTGCGTGATACAACTTAATATGCGTTGAACGAATACGTACCGAAACGTTTGCATCGGTTACGTTCTTCACAGCCAAGTAGCGTACAGGCGTATTCAACGTTGTTTCCGTTTCAGTAATCTGTTGCCATGTTTGACCATCAGCACTTACGAAGGTGCTAAACTGCGCATTGTCGATGTACTCTTCATTAATTTCAAGTGAAGTACACATCATAGCTGCGGGCAGTGCGATACCTACATATCCACCAGCTGGTAGAGTCTTCTTGCCCAACATAGCAAGCGTATAAGCTCCGTTATTGTCAGCGATCGAACCTGTCAAATCCTCAACGTTGGTAAATACAGATGCCTCTTTCTTCGTAAAGAGGTTGTTAGCAGCATTTGACTTCAAATAGCTTGAAACGAACGGAGTGAGGTAACGATAAGAAGCGTGCGTCTCGCGTGGAGAGAGGGTGATACCGCTTTCACCAAATCCAGACATGTGTTGCGTCATGTATTCGCTAGCAGTAGAGAGGCGAGCAGTACCCTTTGAGCTATTCATATAAGTGGTCCACGCTGTCTCAATATCTTCTGATGATGCGCAAGTCAAATAATCCTTTGTCAAAGAGGCCAAAGCGCGCAAACGGAGTACCCAGGGCTTAATGTCGGCATAAAGCAAACGTTCGCCGTCAACGGTTGACTCCTCAAGTCCCGTCATAACATCGCAGTTCGCTACGATATTGTCCATCAACGCATTGAGCGCTGTGGCGTCGCCCTTACTCTTGTAGTTGTTGATCAACGTGTTGAGTGAAGCAGGATCGTTCTTGCTCAAGTAAGGAGCTAAGAAGCGGTAAGCCTGTTGAGCTGCCTCATTGCCAGGGAAAAGTCCCTTAAACGAAGCCTCCCACGAGTTCAAGTTGTTAAAGCCACGATTGTTCCAACTATAATCACCAGCTGAGAATATTGCCGTCTTTGAAGCCTCGCCTTGTTCCATAGGGTTGCAGAGTATACCTTGGTTGCTAGCCGTCAATTCGTCAGCGATTGACGTGTCATGCACGTTAGGCATATCTATAAAGTTGCTCTTCATATCGAGCGGATAGATTTCGCTCGGACCAGAGCCGTTGTCGTTGCAAGGATAGTTCCACCACCAAATGGCTTGGCGGCCAAACCGATTTTGCACTACGTTTAAGTCATTATTGTTGGGCACTGACCACACACCGCCACCGGTATAATATACCGTCACGTTAGAAGGCATCGTACTCAAAGCCTTAAAGAAACGATTGAATTGGTCTTCGCTACCAGCAAAACCACGGCAATAGATTTGTGGTGTAAAGCGAATGGCCTTTACCGTATCTGCGGGGTTCGCACCTGCGGTGTTCCACTTTGCTTCAATGGCTTTCTGAATAGCACCTACGCGGTCGGCCGTAAGTTGCATCGTAGCGTCGTCATTAGGAACGGCAACGTCATCGGCAAAGATAGCAAACTGACGGAAACCTAAATCGTACATTGAAGTAAACTTCTTCATAATGTCGTTTACAGCCGTCGCACTATACATCAAGCTGTTACCTGGGTGAATCGCCCAAACGACACTTACCTTCGTGTCATGTGCTACGGAGGTAAAGTCCTTTAAGTCTTGTTGTGACACATAGCCCGACTTCTTTTGTTGGTCAGTCAGCTTTGTGGGATAAGGTTCGCTCCACTTACCAGAGTGGTAGTAGTCACTTTTAGGACCATAGACGTAGCAGTTCATCTTATAGCGCATCATGAAGCGCAACAAGTCTTGACGCACCTCGCCAGCATAGGGTTTGCCATAGAAGCCTTCTATCACACCGCGTTCTTTCAAGTCAGCGTAGTCGTTTATCGTTACCGTAGCTAAGCCTTCCGTGCCATTGTCAAGCATTTGTTCGAGTGAAGCTAAGCCAAAGAAGGTAGCATCAGTGTTTTCGCCCAATACGAGTAATTGTGCCGTGCCATTGCCACCATCGGTGAGCGAAAGAATGTGACGATCGAATTTTCCCTCTTTAGTCAACACATCGGTTGACAGTCCGAGTTGGGTAGCCATGGCATTGCCTTGCCCGTTCGCACCATTCACGCCTAAGTAAACATTTGACTCTGTGCTTGAAGCTGCGTCGCTAAAGTTTACAGTTACATTGTGTGCCGCAAAAATATCTTTTACGCGATTACGAGTGGCTTCATCAATGCCATTATCGCAAACGACATTTACTATATTTGTAAAGCTAACAGTACCTGTACCTGCTGTCTGTGTGTGAGGTACAGGATAGATTGTATACTGACCCATCATCGTCATAGGGAAGATGAGAGCAGCCATACCAATAAGTAGGGATTTCTTTTTCATAAAGAAGGGTAAAAAGAAGATTTGTATTATAGGTGTCGCAAATTTACGCAAAAGTTTTGATTGTAATAGTCTTCAAGGACATGAAAGTGTTTGTGAGTGTTTTGCGTCATTAGGATTATTTGCAGTTGGTTGCCCTCTACAAAAAGTTTCAGAACGCCCTAAATAGGCTTTGAAACTTACGTATATTTTACCTGCAGTGTTTTTTGCTTTCATGTTTCATTTTTATGTTTCAACTAATTGATAATCAATACGTTCAGATTATGAAACATCGTATATCTATGTTTCATTTTTAGTTTCAATGTTTCATTCTAAAAACACAGTGGGAGAAAAACAAAAACACTGAGGGAGCGATCACAAAACACAATGGGAGCGATCACAAAACACTGAGGGAGCGATAAAGCGCTCCCTCAGTGTTTTGAAAAGTGAAACATGAAACTTAAAATGAAACATAAAACTTTTATGTTTCATTTTTATAATGACTTGATTTTTAATTCAATACAATAACAAAATGAAACATGAAAGATAAAATAAAAGATTTGAAAACGTATAGAGATTGTACTGGGAAAAATGCAATTTATCTAATCAAAAAAACTAAGCCAAACGAAAAAAATTCTTTTTCGTTTTGTATCGCGTTCGGTTTGCACTAACTTTTCTAACGGCAAGTTAGACGGCACCTCAGCAATACAACCACTGGAATACCTATAATTGCTTCAAAAGAATATATTGCTGCTTCGCAATACATTTTTGACGTTTCACATAAGGAGGCGTTGTATATAAAAAAAAACGATTGTACTTTTGCAGCATAATAATAAGTTCTCAGGCAACTTGTCCTTGGACATAATTTAATCATAACAACAAAACAAATAACCAAATAGAATACAGAATGAAATTATCAAGTATAAAACATTTGTTATGCGTGCTGGCTGCAGCCATTACCTTCGTTTTATCTTCATGTAATTCCGAAAAAGAGACACCAGTAAATGACAACAGTTTGCCTGAGGCAATAGCCAAGGATTTCAGTAATCGCTACGGAACAAATACCATAAAACAGGTTTATACTGGTAATGATTTCTACCGCCATACGGGGCAGCAGGAAACTTATGTCTATTGCAAGGACAAGGCAGGGGATGAATTGCTTGTGGTGTATGTAGATAATGTATGGAACCGTAGTATGCTTACTTTGTCAGATATCAATAAATTACCTGACAATGTACGACAGAGATTATCCAGAGAACTTCCTGATACTGACAACTGTGAGTTTTGGAGAATCAAGGAAATAACACAAGCTTGCATAAGTGGTAAATACTATGAATTGTGTTATCTTGTTCAAGATTCGTCAATGGATAAGAGTTGGGTCCACACACTTATTATCGACAGCGAGGGCACGTTGCTCAAATCTAGCGATTATGAACTCAACGATAACGCTTACGTTAGACCGTTCACTGCCGATATAGACTGGATTACTGAGCATTATAAAGGTGCCAGAGTGCTTGCATATATAAACGACCTGGGCTTTGACAGCTATCTCATCATGCATGATGGGGTGATCAAGTCGGTATTATTCGATTCAAACAATCTTGATGTAAAATGGAAGGAGACAAGATACGCCTTGCCAAAAGGCACTACTGTACCGAGTCGTGTGCTTGACACATTACATACGAAATATCCATATTTCACTTATACAGAATTCTTTGTAGTAGAAAATCCAGGAGGCATCTTTTATCTTTTTATCGATGGAACAAGAGCCGACCGATTAGGACATTATGTTGAGGCAAACTAAAGGATAGAATATCCACCGAAAATAAACATATGATAAAATATATAATGAGAAAGATTGTATTATCACTATTTGCATTATGCTGTTTTTCTGCAGTAATGGCACAACAGAAGACACGCAGCCTGTCTGTAGAATTACTTGGTGCCCAAAATGTTGTGGGCGTCAACTACGACAGCAGATTTGATGGAAACTCTGGTTTAGGCTACCGCGTAGGCATTGGCTATGGCTATGGAAACAATTCAGGTTTGTTCGACCAGAAAATCAATGGCGTTGGTGTTCCGTTGGAGCTAAACTATCTGCTCGGAAAGAAGAATAGCAAGTTGGAGCTGGGTTTCGGTGCGAGTCTTGGTGTATATCGAGTAAAGGAAACAATAGGATACGTAAAAGATACAGGGGAGTATCCAGGTGGGGAGAATACAGACGAAACTTTTCCTAAAATTGATTTTTACACTTCATCAAAAACTCAATTCGGTTATTTCATCTTCGGTGACATCGGCTACCGCTATCAGCGCCCCAACGGCCTCATGTTTCGTGTAGGCGTTTCACCGTCGTTCAACTTTGGCGACAAGTACGGACTCAACAAGGCTGCTTTCTTCCCGTACATAGGCTTCGGTTGGTCGTTCTAAGCAGACCAGAACATTTTCAAACAATTTAGGGTGGTTCTAATAATTCTGAAATAGGGATTTCAGAATAGCAGAACTCTAAAAACAGAATTTTTAGAACCACCCTTAAACAAATAAGCATATGAAGAAAATATTATTATGTTTGTTGGCAAGCGTAATGTCACTGACAAGTTGCGAATCGTCAGACCCTGAAGGACTTGCCGACCCTATGAAGTGGAGCACGGTTCCGTCGGGTTTGAAGAACGGTGAACTGAAAGTGAAAGCCGAAGGAGGAAGTTGCCTGTTTGCCTGCAAAAACTACAATGGTTTTTGGATTGCTAGCGTGAAGGAAAAAGGAGAATTCAAGGAAACTACTTCACACAAGGAGTTCGACGGAGGCTGGTATCTCGTAAAGGTAGAAGACAACAAACTAAAGGTTATCATCAATCGCAACGAAACGAACGCATCACGTTCCTTCACAGTTTGCGTGGAAGCAGGAAACGCCTTCGACGAATTCAAGTTCGTACAGGATGCTGCAAAACAATAATCTTGCAAAAATATACTACAACAGCATCCGCCATTCAATCTCTTTTGGTGTCGGTGTAACGTTTTAACGACAATATATAACAAGAGGGTGTGCATTCTACGCAAGAAACATAGAATGCACACCCTCTTGTTATTTCTCCAGCCATTTCTTAAACAATGTCGCTTTTTCCTTGCTTATTACGATATTATCATCCTCGCAGCCTTTCAGTTTCACCATTAGTTTAGAACCGAAGTAAAGGCTGATTTTCCTTATACCCTTAATATTGGCGATATACTGTCGATTGAGACGGAAGAAACGGGCAGGGTCTAAAGCCTGCTCCAGGTCATGGTGGCCCTGCCCTTCGCGCCAAAAGCGCCGCTGTCTGAACAGCCATCGGTTGAGATACAAACTCGAAAGCGAGAACAAACCGCAGAGTGCAAAGTCGACAAGCAGCTCAGGATACAATCCGCTTATCGACTATAGGAAGTCGGGCAGGTCTACCAATATCCAGATGATATCGTACAGGAAGAAGAATATAAGCGAGTAGACAAGCCACTCAAGGAAAGAGTTCTTGGATCTATGCATAATTAGCAACTGAAAGCATTCCTTTCAATACTTGTAACCGAAGAGGGAATGCTTATGGAGGTGAGAGAGCTGCAAATCTTAAACGCACCATCACCAATGCTGGTAACACTGTCAGGGATAACGAGGTTGCTCAAAGAAGTGCAACCATCAAATGCCCAATCACCAGTGATAGATACACCATCAAGAAGAACAAGGCTATGCAAAGAATTGCAAAATAAAAATGCCTCATTTCCAGTGCTGGTAACGCTGTCAGGAATGATAATATCAAACAGAGAACTCAACCCCTAGATGCAGACTCAGCAAACATGGCAAACCAGCTCATCCTGCTAAGGACGAAGCAGAAAGATGCCGAAGTTATTATGCAAACATTGCTTTCTTCAAAGGCGCCCTAACCGAATACACATTCCAAATTGTTACTGGGAATATTTACAAAAATGGTATGGAAAAATATAGAGTTATTATAGCAGGAAGCAGCAGTTTCTTCAATTGTGATTTGATGAAAGAAAAATGCTGCCTCTACCTTGAGAACAAACTTAAGACGCATCATGTCATCTTACTCTCAGGAACTTCCATTGGTACAACAGAATTGATAAAAAGACTATCCAGCAGAATTAAAAATCCTAGTTGAATCTAACTTTGCTGAATGGGATAGATTCGGCCGAAGTGCTGCTGGTATATCAAACATTAAAATGGTAGAAAGAGCTAATGTGCTTATTGCTTTTTGGGATGGAATGAGTACAAGGACAAAGCAACTTATAGATATGGCCATAGCCGAGCAAATACCAGTTAAAATTATACGATATTGACATAATTAACAAGATGTAATAACTTCTATGCAGATTTTTCGCACAGATTACAATATAAATCCCCCCCAAAAACGAGTAAATCAGTATTGATTCTAAACAAATTTCACTATCTTTGCTGAGCCTTACCATGTAAAGTGGATAAGGATAAGCATAAGCATCATGGTTAACAAAAAGCAAAAGAATGTCGAGAGTACCATGATCGTCTTTATATTATTGCAGATCAACAGACTTAGATGATGGTGTAGTGGTCAACTATGCCAAATTTGGGGATGTTCTAAAAA
>ERZ1023670.279-NODE-279-length-16444-cov-36.005369_pt1 | contig 16444 bp, 15 predicted proteins | sample MGYA00380342_ERZ1023670 | MGnify/ENA primary metagenome ERZ1023670 (study PRJEB33179, sample SAMN07448984) | human gut metagenome | biome: Human-gut; feature: Human associated habitat; material: Faeces | host: Homo sapiens | place: India: Bhopal | collected...
TAGGTGACAACGCAGGTGTTGAGACCGAGTTTGATGACTTTAAGTTGAACATTCTTGTAGAGAAGAATTAAATAAGCTAGGAGTTAGAAGTTGGGAGTTCGGAGTTTACAAAAACTGCTTACTTCTAACTTCTAATACCTTTATAGCTAAACAACATTAATAATAACTTTATAACAAAAGAATATCTATGGCTAACGAAAAAGCACGTTATAGCGATGAGGATCTCGCTGAGTTCCGCGCTATCATTGAAGAGAAATTGAAGGTGGCAAAGCAGACCTACAGAGACTGTATGGCTCAGCTTAATCACTCTGATAGTAATGATGTGGTAGATACATCACCAACCTACAAGGCCCTGGAGGAGGGAAGCGAGGCACAGAGCAAGGAGGAAATCATCCAGATGGCTCAGCGCCAGCAGAAGTTTATCAAGGGCTTGGAGGCTGCGTTGATTCGTATCGAGAACAAGACCTACGGTATCGACCGCGAGACAGGTGAGCTGATTCCTAAGGAGCGATTGCGTGCTGTACCTCATGCCACATTGAGTGTAGCTTCCAAGGAAGCAAGAAAACATTAATAAATGGAGAAAAATAGTAAATTACATATCGGCTGGCTCGTCACCGCAATGATGGTTGTACTTTTGATTATCGACCAGATTATCAAGTTGTACATCAAGACCCATTTTTGCCTTGGCGAGTCTGTGCGTGTTACTGATTGGTTTTTTATTGAGTTCGTTGAGAACAATGGAATGGCTTGGGGAATGACGTTTATTGGCAAGTTCTGGCTTAGTCTGCTGCGCCTCACCGCCATCTGTGTTCTGTTGTGGTATTTGTGCCACATTATCAAGTCGGGAAAGCATCGGAAGCTGTATATCATCCTGGTAGCTCTGGTTACAACCGGAGCCATTGGTAATATCATCGACTCCATGTTCTACGGTCTCATCTTTACAGCAGCTTCGCCTTATTATGTATCTTATCAGGTACCTTTTGGCGATGGTTATGCTCCTTTCTTGATGGGCAAGGTAGTGGATATGTTCCGTTTCCCTTTCTTTAGCTATACATGGCCGGAATGGATGCCTTTTGTTGGTGGTCAGCATGGCGTGTTTTTCGATCCTGTATTCAATTTTGCTGATGCCTGTGTATCGGTTGGTATCATCTCATTACTTCTTTTCTGCCGTAAGGAACTGGAAAGTCTGGGAGATGGAAAGAAGAAAGCTAAGTCTGCTGATGGGGAACTGTCCGAAACTGCAGAAGAGAATCATGTAGAGGTTGCTAAGGAGCATAGTGCTCAAAATAAGGAGGATTAGTCTTATGAGAAAATCATTCATCTATCTGTGTTTCCTGATATGCATTGTGTGCCTGGTGGAAATGATGGCTTCGTGTAAGCCTTCACTTCCGGGAGATGTGTTGTCTAAAGGGGAAATGACGGATATTCTATACGATTACCATTTGGCACTATCCATGGCGCACAACAAGGATGGAGGTGACAAGGGAGAGAGTCTGACTTATCGCGAGGCGGTTCTGAGAAAGCATGATGTTACTTCCGCTGAGTTTGATAGCTCTATGGTGTATTACATGCGACATACTGAACTGTTGAAGGATGTCTATAAAGACTTGGCTGACCGCTTGGGCAAGGAAACCGAATCGCTCGGTGGAAGTGGTAATGCAGGAGGCACTTTGGTTACTCTATCTGCTAATGGTGATACGGCTAATGTCTGGAAGTATGCTAGTTCTATGGTATTTACGCCTATTCAGCCTTATAATGAATTCAGCTTCAAGCTTGAGGCTGATACTGCATTCCGCAAGGGTGATTGCTTCATGCTGGATTTCGATTCGCAGTTCATCTACCAGGATGGTATTCGTGATGGTATTGCCTTGTTGGCTGTGGAGTTTGCGAATGACAGCGTAGCTCAGTCTATCGTACATATCTCTGGTTCGCAGCATTATTCTTTGCAAGTTAAAGATAATGAGAATCTTGGAATTAAGAAGGTGAAGGGTTACTTCATGTTGAGTAATGGTGGTTTTGCTACAAGCGAGAGTTCTGAAACTACTCTCAAGCTGATGTTCCTTGATCATATCCGACTCATAAGAATGCATGCAAAGAAAGAGGATAAGTCTAAGAATGCGGCATCAAAGGATAGTATTAAGGTCGATTCCATGAAATCTATTCCACGGAATAATGCTGAAAGGCCATTGCTTGACAAACCGCTTGCTTCACCAACAGGAAAGCAGTTGAGACCTATAGAAATGAAGGTTGAATAGGACGATGGAAACAAGAAGATGTGGTGCGCATGTTATTTTTCTTCCTGATGGTACCCAACTCCTCCAGGCTGTTGTTGAATTAGTAGATAGCCGTGTGGTGAACTACTATGAATTTCGGAATGAACTGCCTATGACGGAATGGCTGGGTGGAGAAATTCGAATCGTCATGGACGATGAGGGTATTCGACGTGCCTATTGGCATGACAGGATGTTGCGTAACGAATAGAATGAATACACAATAACAATAGTACACAATAAATTAAAATTAAATAATATGTTAAGCGTAGATCAATTAGAAGACAAGTTGATAGACTTGGCATTTGCTGAGGATATCGGTGATGGCGACCACACAACTTTGTGTTGTATCCCAGAAGACGCCATGGGTAAGAGCCACTTGCTTATCAAGGAAGATGGTGTGTTGGCAGGTGTTGAAATGGCAAAGAAGGTATTTGCCCGTTTCGATTCTACCATGAAGGTAGAAGTGTTGCTTCAGGATGGAACCCATGTTAAGAAGGGTGACATTGCAATGATTGTAGAGGGTAAGACCCGTTCTTTGCTCCAGACTGAGCGTTTGATGCTCAATATCATGCAGCGTATGAGTGGCATTGCTACCATGACTGCTAAGTATGTAAAGCGCCTGGAAGGTACAAAGACTCATATCCTTGATACCCGTAAGACAACTCCAGGTCTCCGTATGTTGGAGAAGCAGGCTGTGAAGATTGGTGGTGGTATGAACCATCGCATCGGTCTCTTTGATATGATTCTCCTCAAGGACAACCATATCGACTTTGCTGGTGGTATCGATAACGCTATCGACCGTTGCCATGCTTACCTCAAGGAGAAGGGACTCGACCTGAAGATTGAAATTGAGGTACGTAGCTTCGATGAGCTTGACCAGGTGTTGAAGCACGGTGGTGTCAACCGCATTATGCTCGACAATTTCTCTGTGCCTGATACCAAGAAGGCTGTGGATATCATTGCCGGAAAGTATGAGACAGAGTCATCTGGCGGTATCACCTACGATACCATCCGCGACTATGCTGAGCAGGGTGTTGATTTCATCTCTGTTGGTGCCTTGACACACAGTGTGAAGGGCTTGGATATGAGCTTCAAGGCTTGCGAATAATTTGAGTAAGTGTAAAGTGAAGAGAGAAGAGTGAAGAATTCAATTGCTCTTCTCTCTCTATATATAAATAAAGGTATTTTTTATGAATAAGATTTTTGCTTCAGCCATGATGGCTGTAGCTATGATGGGCTGCGTCTCAGAGGCTGAGGCTTGCAGCAACTTCATCGTGGGCAAGAAGGCATCTGTGGATGGTTCGGTGATGTGTTCTTATAGCGCTGACGACTACGGAATGTTCCAGAACCTCTGCCATTATCCTGCGGCTAAGCACGCCAAGGGCGAGATGCGCAAGATTTTCGATTGGGACAGCAACAAGTATCATGGTGAGATTCCTGAGGCTGCCGAGACCTACAACGTAATCGGTAACATCAACGAGTGGCAGGTTACCATCGGCGAGACTACCTATGGCGGTCGTGAGGAGATGGTGGATTCTACCGGTATCATGGACTATGGTTCACTCATCTATGTAGCTCTCCAGCGCAGTAAATCGGCACGCGAGGCTATCAAGGTGATGACCACCCTTGCCAATACCTATGGTTATAATTCAGAAGGCGAAACCTTTACCATCTGCGATCCTAACGAGGCTTGGATCATGGAGATGATGGGTAAGGGTACCGGTTCCAAGGGTGCTGTCTGGGTAGCTCTCCGTATTCCGGATGATGCCATCTGTGCTCATGCCAACCAGAGCCGCATCGGCAAGTTCAACATGAAGGACAAGAAGAACGTGATGTATGCCAAGGATGTGGTATCTTTTGCCCGCAGCAAGGGCTGGTTCAAGGGCAAGGATGCTGATTTCTCCTGGAAGATGGCTTATGCAAAGCCTGATTTCTCGGGTCGTCGTTTCTGCGATGCCCGTGCCTGGGCGATGCTGAACCATTTCTATGATATGAGTCCTTACCTGGATTGGGCACTCGGCAAGAATCCTGATGCGCAGGATATGCCTCTCTGGGTGGTTCCTAACAAGAAGGTGAGCGTTCAGGATGTAGAGAATGTGATGCGCGATCATTACGAGGGTACTCCTCTTTCTGTAGCCAACGGTTCTGATATCGGTGGCGGTATTTGGGAGATGCCTTATCGTCCTACACCATTGATGTATAAGGTGGATGGCAAGCAGTATTTCAACGAGCGTCCTGTCAGCACCCAGCAGAGTGGTTTCGTATTCGTGAGCCAGATGCGTTCATGGTTGCCAAGAGAGATTGGCGGCGTGTTCTGGTTTGCCAACGATGATGCCAACATGGCTGCGTTCACACCGGTTTATTGCTCAATGACCCAGCGTCCTGAGTGCTACAACACTCCTGGTGTTGATGCGGTGCATTTCAGCAAGAAGAATGCTTACTGGGTTTGCAACATGACCAGCAACATGGTTTATCCTCGTTACAGCCTGATGTTCCCATCCTTGAAGGAGGTTCGTGATAGCTTGGATAACAGCTATTTCGCTGCTCAGGCAGGTGTTGAGAAGAAGGCTCAGGAGCTTTATGCCCAGAACCCACAGGCTGCCGTGAAGTATCTCAACGGCTACAGTGTAGAGAAGGCTCAGCAGATGTTGGCTCGCTGGAACCAGCTTTTCGAGTTCATGGTGGTGAAGTATAATGATATGATTATCAAGCCAACCGACAAGAACGGTACTTTCGAGAAGACCCAGTATGGTTTGGGTGCTCGTCCAGCTCGTCCTGGCTATCCTGAGAAGTACGCCAAGGAATTGGTTAAGCAGTCTGGTGACAAATTCCTGGTTCCAGAAAACGATAAATAATATGATCGGTATATATAATAATAAAGCAAGAAGGGCAGGTTCCATATTTGGAACCCGCCCTTTCTCTTATAAAAAATCTCTCTCTGAAATATTTTGAAAGTCTACTTTACTTGCAGAGACATACTCTATGGTTGATATCAACTACCTCTGGTATAGAATGTATAACATGCTTCAAGAACATACCCATACATACAACCATTCCTGAGAACATTACTACTGCTAACGCTAAAGTAAACATAGTCATCATAATTTTTTCTAATCTTTTAAATTTTATTATTCATTATTCCTTAATACGAGTGCAAAGTTAACACTTTTTTATGAGAATAAAGAATATTTTTACAAGAAATGTGTATATGACATGCATTTCTTGATTTGAGTCAATGAGACTATGCTGAGACTTTTTATGAATTCATCGAAAGCAGGAACTCGTCATTGTTGCGAGTGTTCTGCATAGACTTGTGGATGGTATTCATTGCCTCAATAGGGTTCATGTCAGAGATGTACTTGCGGAGAATCCACATACGGTCGAGTGTGGTTCTGTCTTGCAGGAGATCATCACGACGTGTAGATGAAGCCACCAGGTTGACTGCAGGGAAGATACGCTTGTTGCTGAGTGAGCGGTCAAGCTGCAATTCCATGTTACCGGTACCCTTAAATTCCTCAAAGATAACTTCATCCATCTTACTACCAGTGTCTATCAAAGCTGTAGCGATGATGGTGAGCGAACCACCGCCTTCTATGTTTCGTGCAGCACCAAAGAAACGCTTAGGTTTCTGTAATGCATTGGCATCAACACCACCGGTCAATACCTTACCAGATGCAGGAGCAACCGTATTGTAGGCACGGGCCAGACGAGTGATGGAATCAAGGAAGATGACTACATCATGTCCACACTCTACCATTCTCTTTGCCTTTTCCAGGACGATACCTGCAATCTTTACATGGCGTTCTGCCGGTTCATCAAATGTAGAGGCAATCACCTCCGCATTTACGGTGCGAGCCATGTCAGTAACTTCCTCAGGACGCTCGTCAATAAGCAACATCATCAGATAGGCTTCAGGATGATTGGCTGCTATCGCATTGGCGATATCCTTCATGAGGATTGTCTTACCGGTTTTTGGCTGAGCCACAATCAGTGCACGCTGTCCCTTACCGATAGGAGAGAACAGGTCTACAATTCGGGTACTCAAGTTGGTGGTCTTCCGATCTCCACAAAGATTGAACTTCTCGTCAGGGAAGAGAGGAGTCAGATGTTCAAATGGTACTCGGTCTCTTACTTCTGCTGGTTCGCGACCGTTGATCTTTTCTATGCTGGTAAGTGGGAAGTATTTCTCACCCTCGTGTGGAGGACGAACATGACAGAACACGACGTCACCAGTCTTCAAACCATATCGCTTGATCTGATTAGCAGATACATAAACGTCATCTGGTGAAGAAAGATAATTATAGTCGCTGCTGCGCAGGAATCCATATCCGTCTGGCATTACTTCGAGAACACCGCATGATGTTACGATACCGGAGAAGTCATAGGCTGGCTCTTGTGGTGTCGCTTCAGCATTAGACTCTTCTGTCGCTGCTGATGAATTGGCAGCATTGATAGGTCTGTCGAAGATATCTACCGATGGAATGGCAGTCTGGTCTTCGATAGGTATATCTACAACAGTGATGAAGTCTGTACCATCACCAGGATCACCCTCCCATATACCATCAGCATTGGATGTTGTTTCTGGCTTATTTGCTTCTTGTTTTTCCTCTGCAGGATTCGCATTATTGTCAGAATCAGTATTCTTATTGTTGTGGGCTTCCATTTTAGCTTGCAACTTAGCTATCAACTCCTCTTTGTCGTTACCTTGATAGTCATTGGTTGCCTCTCTTTGTGCAAATTGTTCTTCAGGTATGAAGGAATCGTTTTGCTGGGAGTATTCTGCTCCTGATGTGACTAAATCGTCATTGTTTGTTTCTGTGGAATCTTGCTGCTCTGCGGGTAATGTTTCAGGCATATTCTGCTCTGAAAAATCAAAGTTCCCCTCTTCTAAGGTTCCTTGTTGACCTGTTTGTTGCGCATTCTGTTTCTCTTGCTGTGCTTTTATGGCAGCAGCCTTGGCTGCAGCAATAGCTTCAAGTTCTGCCTTACTCTTGCGTCCGCGGTGCTTTGGGAAAGCGGCCATTGGATCATTGGTCTCTTCCATGTGGTCTCCTTCCTTCGTATTATTTTCTGTAGGACCTGTTACTTGATGCTTTTGTACGTCAAAGTTTTCTCCGTCGATACCATTTACGCTATATACTCTATCCTCTTTGCTGGAGACGATACGGGTACGTTTGCGTTTTGTTGCAGCCAGAGTAGAATCCTCTGTCTGAGCATTGAAAATAGTATTGATAATCGTTTCCTTATTGTCGCCAGATTTAATCTTGACTCCAATTTGCTTAGCAATGTCCTTCAACTGAACGACACTATTTGCTGATAATTCTTCCTTGCTATACATTATTATATATTGTATATGTGAATATTGTTTCTGAGTGATTTTGACGTTTCAAGAATTGAAACATCGCTCGAAAAGTTATCTTTCGAGTGCAAAGATAATTAAAAAATTTGTTTCTGCCAAATTTTTTGCCTATCTTTGCACAAAAATAATTCGATTATCGATGATTTTATAATGAATATTTAATTTTAACTCTATAAAAGTGCATACAAAAGAAGAAAAACTAGCTGCATTCAGCAGATTGCTGGATGTTCAGGACCGACTTCGTGTTCAATGTCCTTGGGACAGGAAGCAGACGTTTGAAAGTCTTCGACCTAATACTATCGAGGAGGCTTTCGAACTTTGTGATGCCCTCATGAAGCGTGATTATAAGGATATAAAGAAAGAATTGGGTGACGTCTTGGAACATGTAATGTTTTATAGCATTATTGGTCGTGAAGATGGCAAGTTTGATATTTGTGATGTCTGCAACCAGGAAGCTGACAAACTGATGTTCCGTCATCCGTTTATCAATTGGAATGAAGAGGGTGAATGGACGGTCTCTAATCCTGATATGTATATCAATGAGGCCGGACAGGTTGTATATAAAGAGTCTGATGCATCTTTGGCTTTGAATGCTGGCAAACCCAAGACTGCGGCTTCCGTGGAAAAGACTTGGGAGCAGATCAAGCAGCAGGAGAAGGATGGCAATGAAAGAGTCCTGAGTGGAGTACCCAATTCTCTTCCTTCGCTTATCAAGGCTTATCGCATTCAGGACAAGGCTCGCAATGTGGGCTTTGACTGGAAGGAAAAGGAGGATGTATGGGATAAGGTACAGGAAGAACTGGAGGAGCTGAAGGTAGAGTTGGCTAAGGAAGATAAGGAAAAATCTACACAGGAATTGGGGGATTTCCTCTTCTCTGTCATCAACGCTGCCCGTCTCTATAAACTCAATCCTGACAATGCCCTCGAAAAGACGAATCAGAAGTTCATCCGTCGCTTCAATTATGTTGAAGATCATTCCTTAAAACAGGGCAAGAACCTGAAGGATATGAGTTTGGAAGAAATGGATAATCTCTGGAATGAAGCTAAGCTGCAAGAGCGGAATAGTGACTGAAAACTGATAAGCTCACAGCTCAACAGTCATGTTGTTTAATATTAATTTTTAACGATAGTCAAGTTATGAAGAAGTTAGTTTATATGGCAATTGCTATGGTGGTCTTGTTTGCTGCCAATAGTTGTAAGGAAAAGAAAAATACCCCTGTTATAAGTGCCAATGATTCTGTCGAAGTTGAGGAGGTTAATGATTCTACAATATATGGTGTGTGTGGTGAAGGTACATCCATGCACAGTTTGGAATTGTGTTCTGATGAGGGGGATACGCTTTCTGTCTTTATTGATGACGCCAATCCTTCTATTGTCCAGGGTGGTTTGATGGCTGGCGACCGTATTGCTCTTTTGGCTTATAAGGCACAGGATGGTGAGATGATAGCCCAGAAGGTTATCAATCTGACTTCTTTGTTAGGTAAGTGGATTTCTCTGGATAAGAATTTCGACCTGTTGGAAGGTGGCGAGGTGAAGAATAATGTAAAGGCTGAAACCAACCCATGGACTTCCTGGAAAATCATGAATGGTAAGCTTCTCTTGAATAAAGACACCTTTGATATCGATAATTTAGGTCCTGACAGTTTGTTGTTGGAGAATCACCAGGGTATCTTTGTCTTTAAGCGTCAGAAATAGTCGCTTGATGATTCTGAAAAAAGTATGATGAATTATTTTGCAAATGGAACCTTTTAAGATACATATTCTGGGGTGTGGCAGTGCGCTGCCTACTCTTAAACATAACGCTTCCTCTCAACTCATTGAGATGAGGGGCAAGTGCTTTATGGTTGATTGTGGTGAAGGTGCTCAGATGCAGTTCCGCCGCTCTCACATTCATTTCTCTAAGCTGAATGCCATCTTTATCAGTCACATGCATGGCGACCATTGTTTCGGGTTGATGGGATTGTTGTCTACGCTTGGAATGCTCGGACGTACTTCTAAGTTGAGAATTTATGCTCCCAAGGATTATGAACCTCTCTTCAGGCAGCAGGTTGAATTCTTCATGCAGACGATGGAGTATGAGATGGAAATGATACCCGTTGATACAGAGAAGCAGCAGGTCATATATGAGGACCACTCTCTTACCGTGGAAACTGTACCTTTGCAGCATCGTGTGCCTTGTTGTGGATTCATCTTCCGTGAGAAGCCTACATTGCCACATATCCGTCGTGATATGATTGACTATTATGGCATTCCTGTCAGTCAGATTAACAATATCAAAAATGGTGCAGATTGGACGAATGAAGATGGTGATATGATCCCGAATGTCCGACTCGTTCAGCCTGCTGATTCGCCTCGTAGTTATGCTTACTGCAGTGATACTCGTTTTGTGCCTGGTTTGAAAGAAAAGGTGAAAGGCGTTACTGTGTTATACCATGAGAGTACCTATACATCGGATCAGGAAGATCGTGCCAAGATATATTATCATAGTACGGCACGCCAGGCTGCTACCATAGCAGCAGGAGCGGGTGTGGGTACCTTGCTCCTAGGGCATTATAGTGCAAGATATAATGATGAACAGGTTTTGCTGCAAGAGGCTAAGGCGGTGTTTGAAAATTCCATACTCACTCAGGAGGGGATGGTTTTCAATGTTATTTGATAAGATTTTCAAAAAAAGTTATTATTTTGGTGCAAGGATTTTCATATCTTTCGTTTAATTTATAAAAGAGTATATAAAATTGGAATCTGAGAAGGAACTTTTGGATGATATTTTTCGTGGCAGCCGGGATGCAATGCATCGGTTGTACGAACGGTATGTAGGGCATGCCATGGCGGTTGCGCTGAGGTATGTCCCTTTGCGCGAAGATGCCGAAGATGTTGTCCAGGATAGTTTCATCAAGGTTTTTGCTGCGATTCCGAATTTTCAGTATAGAGGTGAAGGTTCACTGAAGGGGTGGTTGCTTCGTATTGTTGTTAATGAGGCGATTACTTGTGTTCGACAAAAGAATAGGCTTATGTTGGTGGAAGATTTTCCGGATGAGCCTATGGACGAGGAACCGCCTGTAGAAAAAATACCACCTGCTGAACTGACTAAAATGATTGGAGAACTGCCTGATGGCTATAGATTGGTGCTTAACATGTATGTCTTCGAACAGTTGAGTCATAAAGAGATAGCCCTGCGGTTAGGCATTAAGGAAAGTAGTTCGGCATCGCAGTATCTGAGAGCCAAGAAACTCTTGGCAAGAAAAATTAATGATTATCTGAGTAAATTAAACGAGAAAGAATATGAGTAATAATGATTGGACAAACAAACTTCGAGATCAGTTGGCAGACTATCAAGAGCCTGTCAGCCGCGACTTGTGGGCGGGTATTGAACAATCGCTTGCTCAGAAGACGGGACATCAAGAAGTATCTAAACCTGGTAAAATAATCCATATAAACACTTGGAAACGTTGGTCTGCTGCAGCTGCGGCTGTGGCTTTGTTGGGAGTAGGAGGTAGTTATGTCTACTTCCATCAGGAGGAAGATAAACTTGCCAGTTCGCAATTGGCAATGGCAACAGATAAAGCATCTGCATCTGCGGTTGCAGAGCATTCGCATCCTGCCGAGAATGCCTCGGAAAATGGTGTTGATAATACGACTGTATCTATTCATTCCAAGGCTGTACTGGCGAAAAATAATTCACTTCATTCTGTTGGTGATGGAATCGAAGGAAAACAACACTTGCCAGCTTATGAGAATCAGATTTCTTTGGCTTCCGAGAATGATTTGATGCCAACTTCTGAGAATGAATTGATGGTGGCATCTGTTGATTCTCAGCCAGTCTCATCTGCAGAAGAGAAAACTGAGTCAACTCTTCAGCAGGATTCTCCGACCAGACAGAATCAAAAGGAAAAATCTATAGATAACCTCTTCGGTAATACCGTAGTGGCTGATGCTTATCAATTCTCTCATCATGAAGAGACTGTTGGCTGGTCAATGAAGCTCTATGCAGAAAATCTGAGTCCGAACTTGGGATTGTCTACTTCTGATGATTCCTATGCGAGTTCTGGTTCTGATGTTTTGGCAGACCCTATGCCGGGTGTTGTTCCTGATCCAACAATAGGAGGTGTGAATGATATCGATTATCTGATGGCATCTTATAAGGAGGTTCAGAAAACCTATAAAGGTGAAGCCAAGCATCATGCTCCTGTCTCTGTAGGATTGCAGGTAGCATTTGGAATTGCGCCACGTTTGTCGTTGAGTTCGGGTTTCGTGTATACCCGTACCTCCTCTGACTTTTATCCGTATGCACCTCATAATAATTATAATGTCCATCAGGTGCTTCACTATGTGGGCATTCCGGTAGGTCTAAATTATGAGTTATGGAAGAGTGGAGGATTCCATGCTTATGTGATGGCTGGTGCTGAGGCTGACTTGAATGTTAAGAATGATACGGAAGAGGAGGGGGTAAAGAAAGAGAATGCCAAACGTGATAGAGTGCAGTTCTCCGGAAAGGCTTCGCTCGGAGCACAATATGATATCACGCCAAATGTAGGCTTGTATATCGAGCCAGGTGCCAAGTATTACATCGATAATGGCAGCGAGATTGAAAACACTTTCAAGGATAAGAAACTGAACTTCAATTTCCAGTTTGGTTTGAGATTCATTCTTTAAAACATAAATAGAAAAGAGGGTGTGTCATAAGTTCATGACGCACCCTCTTTTTCTTTTATATCTTACTCAAGTTTCGCTATCTTTTTCTTGTTTATCATTTCAAGAGTCTTTCACTCATATTCAGTGCAGCCTTTCTACCGTCACCCATGGCAAGAATTACGGTAGCACCACCACGTACGATGTCACCACCTGCATAGATTTCCTCAATAGAACTCTGCATCTGCTCGTTCACGGCAATGGTGTTCTTTCTGCCAAGTTCCAATCCTTCAATGCTCTGAGGAACAAGAGGATTAGGACTTACACCTACGGCAACAATCACCTGGTCGCACTCCAAAGTTACGGTCTCGCCTGTAGCTTCCGGACGACGGCGACCGCTGGCATCAGGTTCTCCCAGCTGCATGACGTCTAGGACAACAGACTTGACAGCGCCCTTTTCGTCAGCTTCATACTCCTTAGGATTATGGAGAGTCATGAAGTTGATGCCTTCTTCCTTGGCATGCTTGACTTCCTCTAGTCGGGCTGGCATCTCTGCTTCAGAACGGCGATAAACCAATGTTACTTCTGCTCCAAGACGCTTGGCGGTACGGCAACTGTCCATCGCTGTGTTTCCACCTCCTACAACAACCACTTTCTTTCCCAGATTGATAGGGGTGTCGGTATGAGGATTGGCTGCATCCATCAGGTTTACACGGGTAAGATACTCATTGGAAGACATGATGTTCAAGGCATTCTCACCAGGGATATTCATGAAGTTAGGCAAACCTGCTCCCGAACCCACAAAGATGCCCTTGAATCCCTGTTTTTCCAGGTCTTTTATAGAGATGGTCTTGCCTACGATGCAGTCGGTGATGAATTTCACGCCCATCTTCTGAAGATTCTCAATCTCTACGTCTACGATGGCATTAGGAAGACGGAACTCTGGAATACCATATTTCAATACGCCACCGATTTCATGTAAAGCCTCGAATACGGTAACGTCGAATCCCTTCTTTGCCATATCGCCTGCAAAACTCAAGCCAGAAGGACCAGAGCCAATCACAGCAACCTTGATGCCGTTAGCTTCATCGCATTGAGGTACGGAGATATTGCCACTCTGTCGCTCATAGTCGGCAGCGAATCGTTCTAGATATCCGATAGCCACAGCAGGCTCGTTCATCTTGTGATGCACACACTTGCTTTCGCACTGCTTCTCCTGAGGACAGACACGTCCGCAGACTGCAGGTAGGGCAGAGGTGTTCTTCAGAACCTTGGCTGCAGCCAGGAACTGACCGCGCTCGATATTCTTGATGAATGACGGAATATTGATACTTACCGGACAGCCTTCCATACAGGTAGGCTTAGGACAGTCCAGACAGCGCTTTGCCTCGGTCAATGCCATCTCCTTGGTCAAGCCGATATTCACCTCCTCTGTACGGGTGGTTGCACGATATACGGGGTCGAGTTCCGGCATCTTTACACGCTCTATAGCCGTACGTTCCTTGGCTTTCATGGAAGCACGCAATTCCTTGCGCCACTCGGCGTTGCGGTCGGTCAGTTCTTCGATGGATGCATCTGTTGGCTCTACGTCCATTGTTATGTCTGTGGTCTCCTTCTTCTTTCCTGTATTTATGGTAGCCAGATGTTCCTCGAAGTGTTCCATCTCCTCGCGCTCTACGTCCTTGAAGGTTCCCATGCGTTTGAACATCTCGTCCCAGTCTACCTGGGCACCGTCAAACTCAGGACCGTCGATGCAGACAAACTTGGTCTTTCCGCCGATAGTCAGTCGGCAGGCACCGCACATACCCGTACCGTCTACCATGATGGTATTGAGTGATACATCAGTAGGGAGATTGTATTTCTGAGTCAAGAGACAGCAGAACTTCATCATGATAGGAGGACCGATGGCGAATACCTTGTCGATATGCTCCTGATTGATGAGCTTCTCGATACCTACGGTTACTACGCCTTTCTCTCCGTAACTTCCGTCGTCGGTCATGATGATGAGTTCATCACTTGATGCACGCACCTCATCCTCCATGATGACGAGGTCCTTGCTTCTGCCTGCAATCACGCTGAGCACACGGTTGCCCGCAGCCTTCAGAGCCTTGATGATAGGGAGCATAGGAGCTACACCTACACCACCGCCAGCACAGATAACGGTACCGAAGTTTTCAATATGTGTTGGGTTTCCGAGCGGACCTACTACGTCATGAATCTCATCGCCTTCGTTTAGGGCACAGAGCTTGGTTGATGATAAGCCTACCTTCTGCACTACCAGGGTAATGGTGCCTTTTTCTATGTCGGCATCAGCAATGGTCAGCGGCATGCGCTCACTGTTGTTGTCTACACGGATGATGACGAAGTTGCCTGCCTTGCGGCTCTTGGCAATGAGTGGAGCTTCCACATCGAAACGGAATACCTTTTCAGAGTATTGTATTTTCTTGATAATCTTGTTCATTGGCTATTAACTTTTTATGTTGACTATTGTCTATTTCTAATTTAGTTGTTTATGCATGTTTGTGCATGGTATTAAAAATGCAAAAGGATAACTACGACCACCTTTTGGGGCAGTCGAAGTTATCCTCGTACAATATGTTTTTGTATTCTTGACAGGACTGGACTTCTGGTCCGTTCTGTTTTTTAGTTCGAATTAATCGAAGTTCTTGTCATCGAGCATCTCGAATCCGCAGTAAGGTACCAATACCTTAGGCACACGGATACCCTCAGGAGTCTGATTGTTCTCCAGGATAGTTGCAACGATACGTGGCAAGGCAAGAGCAGAACCGTTCAAGGTGTGGCAAAGCTCAATCTTCTTGTCCTCTGCATGGCGATAGCGGCAGTGGAGACGGTTAGCCTGGTAGCTCTCGAAGTTAGATACTGATGAAACCTCCAGCCAGCGACCCTGTGCTGCACTCCATGTCTCGAAGTCATAGCAGATAGAAGAGGTGAAGCTCATGTCACCACCGCAGAGACGGAGGATGTGGTATGGCAACTCCAACTTCTTCAAGAGACCCTCTACGTGGTCGAGCATCTCGTTCAGGCTCTCGTAAGAGTGACCTGGCTTATCGATGCGTACAATCTCTACCTTGTCAAACTGGTGCAAGCGGTTCAAGCCGCGAACATCCTTACCGTAGCTACCAGCCTCACGACGGAAGCAGGCAGAGTAAGCACAGCGCTTGATAGGGAGATCCTTCTCATCGAGAATCACATCACGGAAGATGTTGGTTACAGGAACCTCAGCAGTAGGGATGAGGAAGAGGTTGTCAAGATTGGCATGATACATCTGACCCTCCTTGTCTGGCAACTGACCAGTTCCACGACCTGAATCCTCGTTTACTACGTAAGGAGGCTGAATCTCCAGGTATCCGCTCTTACGGGCTTCATCGAGGAAGAAAGCCTCGAGAGCACGCTGGAAGCGAGCCATCTTACCGATATATACAGGGAAACCAGCACCTGTGATCTTGACACCGAGGTCGAAGTCAACCAGGTTGTACTTCTTCAGGAGATCCCAGTGGCAGAGAGCGTCTGGGCCGAGGTTAGGCTTTTCGCCACCTTCTTTTACTACTACGTTGTCAGCTGCATCCTTACCCTCAGGAACCAGTTCGCAAGGGATGTTTGGAATTTCGAGCAACTGGTTGGTCATATCGTTCTGAGCCTTCTCCATGATCTCTTCCAGAGCCTTAGCGTCAGCCTTGAGCATAGCTACCTGCGCCTTGGCGCTTTCAGCTTCCTCTTTCTTGCCTTCCTTCATCAAGGCACCAATCTGCTTGGCAAACTGGTTAGCTTGCTGCTTGTTGTTATCCAGCTTCTGCTGAGCTTCACGACGAATCTTGTCGTACTCCAATACTTTCTCTACGGCCTCACGAGCATTTGGAAAATGCTTCTTTTCAAGACCTTTAACTACACGTTCAGTTTCTTCACTGATGAGTTTAAGTGTAAGCATATAATGTCTTTTAATTTAATTATTTACAATTTGAAGGCAAAAGTACAAAAAATATTTGTGATAACGCAAAAAAATGCTGACTTTTTTGCAGAGAAGGGTAGAAATAAAGTGTTTTAGTGGTTTTCTTTGCAGATAATGCGCTGAAAGCATAAAGTCATTTTCGCTTGAGGGTATATAAATGCAGAAAGCCTGCTCTAGGTATGAGCAGGCTTCTATGTTGTTTGTTTGGAATAGTTT
>ERZ1023670.281-NODE-281-length-16159-cov-7.066133_pt1 | contig 16159 bp, 15 predicted proteins | sample MGYA00380342_ERZ1023670 | MGnify/ENA primary metagenome ERZ1023670 (study PRJEB33179, sample SAMN07448984) | human gut metagenome | biome: Human-gut; feature: Human associated habitat; material: Faeces | host: Homo sapiens | place: India: Bhopal | collected...
GCGTATGTGCGACACTGCGGCGGCAATCATGGGCAGCAGGGCGGCAAGGGCCATGAGCATGTCCATGGCGAGGGGCAGCGTGGCGGGCTGGCGATAGTAGAAGATGCCTTTGAGCAGACTCTCCCACGAATAGTGCAGCCCCCTGCCCGTGAGCCAGAACGTGAGGGCTGTGGCGGCAATGGCGGCGGCAGGCTTGAGCGGGGATGCCGTGGAGCGGCTGTCGTCGCGCAGCTGCGGCACCACGGCGCAGGCCACGGCGGCGCAGAGGGGCACTGCCACTACGGGTCCTGTCACCCAATAGAAGAGGGGGAGCACCGCCACATCCACCGCCCACGACCAGCGGCTGTGGCGCAGACGCAGGCGCAGCCACGAGAGCGAGAGGGCGGCAAGCAGCGAGAGGGTGAACGTGGGCATGGTGTCGGGGTCGGTGCACTGGGCGGCAAGCAGCGCCGGGAGGACGAGGCTTGCGGCGTACCATGAGCCGCACGCTCCGCACTGGCGCATCACTGCCCACACCACACGCTGCATGAGAGTGAGCAGGAGGGCGGTGACGGCGGCACCCCAGAGCACGAAGAAGGAGAACTGCACGAGGAATTCCGAGGCGTAGTCGGCAAGCGCACCGGGCAGCGGGAGGTGCTCCGTGAAGTAGTCGGGGGTGAAGAGGAACATCTGGGTCTGCTCGTGATAGGCGGTCACCTCAGGCAGCCAGAAGCCCCAAAGCAGCAGCATCGCCACGAAGAAGAGCGCGGAGATGACGGCTTTGTAATGGTCTGACAATAAGTGTTTTATTCTCATAAGAGATGTGTTTTGCAGTTTGCTTGTTTTCTTTGTTCTACAAACAAGGCTTGTTTTGCCTGCAAACAAGGCTTCTTCGGAGTGCGAACAAGGCTTGTTTGCGACACAAACAAGGCTTCTTTTTCTGTAGGGTAACAATCCGTCACTTGTGCATCAGGTAGCGGAACGTTCCGTCTGCCACCTTGAAGCCGGTGCCGGTGTATTCGAGTTGCACGATGGCTGTCTTGCGTGTCTGCACCGTCGTGGAGTTGTTGTGGGTGTGGAACACATACTGCCAGTGTCCGTCCTTGTCGCGGAAGAGGTCGCCATGACCCGTGCCGTTGTGGCCGATGTTGTCGCGGCTGATGATGGGCGCGGCAGGCTTTGTCCACGGACCCGTCGGCGACTTGGCAGTGGCGACGCCCACGGCGTAGGTGGGCAGCTGGTAGTCGTTGCAGCTGTAGAACATGTAATATGTGCCGTCGAGCTTCACCACCGTCGGACCCTCGGCCACTCCCCCTGAGCGGCGTTCGGTGTTCTCCCATCCATCGGGAGCCGCCTTGATGCAAAGCTCCACGGTGCTCTCGTCAATCTTCGTGAGGTCGGCGTTCATTTCGCCCACATATATGCTGTTGTTGTCCACTATGCGGACATGATACATGTATGTCTTGCCGTCGTCGTCGAAGAACACGAAGGGGTCGATTTCCTTCATTCCCGCCGGAATCCGCGCGAGCTGCTGCTGGCGGAACGGCCCCATCGGCGAGTCGCTTGTGGCTATGGCGAGGTGCTCGTCGGCGCAGTAGGCCATGTAGTAGGTGTCGCCCCGCTTGAACACCTGCGGCGCCCAGAACCATTTGCTGCCGTAGCTGCTGCCCTTGACGAGGCAGTATCCGCCCGAAGTCTTGCCGCACGGGCCTTCCCACGTGATGAGGTCGGTGCTCTTGTACACCTCGAAGCCGTTGTCGGAACTGGTGCCGTAGAGGTAGTAGGTGCCGTCGTCGTCGGGGAAGATGGTAGGGTCGGCGAGCCGCAGCTGCGCCTTTGCGACAGTGCCTGTACCGCTGCCGCTGCCTCCCGAAGCACCTCCTGCGCCGGGATTGGGATTGGGGTTCGTTGATGGGTCGTCGCCTCCGCATGCCGAAAGGAGGGCAGTGGCGAGGAGGGCGAAGAGTGTCGTGAAACGTGTCGTCTTCATCTTTTTCTTTGCTTTGCTTTTAGTTTTGATTATAAGGGTTTGTCGGGGCGTAGCACTGAGTGCCTGCACACCGTCTATCGTGTGCAAAGTTACAAATAATTCCTTTGCGCACAAATAAAGCACTTCATTTTCGTGGATGGGAAGCTGAAGAAGTTTCTTTATTAGAAGTTATAGAAGTTAAAGAAGTTATAGAAGTTAAAGCCATTACTTTTAGAATACAGGAGTTAAGAATTCAGAAGTTAAGTCATTACCTTTTTAGGAATTAGAGAAATTAAAGAAGTTATAGAAGTTAAAGCCGTATGCTTTGCTAATCATAGGAGGTCGAGCGTCCCGCTCGACAACACAGAGCAAGTCTGCCATTATGAATTGTGAATTATGAATTATGAATTGTTTGGGTGGTGTTGTCGAGCGGGACGCTCGACCTCCTATGATTAGCAAAACATTTGGCTTAACTTCTGAATTCTTAACTCCTGTATTCTAAAAGTAATGGCTTTAACTTCTTTAACTTCTCTAACTTCTTTAACTCCTAACTTAACTTCTTTAACTTCTCTAACTCCTAAAAAAACCTCACAATATCATCTGCTTCGCCACTTCCCACACCACTATACCAGCCGTAACGCTCACGTTGAGAGAGTGTTTCGTGCCAAACTGCGGTATCTCTATGCAACCGTCGGAGGCATCGACCACCTCCTGATGCACGCCCTTCACCTCGTTGCCGAGCACCAGAGCGTAGCGGCGCGAGGGGTCGAGCTGCAGGTGATGGAGCTTCGTGGAACCCTCGACCTGCTCCACGGAATAGACGAACACGCCCTGACGGCGCAGCTCCTCCACCGCCTCAAGAGCCGAGGGGAAGTAACGCCACGCCACGGAGTCCTCGCCGCCGAGCGCGGTCTTGTGTATTTCGGGGTGCGGAGGAGTGGCGGTGATGCCGCAGAGATAGACCGCCTCCACACGGAAAGCGTCGCAGGAACGGAACACCGACCCTACATTATATAACGAACGCACATCGTCGAGCACGACAATGAGCGGCAGCTTGTCGGCCTCGCGGAACTGCTCCACGGAGAGACGCTGCATTTCTATGGTTCTGAGTTTGCGCATGATTCTTTGTTTTAAGATGGTGAAACGAGGCTCTGCAAGCCTTTTCCGAAAGACGCCACTGCCTGCCTACAGCTCGCAGCAACGCTCTATCATCGCCTCCACAAGCGTCTTACCCATCACGTCGTAGCCGCCGGAAAGGTCGGTGGCGGCGAAGTCCATGAGCACGATACCGCTCAGACCGTCGGCGGAACGCAGACGGCGGAGTATGAAGGCGTTGGTGTGTGCGGCGTTGTCACGGTAGCCCTGCGACAGCGACACGGGTTCGTCGGCAATGCCGCTGATGGTGAGCGAGTAGCCCGAAGCGTGGTTTATCATCCACACACAGGCATCGGGCGAGGCGAGGTCGGCACGCTTTTTCTCCCCGAACATGGCTTTTATGGCAGCCCGCTTGTGCCTTGCGCCGCCGGGAAGCGACGTGTCGTAGAAGTCCTGCACCATGAGTCGGGCACGGACGGAGGGGTCGGCGCCCTTTATCCACGCCCCGGTCTGGTCGGCGAGACGCCTGGAATGGCTCCATCCGCCGGCATATCCGCCACGGGGGACATCGCCGTAGGAGTCGCGGCTGATTACGAGTATGCGGCCACGGAGGTCGGCCACGGTGAGGTCGGGACGGAAATCGGCGAGCACGCCGCCCAGACTGTCGAGCGACTGCCGCATGAGTTCCGCCCAACGGGCTTCGTGCCGCGACGGCGACGACTCATGTCGCATGATGATTATGGCAAATTCCGTGGGATGGGCGGTGACGGAATCGGCTATCTGCCGCATGACACTGCCGAACGAACGTGTTGTGGCGAACTCGCCATGATACAGATGCAGCGACTCGCTGCCATCGGTTTCGGTACGCACGGCAGGGCGCAAATCGAAGGCACGGATGCCTGCCTGCCACTGTCCGGCGATGCTCTTCTCCTGCGTCTGCGCTATCGTCCTGCCGAAGACGGTGTCTGCCGGCATGAAACCGTCGCCCGTTGCGGCGTCGTGAGTGCCCGGGATGAGGAGCCGGCAGACGCGTGTGTCGGGGGAAAGGCGTGCCATCCAGTCGGCGGCACCCACGGTGAACGGGAGCAGAAGAAGAAGTGAAAGGATGATGTGGCGTGTCATAAAGGGTTGTGATGATGTGGTGTCGTGATGCCGTGCGTGACGCGGTCGCCCGCCGGCGGTGGGGTGATGGGTAAAGAAAATGTTGCAGGTTGTGCGGAGGAAAAGGTAATGTCGCCATTACGACCCCACAACCTGCAACACCGTTATTCTGCGAATGCTGCCGCTTCGGCTGCTGCTATGATCTCTTCGCGCGACTTCTCACGGGCGGAAATGTCGCTCAGGTCGAACTCGTCGTCGCTTTCCGCGGCTGCTGGAGCGGCTGCCGCTGTCTCGCTGCGGGCGGCGCGTGGGTCGTCATCGCTGCGGTACATGGGCGAGCGGCGGCCTCTGCGCGGCTTCTCCATTGACGGTTCTGCCGCTTCACGAACGGGTGTCTCCTGTTCTGCCGACACTATGATGAAGTCGGACGGAGCCTCCGTGCTCGGCACGTTCTCCACGGGTTCCTCCTCCATCTTGGTGCGCTCGGTCTTGGCAGCGAACACGGCATCGATGAACTGCGGCTCCCGGCGCAGCTTCTCCAGGGTGCGCTTCGCCGCTATCTGCTGGCTCTCTTTCTTGCTGTAGCCTTCGCCTGAGCAGCCTTCCACGCCTTCGAGCATTATGCGGTACTTGAAGACGGGGCTTCCCTGGTTGTCCTTTTCCTGCGTGAGGATGTCGAAATTGATGCGCACACGGTTCTTCTGGCTCCATTCGATGAGGCGGCTCTTGAAGTTCACTTCCTTGTATGCCACCTTGTCGATGTTTATCATTTGTGCCAGAATGCGATTGCGCATGAATTTCATGCAGGCGTTGTATCCGCGATCGAGGTATATTGCTCCGACGAGAGCCTCGAACGCGTTGCCGCCCATATAGGAGTTGTGCGATGCCGAACGGCCGTTTGAAAGCACGAGCTTGCTGATGCCCATTTCCTGCGCCAGACGGTTGAGTGTCTCGCGCTGCACGAGTTTCGAGCGCGTGTTCGTGAGGAATCCCTCGCGTTTTCCCGGGAAGTGCCGATAGACGATGTCGCCTACTGCGGCGTCGAGGATGGCGTCGCCGAGGAATTCGAGGCGTTCGTTGTTCACGGGTTTGCCCTTGGCGTTGCGGCGGAACATGCTCTTGTGCATCAGCGCGAGCTTGTAGTAGCTGATGTCGTGTGGGTAGAATCCGATGATGTGGTATAGAGACGAATAAAGCTCCTTGTCCTTACGGAAAGGGAGCTTTATCCTGTCTATGATGTTACTCAGCATACTTCTTGAATATTACGCATGCGTTGTGGCCTCCGAATCCGAACGTGTTGCTCAGCGCAGCACGCACCTCACGCTTCTGTGCGGTGTTGAACGTGTAGTTCAAGTCGTAGTCGATTTCCGGGTCGCGGTCGTCGTCGGCGTGGTTGATGGTAGGCGGAACGATGTCGTTCTTCACTGCGAGCACCGACGCCATTGCCTCCACTGCTCCGGCAGCACCGAGCAGGTGGCCTGTCATTGACTTCGTTGAGCTGATGTTGAGCTTGTAGGCTGCGTCGCCGAAGACCTGCTTTATGGCTTTGGCTTCGGATATGTCGCCCACGGGTGTCGATGTGCCGTGCACGTTGATGTAGTCGATGTCCTCCGGCTTCATGCCTGCGTCTTCGAGTGCATTCTGCATTACGAGGCATGCACCGAGTCCTTCAGGGTGTGAGGCTGTGATGTGGTAGGCGTCGGCACTCATGCCTTCTCCCACCATTTCGGCGTATATCTTGGCTCCGCGTGCCTTGGCGTGCTCCAGCTCTTCGAGTATGAGGCATCCGGCACCTTCGCCCATTATGAATCCGTCGCGGCTTGCGCTGAACGGGCGTGATGCGTGTTCCGGGTCGTCGTTGCGTGTTGAGAGTGCGTGCATGGCGTTGAATCCGCCCACGCCGCCTTCTGTGATGGCAGCCTCAGCACCTCCGCTGACGATGATGTTGGCCTTGCCGAGGCGTATGAGGTTGAACGCGTCGGCGAGTGCGTTGGTTGAAGATGCGCATGCCGATGTGGTCGCGAAGTTAGGTCCGTGGAATCCGTAATGGATTGAGATCTGGCCTGCTGCGATGTCGGCAATCATCTTCGGGATGAAGAAGGGGTTGTATTTCGGACCGTTCTCCTTGTGTGTGGCGTAGTATCCCACTTCCTCTTCGAAAGTCTTGATACCTCCGATGCCCACTCCGAAGATTACTCCGATGCGATTCTTGTCTTCTGCTTCCACGTCAATGCCGCTGTCGTTCACGGCCTGTATGGCCGACACCATGGCGAGTTGTGCATAGCGGTCCATCTTGCGCAGGTCTTTGCGGTCGATGTATTCGGCGGGCTTGAAGTCCTTCACCTCGCATGCGAACTGTGTCTTGAATTTGGAAGCGTCAAATAATGTAATAGGAGCTGCGCCGCTGACACCGTTGCAAAGGCTCTTCCATGTCTCTTCGGGAGTATTGCCTACCGGTGTGACAGCACCAAGTCCTGTTACTACTACTCTTTTTAATTCCATCTAAAAGAAAAATTGTTGTTTTGCAGGTGTTCAAAATTAAAGGCGCGGGCTACCGGCTCGCACTTTTTAATTTTGAGCATCTGCGATGTTTGTGGCTTATGGCTTATGGCTCAGGCCGGGGAATTCCCCTTAGTGCCTGCCATCAGAAAAAAGGTGGACCATAAGCTATAGTCCATTGTCCACGATTTATTTCTGGTTGTTCTCGATGTAAGCGATAGCGTCGCCTACAGTGCCGATCTTCTCAGCCTGGTCGTCGGGAATGGAGATGTTGAACTCCTTCTCGAATTCCATGATGAGCTCTACAGTGTCAAGTGAGTCTGCACCGAGGTCGTTTGTGAAGCTTGCTGCGGGATTTACTTCTGCCTCATCAACACCGAGTTTGTCAACGATGATAGCCTTTACTTTAGATTCGATATCTGACATAATTTTAAATGTTTAAAATGTTTATAATTAATTTCCTTTTAAAATAAACCGGTGCAAAGTAACTACTTTATCTTCGATTTAGCAAATATTTCATACAAAAAAGCACTTATTGTTGCACATTAAGTATGCGATTGTGCAATATTTTGCCATTTTTCTGCGTCCCGAAGCACCGAAACCATTGCAACAGCGCTTTTCATGCGAGCGGCGGAAATGCAAGTTTTCGGGCAAATATTTGCGTGTTTGGCGGTTTTTCCCTATTTTTGTAGGACTTTAATTTTCCCGCAAGGGAATCTTTACCACAGTAACTGCCCTGAAACAACAAAACAACATATATATGTCTTTCGCACAACATTGTAACACCATCTTCAACCAAGCCATCCGCGACTACCACATCAAGGATGACATCGAGACACCCATCAGCAACCCGTACGAGCGTGACGAGATCGAGAACCGGCTCTATCTGAAGTGCTGGATAGACACCGTGCAGTGGCATTTCGAGGACATCATACGCGACCCGCACATCAATCCCGACGACGCCCTGTCGCTGAAACGGCGCATCGACCGCTCCAACCAGGACCGTACCGACCTCGTGGAGCAGATCGACTCATACTTCCGCCAGCGTTACAGCGACATAAAGCCGCTGCCGGAGGCACGCCTCAACACCGAAAGCCCCGCATGGGCGATAGACCGTCTGAGCATACTCGCGCTCAAGATCTACCACATGCGCGAGGAGGCTGAACGCGCCGACGCGACGGAGGAGCACCGCCAAAAGTGCGCCGCCAAGCTCGCCGTGCTGCTCGAACAGCAGACCGACCTCTCTACCGCCATCGACCAGCTGCTCGAGGACATCGCCGAGGGACGGAAGTACATGAAGGTCTATCGTCAGATGAAGATGTACAACGACCCAAGCACAAACCCGGTGCTGTATAAAAAGTAGAAAAGTAAAAGAGTAAAAAAGGAAAAAGGAGAGGACGGGAAAGGAAAAAGTAAAAGAGTAAAGAAGTAAAAAAGTAAAAAAGGAGAGGACGGGACTGCATGATGCAGACTCAGAAAAATAGAAAAGTAAAAAAGTAAAAAGGAGAGGCAAAAGCCGTACTACTCTCCCCGTCACAACCTCTCCCGGCGCCAGCCCCTTTTACTTTTTTACTTTTTCATCTTTTTACTTTTTTACTCTTTTACCCTTTTACTTTTAAAAAGCTTATCGACTATGAAAACCGAACATATCCTTATCATGCGCTTCTCGGCGCTCGGCGATGTGGCAATGCTGGTGCCCGTGGTGAGTTCGCTCGCACGGCAGTACCCCGCAGTGCGCGTCACCGTGCTGAGCCGCCCCTTCGCACGCGCCCTTTTCGAGGGGCTTGCGCCCAACGTGGGGTTCATGGAAGCCGACCTGAAAGGCGAATACAGCGGCATGAAAGGGCTCAACGCGCTCTACCGGCGGCTTGTGGCGAAGAACTTCACAGCCGTCGCCGACATGCACAACATACTGCGTTCGGGCTATCTGCGCATGCGCTTCAACCTGGCACGCTACCGTGTGGAGCACATCAACAAGCACCGGCAGGAGCGGCGGCAGCTCACCGCCTCGTCGGGGAAACAGCTGCGCCAGCTGCCCACATCGTTCCAGAACTACGCCGACGTGCTCGAACGCCTCGGCTACCCCGTGCAGCTCAGCTTCACATCGCTCTTCCCCCCGGCAGGAGGCAACCTGCGGCTGCTCTCCGAGACGATAGGCGAGAAGAAGGCATTCCAGCAATGGGTGGGCATAGCGCCGTTCGCGGCGCACAAGGGGAAAATCTATCCCGTGGAGAAGATGGAACAGGTAGTGGCAGAGACGATACGCCGCCATCCATCGTGCCGCATCTTCCTCTTCGGCGGAGGCAGCGACGAACACCGCACGCTCAACGCATGGGCGGAACGCTACCCCAACGCCATCAACGCCTCGGCACTGCTCGGAAGCCTGCAGCAGGAACTCATCCTCATGAGCCATCTCGACGTGATGGTGAGCATGGACAGCGCCAACATGCACCTCGCCTCAGTGTGCGGCACACGCGTAGTGAGCGTGTGGGGAGCCACACACCCCTTTGCCGGGTTCGTGGGATGGGGGCAGCGCGAGAGCGACACCGTACAGGCCGCAATGCCATGCCGCCCATGCAGCATCTACGGCGCAAAGCCATGCCTGCGCGGCGACTTCGCCTGTCTCAGCTCAATAGAGCCGCAGATGATAGTGGAGAAGGTGGAGAAGGTGCTCAACGAGAAGTGAACCGGAGGACTGCGAAGCGTGACTCCCGCCAGTCCCCACACTTGGCATCATGCCAATATATAATAAGGTGTAACAATAAAAAAACAAAAACCGTCATCATGAACAACGAATTATTGGAACTCATAAAGACCCGTCGCAGCTGCCGCAAGTACACAGCGGAGCAGGTAAGCGACGAACAGCTGGCAGCAGTAATGGAAGCCGGCACCTACGCCCCCACGGCACACGGCTGCCAGGATCCCGTCATCGTGGCAGTGCAGCGCACCGACATCATGCAGCGCATCATAAAGCTCAACGCCGAAGTGCGCGGCTCCGCCGGCAACCCCTACTACGACGCACCCACAGTGCTCCTCGTCTTCGCCTCGGAGAGCAACGCCAAGCCTTCCAGGACGGCTCCTGTGTGCTGCAGAACATGATGCTCGCCGCCCACGCCATAGGCCTCGCCTCATGCTGGATAAACCGTGAGTACGAGATGTTCTCCACCGACGAAGGCCGCCAGCTCATGCGCGACCTCGGTCTGCCCGAAGGCCTCAAAGGCATCGGCGCAATCTCCCTCGGCCACGCCGCCGCCCCTGCCGCCGCCCCGAAACCACGCAAGGAGGGCTGGACACTGGTGATAAAGTGACCCGTCGCCGCAACGCCGGCAGTCAGACCCGCAACGCCTGACTGTCAGCCTCGCAACCCTCTGACAGTCAGCACACTGCCATCACACTGAAAACAAGCCTTCTTTCACTCGCAAACAAGGCTTCTTCGACATACGAACAAGGCTTCTTTCATGCGCAAAGAAGCCTTGTTTTTTTAGAATTCAGAGTTTTTAAGAATACAGGAGTTAAGCCATTACCGTTTTTAGAAGTTAGAGAAGTTAGAGAAGTTAAAGAAGTTAGAGAAGTTAGAGAAGTTAAAGAAGTTAGAGAAGTTAAAGAAGTTAAAGCCAAATGCTTTGCTAATCATAGGAGGTCGAGCGTCTCGCTCGACAACACAAAGCAAGTCTGCCAATTATGAATTATGAATTCTTAATTATGAATTGGTAACGCTCGACCTCCTATCGTTAATTCTGAACCAGCAAAGGTAATGGCTTTAACTTCTCTAACTTCTTTAACTTCTATAACTCCTAACTCGTAACTCCTAACTCGTAACTCCTAATTCCTAACTCCTCTCCCCTTCCCGTTAAAATAAGTAAAATCCCTGTTTCTTCTAAAAGTTTGGCTTAACTTTGCAAGTTATCATGGCTCGAAGCGGCCAATAACAAAAAAGAAAACGAAAATGAGTCTTACAAGCATAATAGGCGCGGCGTTCATACCGCGCCAGCACGCAATAGAAAGGCAGACGACGGAAGCCGAGGCAATGCAGGCGGAAGTGCTGAAACACCTGCTCCACGCAGCCGCCAACACTGAATACGGAAGGCGGCACCTCTTCGGCACCACAGCGGGTTACGACGACTTCACACGCAATGTCCCCGTGAACACCTACGAGGAACTCAAGGCCGACATCGACCGCATGCGCCACGGCGAACAGAACATCCTGTGGCCGGGACGGGTGAAATGGTACGCCAAGTCGTCGGGGACGACCAACGACAAGAGCAAGTTCATACCCGTGTCCGACAACGGTCTGAAGCACATACACTACCAGGGCGGCACCGATGTCGTCGCGCTCTACCTGCGCAACAATCCCAAGAGCCGCATGTTCGACGGCAAGGGACTCATCCTCGGAGGGTCGCACGCACCCAACTACGACCTGCCGGACAGCCTTGTGGGCGACCTCAGCGCGATACTCATAGAGAACATCAACCCCCTTGCCAACCTCGTGCGCGTGCCGAAGAAGCAGACCGCGCTGCTCAGCGACTTCGAAGTGAAGCGCGACCGCATAGCACGCGAGACGCTGAACAAGAATGTCACCAACATCTCCGGCGTACCTTCGTGGATGATGAGCGTGCTCGTGCGAGTGCTCGAACTGTCGGGAAAGGAGCACATCAACGACGTGTGGCCCAACCTCGAAGTGTTCTTCCACGGCGGAATAGCGTTCACACCCTACCGCCCACAGTACGAACGCATCATCACCTCGCCCGACATGCACTACATGGAGACCTACAACGCCTCGGAAGGCTTCTTCGGAATACAGGACGACCCCACCGACAAGTCGATGCTGCTCATGGCAGACTACGGCGTGTTCTACGAGTTCCTGCCCATGGACGAGTTCGAGAGCGACCACCCGAACATCGTCCCCCTTGAGGGAGTGCAGCTCAACCGCAACTATGCCATGCTCATAAGCACATCGTGCGGACTGTGGCGTTACATGATAGGCGACACCGTGAAGTTCACCTCACGACGCCCCTACAAGTTCGTAATCACCGGACGCACCAAGTACTTCATCAACGCCTTCGGCGAGGAACTCATACAGGACAACGCCGAGAAAGGACTCGCCTACGCCTGCAAGCACACCGGCGCCGAGGTGAAGGAATACACCGCAGCACCCGTCTTTATGGACAGCCAGGCGCAATGCCGCCACCAATGGCTCATAGAGTTCGCCAAAGAGCCGGCGTCGCTCAGCGAGTTCAGCGAGATACTCGACCGCCAGCTGCAGGAAATCAACTCCGACTACGAGGCGAAACGCTTCCACGACATCACCCTGCAACCCCTCGAAGTGATAAAGGCACGCACCGGACTCTTCGACGACTGGCTCCGCTCAAAGGGCAAACTCGGCGGACAACACAAGGTGCCGAGACTCAGCAACAGCCGCACAAACATCGAAGAACTGATAAAGATGAACAGCCAAGCATAAGAGAACACCAACGACATGAACCACAGCCATACCCGCCACCGCACCCCTACACGAGGCGCATCACTCCCACACCTTTGTCGTAAGGCACAAGGTTGGTGCCTGCTCCTGCTCGCACTCCTGCTCAGCTCGTGCGCACGCATGGGCCGCCCCGACGGCGGCTGGTACGACGAGACGCCGCCATACGTCGTAGGCGCAGTGCCGAAGGACGGCGGGACACAGGTGAGCGCACGCAAGATACGCATACTCTTCAACGAGTTCATAAAGCTCGAGAACGCATCGGAGAAAGTGGTGGTGTCGCCGCCACAGATGGAACAACCCGACATAAAAGCACTCGGCAAGCGCATAGATGTGGAAATAAAGGACTCGCTCAAACCCAATACCACCTATACCGTCGATTTCAGCGACGCCATATCCGACAACAACGAAGGCAACCCCCTGGGCAACTACACCTACAGCTTCTCCACAGGCGAGCGCATCGACACGCTTCAGGTATCGGGGTATGTGCTTCAGGCCGACAACCTTGAGCCCGTGAAGGGAATACTCGTGGGACTCTATGCCGACCTCGCCGACTCCGCCTTCACCACCCGTCCCATGCTGCGCGTGGCACGAGCCGACTCGCGCGGACACTTCGTCATACGCGGCGTAGCACCCGGCACCTACCGTGTCTATGCCCTTGCCGACATGGACGGCAACTACATGCTGTCGCAACGCGCCGAACAGCTGGCGTTCTCGCACGACACCTTCACGCCGGGCACAGCCGAAGCCTTCCGCCAAGACACCACATGGCTCGACTCGCTGCACATCAAAGGCATAGAACGCGTGGCTTACACGCGCTTCACACCCGACGACATCACGCTGCGGGCATTCACACAACCGCTCACCGACCGCTTCTTCCTCAAGGCCGAACGCCTGAAAGCCACGCACTTCACACTAACGTTCAGCTACGGCAGCGACTCACTGCCCACACTGCGCGGACTCGACTTCGATGCCGCAAAAAACCTCCTCATAGAGCCGTCGGCACGCCGCGACACCATCACCTATTGGCTCACCGACACGGCACTCGTCAATCGTGACACGCTCAACGTGGAGCTTTCCTACTTCGCCACCGACACCCTCGGACACCTGCAACCGCAGACCGACACCCTCCAGATACTCTCGAAGGACACCTACGCACGCCGCATCAAGAAGCAGCAGAAGGACGCCGATGAATGGACAAAGAAGCAGGAGAAGAAAAAGAAGCGCGGTGAGCCATACGACAGCATCATGCCCCGACAGCTCACAAGACTCGACCTGCGCACGGAATCGAGTCTCGACCCCGACCGCAACATCAGTTTCGAGTTCGAGTCGCCCGTGGCACGCATCGACACATCGCTCATACACCTCTACGCCAAGCACGACACGCTGTGGTACAAAGCCCCCTTCCGCCTCGAGGCACGCCCCATCATCGCGCCGGGCGACACCGTAAGCGGCGACACACCATTGTCACGCCGCAGGTACATACTGCGCGGCGAGTGGCGACCCGACATAGAATACAGTCTTGAAATCGACTCCATGGCATTCACCGACATCTACGGTCTGGTGACGCCGAAGATAAAACGCGGCTTCAAGGTGCGCTCGCTCGACGAGTACGGCAGCCTGATGTTCACCATACCGCACTTCACCGACACACCCGTCGTGGTGCAACTGCTCGACGCGCAGGACGCCGTGGTGAAGACGGCACGGCTCATCGACGGCACGGCACAGTTCTACTACATCAGCCCCGGCACCTACTACGCCCGCCTTTTCACCGACGACAACGGCAACGGCGTGTGGGATACCGGCGAATACGCAGCCGACAGGCAGCCCGAAACGGTGTTCTACTATCCCGAAGAGATAGAATGCAAGGCGAAATGGGACATCAACCTCAACTGGCAACCCGCCTCGCGCCCGCTCCACCGGCAGAAGCCAGAAGCCATAACCAAGCAGAAAGCCGACCAGCAGCGACGCATCACGCAGCGCAACATCGAACGCGCCAGAAAGCTGGGAATAGAAATGCCGCTCTCAAAAGTCGCCCCGAAGATTTAGTAAGACCCTATAAAAGTCCACTCAAAAAAACAGCAACGACATGAAGATTTCCCTCAAATCCACTCTCTTTGCAGCATTGCTGCTCCTCGCCACAGCCGCCTCAGCCCAGTGCAAGTATCGTAACACGGCGTTCAAGTCGGGCGAATATCTTTCCTACAACCTCTACTTCAACTGGAAATTCGTGTGGGTGAAGGTGGGCAACGCCACCATGAGCACCGTCCACAGCCACTACAACGGCAGGCAGGCATGGCGTGCGTCGCTCATAACACGGAGCAGCGAGCGTGCCGACGACTTCTTCATCATGCGCGACACGTTGCTCTGCTACAACACCACCGACCTCGAACCGCTCTACTTCCGCAAGGGAGCACGCGAAGGAAAACGCTACACCGTGGACGAAGTGTTCTACTCCTACCCCGGCGGAAAGGTGCAGACACGGCTGCACCGGCTGCGGCACAACGGCGAACACCAGTGGAAGACGAACACCGCCGACGAATGCGTCTTCGACATGCTCAGCATATTCATGCGCGCACGCTCATTCAACCCAAAAGGATGGAAGAAGGGAAACCGCGTCAGATTCCCCATCACCGACGGCATAGGAGTAATCCCCGCCGTGCTCGAATACAAGGGAAAGACAGTGGTAAAGGCCGACAACGGCGTGAAATACAACTGCCTACAGCTCTCATACAAGGAACTTGACAACGGCAAATACAAGGAACTCGTGCGCTTCTTCGTCACCGACGACGACAGCCATGTGCCCATACGCCTCGACATGTCGCTCAAGTTCGGCTCCGCAAAGGCATTCCTCACGGGCATGAAAGGCGTGAATGGAAAGTGACACCCAGTCTCTCCATACGACACTAAATACACATATATGACTTGCCACAAGTTCATCCTCATACTCATCGCCGCCCTTCTCGCCACAAGCTGCGGCAGGACGGCACCTGAAAAGGAGCGCAAGGCGGAACGCTTCACACACGAGGTGTGCCTGCGCTACACCCCAGTGAAGAACCAGGGACACAGCCAACTCTGCTGGGCCTACGCCATGCTCGCCACCATCGAGACCGAACACATAATGATGGGCGACTCCGTAAACCTCTCGCCCGACTTCGCCGCACGCTGCCTACTCGCCGAAGAGGCACGCCGGTGCTTCCTCGCCGGCAACAACGCCACGACGGTGTCGCTGCGCGGAACGGCACCGATGATGCTGCGTCTGCTCAACGACTACGGCGCAATTCCCTACGACACCTACAACGCACCCAACATGAACGGCAACACACTCGCACGCCGCATGGCACGCATGGCGGCACAGAGCCGTTCGCTCGGCGAGGTGGACAGCAAGGCGCAACGCCTGCTCGACACCTACATAGGCAGCCTGCCAAAGCGCGTCTATATGCTCGGCGCGGAATACACGTTCAAGGAATTCGCCCACAGCGTGTGCATGAAGGACGAATACATAGCACTGACGAGCTTCACACACCACCCCTTCGGCGAAGCCTTCGCCCTCGAGATACCCGACAACCGCAGCGGCGAACTCTTCCAAAACATACCCATCGACGAACTCATGCAGCGCATATACCGCTCGATACGCGCCGGACATCCCGTCTGCTGGGAGGGCGACATCAGCGACAAGGGCTTCTCGTTCAGCCGCGGCACCGCCACACTCCACTCCGAAAAACCGTGCACGCAGGAGGAACGCCAGCGCGAGTTCGACACCCGACGCACCACCGACGACCACTGCATGACACTCATCGGCATCGCACACGACAGCAAAGGACACCCCTACTTCATCGCCAAGAACTCATGGGGAACAGGCAACCCATACGGCGGACTGATGTATCTCTCCGCCGACTATGTGCGGCTGAAGACGGTTGCGGTGGTGATGAAGAACGAGAAGATGTAGCTGTTTGAGAAGGTTTTTATTAGAAGTTAAGGAGTCAGGAGTTAAGGAGTTAAGCCATTACCTTTACTGGTTCAGAATTAACGATAGGAGG
>ERZ1023670.283-NODE-283-length-16130-cov-7.443173_pt1 | contig 16130 bp, 8 predicted proteins | sample MGYA00380342_ERZ1023670 | MGnify/ENA primary metagenome ERZ1023670 (study PRJEB33179, sample SAMN07448984) | human gut metagenome | biome: Human-gut; feature: Human associated habitat; material: Faeces | host: Homo sapiens | place: India: Bhopal | collected...
CCGGTGGAGCAGGATCGAGAGCACGAGGAAGTGGGAGCCCTGCAGGTGGCCCACGACTATAATCATCTTGTCGATGGGGAAATCGGCGAAACGCATCTCGGCGGTGCCTATATCCTGGGTCATGTAAACGCTGGTTCCGTCGGAACGGAGCAGCAGTTTCTGGTCGAGACCTTCGTCTGTGAGGTCGGCCCAGACTGAGTTGTCGTCTTTTCTGAAGAAGAGTCCCTTCTCAAGTCCTTCTTCTACTTTCTTTTTTCCTACGAGATATGTGTTCGACTCGTAGTAGATTTTGTCGAAACCTACGCCGAGTGCCTTGTATGTTTCGTCGAATCCGGCATACACCCAGTCGTTCATCTTCTTCCAGAGTGCGCGTACTTCGGGGTCGCCCTGCTCCCATTTCACGAGCATTTCGTGTGCTTCCTTGATGAGGGGCGACTCTTCCTTGGCTTTCTTCTCGGCTTCTTCATCGTTCATTCCCTCTGCGATGTATTGCGCTTTGAGCTGTGCCACCTCCTCGCGGTAGTGTTTGTCGAATGCCACATAGTAGTCGCCTATGAGGTGGTCGCCTTTCTTCCCGCTTGTTTCGGGTGTTTCGCCGTTACCGAATTTCAGCCATGCGAGCATCGACTTGCAGATGTGTATGCCTCGGTCGTTCACGATATTCGTCTTCACCACACGGTTGCCGTTGGCTTCCATAATCTGTGCCAGCGACCATCCCAAAAGGTTGTTGCGCACATGTCCGAGGTGGAGCGGCTTGTTGGTATTGGGCGATGAGTATTCAATCATGACGAGTGGCGATGCTTCGGTGACCGGCTTTTCGCCGTATTTCGGGTCGGCATCGATGTCGTTGAGCAGTGCGAGCCATGCTTCAGGGGCTATGACGAGGTTGAGGAAGCCCTTCACCACGTTGAACGAAGCGATGGCACTGCAGTTGCGGCAGATGTATTCGCCGAGTTCCTGCGCCGTTTCTTCGGGTTTCTTATGCGACATCTTGAGGAACGGGAACACCACGAGTGTGAGGTTTCCTTCAAATTCCCGCTTCGTCTTCTGCAGTTGCACCATCTTCTCCGGCACTTCCTGTCCGTAGAGTTCCTTTACGGCCTGGAGTGCGGTGCTTACGATTTGCTGTTCTATTGTCATATTTATTCTGATTTTATTCTTTTTTATTAATAATGTGGGGAATTGTCTGCAAAGTTACGATTTTTCCTTGAACCTGTCGGCGTAAAAGCAGAAAATGTGCTGCATGAGGGTGTGTTGTTGCGTTTTTTGTACTACATTTGCAAAGCGAATAAGACTATTTATGGAAACATTAAAGCAAAAGACGGCACGCGGACTGCTTTGGGGAGGACTCAACAGCGGCTTGCAGCAGGTGATAGGATTGGCGTTCGGCATTGTGTTGGGACGGCTTTTGTGTCCCGACGACTACGGCATGATGGCGATGATAAGCATTTTCTCGCTTGTGGCGACGGCGTTGCAGGACAGCGGATTCCGCACGGCTCTGACCAATCTGCATAATCCTACGGCGGAGGACTACAACTCGGTGTTCTGGTTCAACATCCTCATGGCCACCACGCTCTACCTCATTCTCTTCTTCGCCGCGCCCCTGATAGGCGAGTATTACCACACGGAACGTGTGGTGCCGCTATGCCGTTACTCCTTTCTGGTAATCATAATAGCGTCGCTCGGCACTGCACAGTCGGCCTATCTCTTCAAGAATCTGAAGGCACGGCAGCAGGCTACGGCTGCGGCTGTGGCTGTGTTGGTGTCGAACATGGTGGGCGTGACGATGGCGTTTGCCGGATTTGCCTATTGGGCACTTGCCACACAGAACCTTATCTATGTGGCGGTGAACATCGGAATACAGTGGCATTATTCGCCGTGGCGTCCCACTCTGCATGGAATCACGTTCGCTCCCGTGCGCCGCATGTTCCGTTTCTCGTGCAAAGTGCTTGCCACCACCATCGTAAACCATGTGAACAACAACGTGCTCAACATCCTTCTGGGGCATTACTTCTCTCCGCGCGACACGGGCAACTTCAATCAGGCTTACCAATGGAACATGAAGAGCTACTCGCTCGTGCAAAGCATGATACTGCAAGTGGCTCAACCCGTACTCGTGGGACTCGACGACGATGCCGACCGCCAGCTCCGCGTGTTCCGCAAAATGGTGCGTTTCACGTCGTTCGTCACCTTTCCGCTGCTCTTCGGTTTCGCCCTTGTGTCGCGGGAGTTCATCGTGATAGCCCTCACCGAGAAGTGGCTGGCGTCGGCTTCGCTTCTGCAACTGCTCTGCATAAGCGGTGCCGTGATGCCGCTCTGCGCACTGTTCAACAACATGGTGGTGAGCAAAGGCCGCAGCGACATACTCCTGTGGTGTACGTTCTCGCTCGGACTGCTGCTGACTCTGATGATGCTCGTCATCTGGCCGTGGGGCATTCACGTCATGGTGGTGGCTTTTGTCGTCATCAATGTGTCGTGGCTTTTCGTGTGGCTCTACTTTGTGCGCCGGCTCACGGGTTACGGCTACCTCATGTTCGTGCGCGATGTGCTGCCTTTCGCCATCGCCGCTGTCGCCGTGATGAGCCTCACTTACTTTGCCACGCAGTCCATACAAAACCTCTGGATACTGTTGCTTTCGCGCATAGCAATCGCCGCCACAGCCTATTATGCCGTCATGCGCGTGGCTCATGTAGCCATTCTCGACGAGTGCATCGACTTCATTCGTGGCAAGATGAAATAGGCATTGATTTACAAGCACTTGCAGTCGCACTGAAAACAAGGCTTCTTTACAACGCAAACAAGGCTTCTTTTGAATGCAAACAAGGCTTCTTTACAACACAAAGAAGCCTTGTTTGCATAATGGGTAAGATTAAGTGGTGTGACAGGCATACATGAAAAGCCTGTTCCACACTTGATTTTCAACACGTTTCCCTATTTCCGCCAACACCACGGAATACACTTTTCCGCAATTATGAGGGGCTGGAAAATACACTTTTCCTGTAATTTCGGCATACAAAAACTACACTTTTCCGCAATTTTCGAGGGTTAAAAACTACACTTTTCCGTTTTTACGCCCTCGGAAACGCCTTCTTTTGCAAATAATGCTTACCTTTGTACGACGAAAAAGAATTTCTACCAATAACCAATTAGCGACTAAAAAACCAAATCTGATGAGAAACAAACGATTCTATCCCTGGCTCGTTGTGGCACTGCTCTGGATTGTAGCACTGCTCAACTACATGGATCGCCAGATGCTTTCAACCATGCAGGAGGCGATGAAGGCCGACATTGCCGAACTCAACCGTGCGGAAGCCTTCGGCGCACTCATGGCTGTATTCCTCTGGATATACGGCTTGGTAAGCCCGTTCGCCGGCATCGTGGCCGACCGCATAAGCCGCAGACGACTCGTAATAGGAAGCCTCTTCGTGTGGTCGGGAGTGACATGGCTCATGGGATACGCCTCCAATTTCCAGGAACTCTACATACTCCGCGCCGTCATGGGCATAAGCGAAGCACTCTACATACCATCGGCCCTGTCGCTCATAGCCGACTGGCACGAGGGCAAGTCGCGCTCGCTCGCCATCGGAATACACATGACCGGACTCTACGTAGGGCAGGCAGTGGGAGGATTCGGAGCCACCATAGCAGCCACATTCTCATGGCACGCCACATTCCAATGGTTCGGAATCATAGGCATAGCCTACTCCGTTATCCTCGCAATGCTGCTTCACGACCGCCCGAAAGCACCCTCCGCAAACACAGAAAAGGCACCGACAGAAGCCACAAAAGTCAAGAAAGAAAATCTATGGAGCGGACTCAGCGTGGTGTTCTCCACATGGGCGTTCTGGGTGATACTCTTCTATTTCGCAGCACCGAGCCTACCCGGATGTTCCACGAATAACTGGCTTACCACACTCTTCGCCGAAAACCTCGGCATACCGATGGCTGAAGCCGGACCGATATCGACCATCACCATCGCCGCATCGTCGTTCATAGGAGTGATAGCAGGAGGTATTCTCTCCGACAAATGGGTGATGCGCAACATCCGCGGACGCATCTACACCAGCGCGATAGGACTCGGAATGACCGTCCCGGCACTCGTTCTGCTCGGCATGGGACACAGCATCGTCGCCGTAGTGGGTGCAGGTGTGCTCTTCGGCGTAGGCTACGGAATGTTCGACGCCAACAACATGCCCATCCTATGTCAAATCATCTCAGCCAAATACAGAGCCACTGCCTACGGCATAATGAACATGGTGGGAGTCTTCGCAGGTGCCGCCGTCACACACATACTCGGACGATTCACCGACGGAGGCAACCTCGGCACGGCCTTCGCAGTGCTCGGTAGCGTAGTGCTCGCAGCACTTATACTACAGCTTTCGTGCCTCAAACCAAAGGCAGACAATGTGGAATGACGCACCGACACCACACCAAGACAAAAGAAAAATCATAACATCATCACAACAATATGGAAAAAATAACAGGACTTATCGACGCTCCTTTCACCCCGTTCCATGCCAACGGCGACGTGAATCTGGAGCCAATAGAAGCATACGCACGCATGCTTCAGAAGAATGGATTAAAGGGTGTGTTCATCAACGGCTCATCCGGCGAAGGCTATATGCTCACCACCGAAGAGCGTATGCAGCTCGCCGAGCGATGGGTAAGCGTTGCCCCGGAAGGATTCAAGGTGATTGTGCACGTCGGAAGCTGCTGCCTCCGCGAGAGCGCACGCCTCGCCGAACACGCACAGAAAATAGGCGCGTGGGGCATCGGAGCAATGGCCCCACCGTTCCCGAAGATTGGTCGCATCGAAGAACTGGTGAAGTACTGCGAGACAATAGCCGCCGCAGCACCCCAGCTGCCATTCTATTACTACCACATCCCTGCTTTCAACGGTGCTTTTCTCCCCATGCTCGACCTGCTGAAAGCCGTAGATGGACGCATACCTAACTTCGCCGGAATAAAATACACCTACGAGTCGCTCTATGAATACAACCAGTGCCGGCTCTATGCCAACGGCAAATACGACATGCTCCACGGTCAAGACGAGACCATCCTGCCATCGCTCGCACAGGGAGGAGCACAGGGTGGCATCGGAGGCACCACAAATTACAACGGACGCGAACTCACCGGCATCATCGAAGCATGGAACCGCGGCGACATAGAGACGGCACGCGAGAAGCAGAACTTCTCACAGGAAGTAATCAATGTGATATGCCGTTTCCGCGGCAACATCGTGGGAGGAAAGCGCATAATGAAGCTCCTCGGCTTCGATCTCGGACCAAACCGCATACCGTTCCGCAACCTCACCGACGACGAAGAGGCGCAGATGAAGCGCGAACTCGAAGAGATTGACTTCTTCCGGAGAGCCAACGTGTTCTGATTATCAACGTTAAAAACATCCACAACAGGAAATAATGGACGTAAGAAAATACATTGAAACGTGGGCGGAGAAATACAGATCCGACCTCACCGAAAACATAATGCCGTTCTGGCTCGAGCATGGTCTCGACAGAAAGAACGGCGGAGTATATACCTGTCTCGACCGCGACGGAAGCCTGATGGACCCTACCAAGTCGGTATGGTTCCAAGGTCGCTTCGCATTCATCTGCTCGTTTGCCTACAACAATGTGGAGAAACGACCCGAATGGCTTGAAGCCGCACGCCTGACTCTCGACTTTATCGAGGCGCATTGCTTCGACAACGACGGCCACATGTACTTCTCCGTCACCGCAGAGGGGCGTCCGCTGCGCCAAAGACGCTATGTGTTCTCGGAGACTTTCGCCGCCATCGCGATGGCAGAATACTCGCTTGCCACAGGCGACAGGCACTGGGCGGAACGCGCTTTGCAGGTGTTCGACGACACGCAACGCTTCCTCTCCACACCGGGCTACCTCGCGCCGAAGTTTGAAGAGAGCGTGCAGTTGCAGAGCCACAGCATCATCATGATTCTCATCAACGTGGGTTCGTGCCTACGCAAGGTGATCGACGACCCGAAACTCACGCAGCAGATCGACGACTCGATAGCACGACTGAAGAAGTATTTCATCCATCCGGAGTTCAAGTGTCTGCTCGAAACCGTAGGCATGAACGGCGAATTCATCGACACCAACCTCACACGCACCATCAATCCGGGTCACTGCATCGAGACATCGTGGTTCATAATGGAGGAAGCCAAACTCCGTAATTGGGACAAGGAAATGCTCGACATGGCCCTCGAAATATTCGACTGGTCGTGGGACTGGGGCTGGGACAAGCAGTACGGAGGCATCATCAACTTCCGCGACTGCCGCAACCTGCCGCCGCAGGACTACTCGCAGGACATGAAATTCTGGTGGCCACAGTGCGAGACCATCATAGCATCGCTCTACGCCTACCTCGCCACCGGCGACGAGAAGTACCTCTACCGCCACGAACGCATCAGCGAATGGACATACGCCCACTTCCCCGATGCCGACAAAGGCGAATGGTACGGCTATCTGCACCGCGACGGAACGGTGGCGCAACCAGCCAAAGGCAACCTCTACAAGGGACCGTTCCACATCCCGCGCATGATGATAAAGGGCTACATGCTCTGCAAGGAAATACTGGAAAAGTAGAAATATAAAAGAGTGGAAAAGCAAGAAGGAAGCGTCGGCAAGGCTACGGATGAAAAAGCATCAGCCTGCCGCCGCCCGCCCTTCCTGCTTTTTCACTCTTTCGTTTTCACACCTCCGATGTCACATTCTTTCACTCTCACACTATGAACAAACTCTTCGACTTATCCGTATCCAACTACGGCACAGCACGCAAGAACCATTACGCCGTGACAATACTGCCCTGGGGCGCCACCGAACCGCACAATCAGCACTTGCCATACATGACCGACTGCATTCTCTCGCACGACATAGCCGTGGAGGCGGCACAACGCCTTCACGACGCACACGGCATGTGGGCGATGGTGATGCCGCCCGTTTTCGCAGGCGCACAGAACCCCGGACAGCGCGAACTCAGCTTCTGCGTGCACTACTCCTACGACACGCAACGCTCCATTCTGCGCGACATCGTGGCGTCGCTCTACCGTCAGGGACAGCGCCGTCTGCTCATCATCAACGGTCACGGAGGCAACAACTTCAAGAACATGATGCGCGACCTCACACTGGAATACCCCGACTTCATCATCGCGACAAGCGAATGGTTCAAGATGACCGACGCACACCCCTTCTTCTCCCATGTCGGCGACCACGCCGATGAACTTGAGACTTCGGTGATGATGCACTACCATCCCGAACTCGTAAGCCTCAGCGAAGCAGGACAGGGCGACAGCCGCGGCTTCGGAATAAAGGCTCTGAACGAGGGCAAGGTGTGGATTCCGCGCAACTGGGCAAAGGTGAGCCGCGACACAGGCATAGGCTCGCCGGCAAAGGCAACAGCCGAAAAGGGAGCACGTTTCGCCGCCGCAGTGGTGGAGAAATACGTGGAATTCCTCGCCGACTTCGCCAGGGTGGAGACCATAGACGACCTTCACGAACCACAATCCCACAACGAATGACACACCTCACACGCCTCATCCTCACCATAACCGCACTGCTCCTCACCGCCGCCACACGCTGCACGGCACAGGACATAGAGCCTGTAAGCGGATTCCCCGACACCGAAGAGGGCTACAGTCTCGGCGTGTCGGCATGCTACGCAGGGCGCATAGGGCCGTGGATAATAATGGCAGGAGGCTGCAACTTCCCCGAACCGGGCAATAAACGCTATTACCGCGGCATCTATGCAGCACGCGTCGGCACCGACACCCTGTACTGGCAGCGTGTGGGCGAACTGCCAGAAGAGGCGGCATACGGCGGTACGGCGGCATCGGGCGACAGCCTGATACTCATCGGTGGCAACAACAACAGACGCAGCATGAGCACCGTACTGAGCCTGCACATCACCCCCGACGGCACCAAAGCCACCGTGCGCCGGCTCACACCGTTGCCCCACACCGCCGACAACATGGCCGTGGCACAACGGGGCAACGACATCTTCGTAGTGGGAGGCAACCTCGACGGCCATCCGTCGGCAGACATTCTGCACCTCCGTCTTGGCAGGAAAGGCACGGCATGGAGCCGCTTCGCCACCCTCACGGGAGCACCGCGCGTGCAGCCGGTAGCCGTATGCGCAGGGCATAAACTATATGTCTGGGGCGGCTTCCACGCCGATTCAGCCAACAGCACAGTACACACCGGCGGCGAGTGCATCACACTACGCACACGCAAGAGCATCCCGCTGCCCGCCCCCACCGACCCTTTGGGCAACCCGCTCACGCTCTCCGGAGGCACGGCATGGACACACAACGGCACAATATGGGCTGCCGGCGGCGTGAACCGCGACATATTCCTCGATGCCATCAGCGGCAGCTACAGGCTCGTGAAGCAGAGCGACTACCTCAATCAGCCCGTAGCCTGGTATCGCTTCAACGCCCAACTCTGCCGCTTCAATCCACGCCGCCACCGCTGGCAACCCACGCCCATCGCCCATCCGCAACTCGCCCGTGCAGGAGCGGCAGCCCTCTGGGTGCGCGGTTTCGGCTGCTTCTACATCGGCGGCGAAGTGAAACCGGCAGTGCGCACGCCACAGATTGTGCGCATCGGCAATATGCATTGAAAATCAGCACAATACACGAAGCATTAAAACAAGGCTTCTTTTGCCTGTAAACAAGGCTTCTTTACAACGCAAACAAGGCTTCCTTGCAATGCAAAGAAGCCTTGTTTTCATTTCAACACCATCAAGATGGTGATGCAGCCGTTATTTCACTACCTGTTTTGTCACTTTCAACGTGCCGTCGGCAAAGCGACGCTTCACTATTACCACACCGTTGTGTGCGGCAGCATTATCAATGCGTACACCGCTGAGCGAGTAGGTTTCGCGCGATATTTCAGGCGCATCGGTGACGGAAGCGGCGTTGATGCCCGTCGGCAGGATGCCGCGCAGATGCAGTTCTTCGGCGTTCTCCACGACACAGTTTGTGCGGTCGTCGGCGTCATATCCGCCTATCACCGCCACGAGAGAGAGCTGGTTGCGGTCCCATCCGTCGGCAATCTTCATGTTGTACTCATACTCGAACGTGCCGTCTTCCTTCCATTCTATCACCACACCCCATGTGCTGTTTATCACACGCTCAACGTGCATGTGGCGGAATCCCGGCGTGGCACCCTGCTGGCGACGCGGCGCAATGCTGTCCTCCAGAAGGTAGAGCGTGATGCGTGCCGGCGTGTCGCAGAACGGACGCGCACGGAATCCGGTGACCTTCACATGCAGGTTGTCGTCGTCCAGAGGATCGGCGGCGATGGAAAGTCGGGTGTAGGTGGGCACGGCGAGGCGGTCTCTGAGGGCTTCCTTTATCTCGTCGGCATCGAGATTGCTCACAGGAGTGGGCTTCTTCTCGGTGGTCTTGAAGTACGGGTAGCGGTCGATCATGAGCGCAGGAGCGTAGGTCGTCGCCTTGTTGTAGAACCATGTGTATTCCGTATCGGACGGCAGCGAGAGGAAATCGGTGGAGAAACCGTCGTGGTGAGCCACTACTACCGCGCGTCCCTGGAACTCGGCAGAGTGTATGACGGAGTGTACGTTGGCAGCCATGCGGGGGCAGTTCTGGCAGCTTTCCGATGTAAACTCCTCAAGAAGCACCTTACGCTCGTGTGCGAAAGGCAGTTCCACATTGTCGTTGGCAGGATTCTCATCGGGCTTACCGTTCACCTTGTCCACCGACATGTAGATGGTGTTGGCGAGCGTAGCGGAAGCCGGAAGACCCTTCACGACGAATGTCTTCTCCTCTGAAACACCCGAAGGCAGGTTCACGTCAAGACTCACCGGCACACGGTCGGCCACGTTGCTGCCGCCCACGAGCAGGTCGATTTTGGTGACAGTCTCCGTTCCGTAGTTCTTCAGCACCGCCGTAACGGAGATGTCGTTGCTGTTGCTTATGTTGGAAGCCACCTGGTTTGAGATGCCTATATCGTAGCTGAACACGTTGTCGCCGGTCATCACCGCTTCAAGACTGAGTGCTCCCTGCGAACTCATGTCCTTCCACTGCTCGCCGCTTCCGAGCTTCACCCAGAACGCGCCCTGCACCGCTTCCGAAACGTAGGAGATGGCGTTGATGGTGCCGCGCTGCTTGAACGAGTAGCCCACATAAAGGGGTTTGTCGGCAGAAGCCACCTTGTAGGCGGCGGAAAGCGGCACCTCGTTCCAGCCGCGCACTATCGCCGACTTCAGTATTTCGCCCTCGGCAAGGTTCTCTCCGTCGAGCGTCGAGCGCAACCATACCTTGAGCGTGTCCACATTGAGCGCAGTGGCGAGACCCACACGCACCTTGGTGATGTTGTTGCCCGTGTAAGGCTGCAGCAGCGACGAGGGCAGGACGATGGCGGCATCGACCCATGCGCGGCCTGATGCACCCACGTTTCCGGAACGATTAACGACTCCGTTGCAATAGCCAAGGTTCACTTCTCCTGCACGGCCTGTGCTGAACAGCGCCGTAAGCAAGAACAATAACGTGCATAGTTTCTTCATATAATTATATGTTTTTTTGTTATATATTCCCCAAAAGCGTAAACCGTCATGCAATGACGACAGCTTCAGATTGCCGGGATACCGACTGTCTTCTGCAAAGATAGTACAAATATTATGCTATGAGTGCTTCAAGATGCAAAGGCATAATACGTTACATGCAAAAACAGCGCAGACCCAATGCAATGAAGATTGCTTCAAGATGCAAAGGCATAGCCTATTTTTTGCAAAGGTAAATCAAATTGGACATACCGCCAAACATTTTGCACATCATTTCATCACAATATTTGCAAAATGAACAAAATGCACGCTATTAATATAATGTACGCATAGGAGTGAAGAATTTAAAGCGTATTTTTATGCAAAATGGCACTTTTTGAGGCACAAATCTAAAAATAGGCAAATCATTATTTGCATTTCTCTTGTTTTATTTTTACTTTTGCGGTCACATTAATAAAAACAAAAAATCATTAATTCTATGGGAAAGACTAATTACAAAAAGTTCCTGTGCGGCGTTATGGCAACAGCCGTATGGGGACTCTCTGCAACTTGCGCAGTGGCGCAAAGTATGCTTGCGCCCAAGCCAACCCTTACAGAGCGCATTGCCAATGGTGACCTCTCGTGGCTCAACGAACGTGCGACAGAGGCATATCCCGGAATTGTCGGCACCCTCAAAGGAAAGCCGCAGCTGGCGGGAGGACTCAATGTCGCCGCACCGCAGAAAGCTCCCAAGAGAGCAATGCTCGCTTCCACTGCCGACGGAACAGAGATATGGGGACTGCTCATAAGCTCCGACGACTGGACAGGCAGCACCGTCGACGACATCCCATTCGGCGTGTACAGATTCAATACAGCCGACACATCGTCGAAAGACTTCATAGGAAACGTGGGCTACGCCAACGGTGGCGGATCCTTCACAAACAATACCCTGCGCTACACGTCATACGGACTGGAAGCCACACTCAAGGCATATTACTACGAATACGACCTCGACACATGGAAAACAGTAGCCGAACCGCGCACCATGGACGGACACATGATAAGCGTATGCTCGGCTTTCGACCCGACAACATACAAGACCTACGCCGTGTACTACGGCAACGACTTCAACGCTTCAACATGGAACTTCGGTACAATCGACTACGACCTGGAGAAGACCGAACAGCTCGCCGAAATCAGCAACATCTGCATTGCTATGGCATTCAACGCTGAAGGCGAGCTCTATGGAATCACCGCCGACGGCTATCTCAACAAAATCGACACACAGACAGGTAGATTCACAAAGATAGGCAACACATCTATCGCCGTGAAAGCCATCATGCAGAGTGCCGTGTTCGACCGCAATACCGGCAAAATGTACTGGGCGGCAATGACCAACGACGATGCCGCCGGACTCTACGAAGTGAATACTAAGACAGGAAACGCCACTTTCGTGGCCGACTTCCCCAACCGCGAAGAGCCCGTAGCACTATACATTCCGCTCAAGCACAACGCAGCAGCACCGGCAGCAGCAAGCAACCTTACACTCACATTCAAGGGTGCCAACACGACAGGTGCATTGCAGTTCGACGCTCCTTCCACCACAATGGCAGGCAAGAAACTCTCCGGCGACCTCACATACACAGTGAAAGCCAACGGCAAGGAGATTGCCGACGGCGACGCAGAAACGGCTGAAGAGCAGGTGACGGTGCCCGTAAGAAACCTCACGGAAGGCTACAACACTTTCGAAGTGACCGTAGGCAACAAGAACGGCGAGGGCAAACCGGCATACATCAAGAAGTGGATAGGACGCGACATGCCGCAGCTTCCGCAGTCGGTGCAGTTCACTGTCGATACTGACAACAACAACCTCACCAACCTGACATGGACCGCGCCGAAGGCAGGCGGAGTGCACGGAGGCTACGCCGACCCGTCGGAATTCACCTATACTGTGGTGCGCTACCCCGAAGGCAAGACCGTGGCAGAGGGTCTGAAAACACGCTCTTTCTCTGAAAACGTGCCACGCTCCATCTGGTCGTCGCACTACTACGAGGTGTACGCAGTGAACAACGGACTCAAAAGCGAGGCGGCACAGTCGAACATCATAGCATTCGGCGACGCCCTCGACCTCCCCTATGTGAACAACATCGCAACGAAACAGGACTTCGCCGAGTTTGAAATGATCGGCGGAAGCGAGACGAATATATGGTATTTCCTCAGCAGTCCGAGCATGGGCTTCGCATCGTGCAAGGCATTCCAGAAGGACGTTCCGTCGAACGCATGGCTCATCACGCCTCCCATGAAGATGCGCAAGGGCTACGAATACGAACTCAAGTTCCAGGGATTCGCCAACGGCGACGAGGAGGAAAAGCTCGGCGTTTACCTCTGGACAGGCCGCGACACAGCCGAATTCAAGAAGCATGCCATCGACGAAGTGCGCGTATATAAGGGCGACTGCGACAACCGCACCAACCGCAAGATACGCTTCTCCGTGGATAACGACGGCGAATACCGCGTGGGATTCAACTGCGTTTCCGACCCGAATTCGGAGTACATGCGCGTCGATAGCGTCTCCGTGGCAGAAATGATGTGCTACGAAGCACCCGATTCAGTGCACAACCTCAAGGCTGTCGCAGCCGCAGAAGGACTGCAGGAAGCCACCATCTCGTTCGACGCACCCACAAAACTCAACAACGGCAAGGCGCTCACCACCATCACAAAGATTGAAGTGAGCCGCGACGGAGAAGTGTTCAAGACACTCAACAACCCCAATCCTGGCGAACATCTCAGCGTGACCGACGAAGAAGCAGTGAACGGCAAGACCACATACGAGGTGGTGGCGCACAACGCTGCGGGCAAGGGCGTGCCGGCATCAACCACCCTTTATGTGGGAATCGACATCCCGAAGAAGCCTAAGAACGTGACACTCACCGACAACTTCGACGGAACCGTGACGCTTTCATGGGATCCCGTGACAGAAGGCATAAACAACCAGTTCGTACCCAAGGACGATGTGACATACAACATCTACACCATCAAGAACGGCAACCCCGTACTTATGAAGGGCGACGTGTCGGGAACATCAATCAAAATCGACGGCATCCCGCAGACAGGAACGCAGGGACGCATCTACTACGGCGTGCAGAGCCAGACCGAAGCAGGTGCCGAAGGCTACACCATATCCAACCCCCTGCTCTCAGGAACACCCTACACCGTGCCCTACTATGAGTCGTTCAGCAACGCATCACAGCAGAGCGGACCGTGGACAGTGGTGACAAAGGGCATCGGCAAACTCGGCATCACCAACACCACCACACAGGATTCCGACAGAGGAGCCATCGTATGCTACCCCAACGTACTCGGTTTCGAAGGCTTCATGGCAAGTCCTAAGATAAGAATGAGCGCAGCTCACCACCCCGTAGCATCGTTCTACTACTACTGCACACCGGGCAAGGACATCCGTATCGACGCAATGGTGATAAGAAATGGATGCGACACCGTATATGTGAAGTCGTTCAACTTCATGCAGGAGACCGGCACAACGGGCTACCGCAAAGGCACGTTCGACCTGAATGAATTCAAGAACGACCACTACGACCAGATTCTCTTCGCATTCGAATTCAGCGAGAAAGGCACGTCAATCCTGCTCGACAACATCGTAATCGAGGACATGCTCGCCAACGACCTCAAGGCATCCATCGCCATACCGGTGAGCGTTAGGACCGGAAACAGCGACAACGCCACCGTGACCGTGGAGAACATCGGCGAGAACGAAGCCTCCGGCTACACCATAGAACTCTACCAGGACAACGTCGTGGTGGACACAAAGGCAGGCGAAACACTTGCGGCAGGCAGCAAGAAGGACTATGCCCTGACATTCAAGGCAAGCAACACGAGCCGCGAACCCATCGTGCTCCGCGCCAAAGTGGTGTACGACAAGGACGAGAACACCAAAAACAACGCCACAGAGTCGCACCGCGTGTTCGTCTATGCGCCCACCTATCCTGTAGTAAGCGACCTCACCGCCGAGGAGCAGACCGTAAGATGGACGGCAATGACCAACACCGACAAGGCCGTGACAGACGGATTCGAGACCTACTACCCGCTTGAAAACAGGAAAATGGGCGACTGGACGATGGTGGACGGCGACGAAGGCGAACCCTACACATTCGGCCTCAACTATGTAGAGCAGTTCCGTGCACCATCGGCATACGTTGTGAACAACCCGCTTGCAATAGGTTACGACCTCGAAGGCGACCCGGCATGGGGTCCTCACACAGGCAACCAGTACATGATTTCATTCGCCGTAAACGCAAGTTCCACCGCCAAGAAGCACAACGACGACTGGCTCATCTCGCCGCTGCTCTCAGGTAAGGCGCAGACAGCCACAGCATGGCTGAAGAGCTACTACAGCACATACGGAGCCGAAACCTACGAACTCCTCTACTCCACCAAGGGCACACAGCTCTCCGACTTCGTGTCGCTCGGCACCGGAGAAGCCCCGTTCGACTGGACAGAAGTGAACATCCCGCTCCCGGAGGGTGCCAAATACTTCGCGATACGACACATCTCGGACGACAAGTTCATGTTCATGGTTGATGACTTTACCTACGTTCCCGGCGGAATGACCGTGAAGGGCTACAACATCTACCGCGACGGCAAGCTCGTCGGCACCGTAGATGCCTCCACGACAACATTCCTCGACTCCAAGGCAACCTACGGAAGCCATACCTACGTTGTCACCGTGCTCTATGAAATAGGCGAGTCGGGACCGTCGAACGAGGCCACAGCCATCTGCACCGGCATCGACAACGTGGACGCCACAACGACAGTCAAGGCACTCAACGGACACATCCTCGTAACAGGTGCAGCCGGCAAGACAGTGGAAATCTACACTGCCGGCGGCGCCAAGGTGTTCTACGCAACAGGCAAGAACAAGGTGGATGCAGCCCTCGCAGCAGGCATCTACGTTGTAAAGGTAGGCGGTGAAGTGCACAATGTCACCGTAGCAAGATAACGCCCAAGGCACATATACCATCTGAAAAAGCCCGCATCCGCCACCGGATGCGGGCTTTTTCTTTGGTACGGAACGGCAGTACACACCTAAGGCTCACCATACCGAAACAAAGTGAACTATCGTCTCATTTTCAAACAAGGCTTCTTTGCACTGCAAGGAAGCCTTGTTTGCGTTGTAAACAAGCCTTGTTTTGAGAGCAAACAAGCCTTGTTTGAAAAGCAGCCAAAAACGCCACGCAGAGCGCAGCTTCGCATTTTGGAAGCATATCGGCTGCATATATTTTCATCTATTATACAATTGGGTGCGGTAACAGGACAAAATGCAAAGAAAACACGCAAAAAAGCGACATTTTATTTCGTAAAATACGAAAATTTTCTTACTTTTACAAGCGTTAAGAAAAATCATTAATAACTTATTACAAACTAAGAGTTATGAAAAAAAACTATTTGTTGATGACCGCCGCATTTGCCCTTGCGGGCGCGGCGAACGTGTCGGCACAGAGCGTGGAACAGCCGCGCATGTCAGTACTGAAGGCTGCCATCGGCATGCAGCTGTGGGGAAACATCGTCAATGAAAGCAATGCCAAGCTGAACGG
>ERZ1023670.295-NODE-295-length-15841-cov-10.321677_pt1 | contig 15841 bp, 26 predicted proteins | sample MGYA00380342_ERZ1023670 | MGnify/ENA primary metagenome ERZ1023670 (study PRJEB33179, sample SAMN07448984) | human gut metagenome | biome: Human-gut; feature: Human associated habitat; material: Faeces | host: Homo sapiens | place: India: Bhopal | collected...
GTATACAAGAAAAAGTGCCCCGCGTTTGCGGGGCACTTTTGTTGACGGTATTACTCGATAACAACAAACGCGGAAGTCGAATATACAAGATAGGGGGTGTTTGCGGCAATGGTTGCCGAAAGCTGGAACCCAACGTTTACATGATAAGGCTTTGAAGAATCGCACGTTGCAAAGACGGTAATACTACCGTCGTCTACGGATTGCACCGAACCGTCACGGAGGTTAACAACATTGAACCCCAATCCACCGGCCAGACGCGCCGTCAAATTGTGGGTCTGACTGTGGAGCCACGGGAGGTCGATATAAGCTACGGCATACGAGGTACCTACACTGGAGTAAATAGCACTCGAAATGCTGATTCTGTCGAACGAATACGGCAGAATGTCAGGTGTAACGGCTTTCAGAGCCGCAATTTTTGCATCCTGTGCGGCCTGCCCTGCGTCGTAAATTTCCTTGGTAACCAGCGCCGACACGTCAGGAATAGCGCTCTTGTCGGCCTTATCGATTTCAAGCCGGGCGATGACTCCTGCTTGCCTGATAATCTCGGTTTCATGAGTTGCGGCAAGTTCGCTGATAGTATCCTCGGGGTGTTCGGTCTCCCAGTCGCCGATATTGGTGTTAGCCGTATCGGCTGCGGTCTGCGCAGCCGTGATTTTGGCATCCTGTGCCGCCTGCCCTTCGTTATAGGTCGTCTGAGCGACAAACCCGGCAGGGGTCAGTTCCACGATAGAGCCGTCATCCTGTTTGTATTTCAAAATACCGATAGGCATATTAAAAACTCCTTTCTTAAAGTATTATGCCGGGGATATCAGGTTGCGGAGGTATCGAACCACCAGTCACGCGCTTTGAGCTCCGCCGGTTCGGCGGCAGAGATGTACAGCTGTGGCGGGTTATGTGCGCCGCTTTCCAGAGTTTTCACGCGGGTATCCAGTGCGGTATCAGCGGCTTCACGGTCGGAAACTTCCTTGGTGATGGCGCTGGTGTTCGCGGCGATATCCTTTTTGGCCTGTGCCACGTCCCCGGTAAGCGTGGTGATGGTGGTATCCGTAGAACCACCCTTTTCTTCCAGAGCATCCAGCCGCGTGCCGTGGGCGGCAATGTTGTTGGTATTGGTGGTCACGTTCGCGTCGATAGTGTCGACACGGCCAGACAGAGCGGTGACACTCTCGGCATCAGCCGCGCCCGCAACATTGGCAACCTTGGTTTTCGGATAGAGAACAGCGATGTCTCCGTTGTCCTGCTTGTACTTGAGATAGCCGTCATAATTGTTAGTCATAATAGTGCTCCTTTCAGATGTTAAGAGATATCAAACCACAGGTCTTTACCGATAAAGGATTCAGGCTCTGTGGGTGCGACGTAAATTGTGGACTTCTTTTCAGCGGTTTCCTTTGCCTGCTGAATGGCTGCATCCTGCTGCACGTTCTTTTCCTGAACGTGTGCAATTGCGTCCCGGTTTGATTCGATTTTGGATTCAGCTTCCGTGAGGTCAGAACGCAGTCCCGCGATATCGCTTGTGTTGCGTTCGATTTCCTTCTGCTGAGCGGTAAGCCGTGCATTATGGTCTTTCAGCTGTTCGGCATGGTCAGCCAGTTCACGCGCGTTTGCGGCGATGTTCTCGGCGTTGTCCTGAATATTCTTGGTGTTCTTGGCGATATCAGCCGTGTTCTGTGCCAGAGTGGCGTCATGGTTCTTGAGCTTGGTATCGATGCCGTCAAGGCGGGTATCCTGCTAGGTGTCCTTGGCCTTGATGGTATCCAGCTGCGTCTGCTGGTCGGCGTCCTTGGCCTTGAGTGCAGCGATGTCAGAATCATATTGCGCGTTCTTGGCCTCGATGGCGTTCAGTCTGCCGTCCTGCTCCACGTCCTTTGCCCGCAGCCCCTCGATATCGGTATCATGACCGTCAAGGCGTTCAGCAAGCTCGCTGTCGGTCTTTTTCAGGCCGTCAATGGCCTTAGCCGTCTCGGCGTCAGCGGCCTGTAAAGCGTCGATATCGGCCTCTGCGGCGTCAAGACGTTCATTCATGGCAGGGAACTGCACAGACCACTTGTTGAACTCGGTCTGCATCGTGGTGAACTCGGTCGAGAAGTTGTTGATAAGCTCGGTAAACTTGGCGTTGTCGCCCGCAAACGCCGTTACCTGCTTTGACAGGTCGGCGACAACCTGCTTGAGCTGGTCGAACTGATAGTTGTAGTCTTGAGACTTGACCCAGTACAGGCCGTTGGTGATGTCAGCACCAACTGGAACAAAGCACTTGCTGGTGTAGCAGTCGCCGTTATGCACGACGATGGTCAGCGGCTCGTATGCCCGCTCGTTATCCCAGTTCACGGGGTCTGCGAACATAGGAACGTACCGTGCCCCGATATACTGAGAAGTGCCCGGACGAATAACAGGCGGGGGGCAGGGCTTGGGCGGCTGCGGCTTGGGGCAGCAGTCACCGCCCGGTGCCTTAGGTGCGCAGGAAATGGGAAAATCATTACCGTTATTGCAAGGCATATTTATATCTCCTCTCTTAGTAGTACATGATAAGATGCCCATATTTCGGGTTTCCGGGGGTCAGAATGGTATCAAAGTGCAGGAACTCCCACGACTGCGGAACATAGGCCACAAAGTGACCGTCATCCGTCAGGCCGAAAAAGACGAACTTGCACATGGTCTGAATGATACTCGGCATATTTTCGACTGCCCACTTCTCAAAGTCACCCTTTGCAAAGTCGCCCTTTGCCAGTTTTTCAACCAGTGCATTAAAAGCAGTCTTGAGATTTGCGGTGCACTCGTCCAGCCCATCAAGGTGCTTATCCTGTTCAAGGTCATGCTTGCGCAGCACCTCTTCGTTGCAAAGCATCTTCCGCAGCTGGTCAACAATCCAGTACAAATCATACTGGTACAGGTTGCCGGGTGCTGCATAGGGTGCCGCGTTCGGGTCAATGAAACTGGTGCTGATATCGCTGGTGCAGCAATCTGCCATTGATTACACCCCCTTATTAAGGTCTTTCATGTACTGGTCGGCCTTGATGGCGTTGGTGGTGAAACTGTTGTTTTTCCACCACGCCACCATTGCCGCAATGGTGGTAATGCCTGCGGATACCAGCTGTTCCACAGTCTCGCTTTCGATGGGCAGCACAGGCTTGCCACAGGCGGAAAGCACCTGATTAGTCAGCGCCAGCAACAGGCAGGCGGTTCGGGCAACGGTAGCGGCAGAAATTTTGTACTTATTCATGGTGTGAACTCCCTTCTCTGATGATATATTCCAAATCACCGATACGGTGGTTTGCTACGTTGATTTTCTCTTCAAGAACTGGAACCCTGTGTGCAAAATTGTTGTGCTCTCGTACCTCTCGGGTCAGTTCCTCAAGCTTGGTATCTGTTACGGCTTGGCTGCGGCTGTTGGCGATAAGCACGCCGATAAGGGTAACAGCCCCAGCAATGACGGCTGAAATAATGCTTTCCACGACGTCACCCCCCCGTCAGTACACATCAAGACAGAAGGTTGCGTGATAGCTGTTTGCAATCTGTTCATAAACAGAATACACAACAGTAACGCGCTCCGCGTCAATCATCTGTTGGGTGGTGGTAACGCCGATATTACCTTGACGAATCCAGCCGTGATTATACGTTTCGGTGACGTCCTCGGTGCCGCGTTCTTTCTGGTCAGCGTGCCGAATACTCTTTTCGTGGGTCTCGTCCTGCCGTGTGCCCTTGGTCACCTCGTCGGCTTTGCCCGTCGTGCTGCTGTCGGTCGTCCCGTAGGTTTCGCCGGTCTGGTGCGTGTCCTCGGTTCCCCATGTTTCGCCGTGGGTCGTGCCGTCTCTCGTGCCACTTGTATTAGTGGTGCTGTTCCCGGTGCTGGTTGTGTTACCAACGACGCCGGTCGTCTCATGGTGCTTACCCTCGGTGGTCGTCTTTAAGGTCTCCTCTGCAACTGTGTGGGACTGGTCGTCCGGTTGGTAGTCGGGCGCGTTTTCCGGGGAGATATCACGGGTCACCGTCTGGTCTAGGTTTTTGGTGCTGTCGGTCGTCTCGCTGTCGGTGCCGTCAACGGTCGTGTCCGTGACAGTGGTCGCGCTGCTCGTGGTATCGGTCACGGATTTTCCGGCTGTTTCCTCGTGGCTGGTGCCGTCGCTGGTGCCGTGGGTCGTGGTGTTCCCGTTGCCCTCGCTGGTGCCGTGGGTTTCCTCGTGGCCGGTGCCCTCGGTCAACTCGTGCCGGTCTCCGGTGGTCAGACTTCCCAACGTTCCCTTGCTCTTGGCTCGGTCGATGGCGGTGCTGTCGTTGGTCGTGTCACGGTCGATAGTTCGCACATCTGTGGTGCGTTCCGTTACGTCTGTGTTCCAGATGGGATTGTATTCCAAGACTGTCGTTTTATACAGCTTTTCCCAGATAGGCATATTCTCGCGCGTCCAGTCCCGTATAGCGTTCATCATCCAGCGGGGGTCGGGTCTGTACAGGGGTGCAAAACCATGATGCCGACGAATAACGTTAATTGCAAGCTGTCTATCCATGCCAAGCGGAACCATGAACCCGGCGAACAGGTCAGGGGCGAACGCAAGCAATGCTTCCGTGTTCGCCGTCATGCCCATTTCATTGCTCAGACTGCTGTTGTACATCGGCATTCTTGTTTCCCCCTTCCGCATTCAGTTCGGGCGGTTCGTTGATTTCGGCTTGGATATTGGTTCCATACATCGCGTTTACGCGTTCCAAGGACTGGTCAAGCGAGATTTTCCAGACCTCGCGGCGGTTGAACGTCTCGGCGTCCTGCGAAACGCTTTCATTGACGACAAGCCTTTCCTTTTTATCCGGCTGTACGCGTATGCCCAGTTCTCTGTAAAAATCGGTTAGGATAGTTCGGCGCACGTCGTACAACTCGGGCAAAATGAAATTCTTGGCAAGCTCTCGGTCAAACTGATATATTGGCAACTGATACTCTGCATCCTTTGCGCCCATAGGTTTAGCAAGGTCTGAATTTACTACAACGGCAGGCTTGCCGTTTTCAAGCTGCTGCATGATTGCTTCGATGGTGCGTTTACCCTTGTCGTCCTTGGCAACGGCAGCGTAAGCGAATCTGCTGTTAATAGCTGCTTGCCGGATAGCCGTTTCTGCCTGTTGCATCTCAACAGCATATTTTTGAATAACATCCCATACGCCGCGATAGTCGGGCGTTAGTTTGATAACTTCACATTCCCTGCCGATTTCCAGCGGCCTGTCAAACTGGAAAAACGGGGTGTTGACAACCATGCCGCGCGGCTGGAACTGCAACCCGAACCCGGTCGGCGCGCCCGGCTGGACAACAAGGCCGTAGGTCTTGGTATTGAACACGACAGCATATCCCATGCGCAGCAGCTGATACAGCAGTGCGTCATAATCCCAGCCCACTTGACCTTTACCGGCTTCGGGCAAACCCGAAAACTTGTAAAGGCTGCGCATTCGCTGGAAAAAGCTGCGCTCCCAGTATCCCAACACGTCGCTGGAAAAAGAGGGGGGACGGAATGCGCCGCACGCGCAGCCGTCATAATGCCCCTGATAGCACTGATACATTTGTATCACCTCTCCTTCATAGTATCACATTTTTGGCGTATGTCAAGATGTCATTCAATGAACACGCCGCCGTCCATTGCGCCGTTGATATAGGCAAGTTCGGCACTCGTTGCCCTTTCTGCCTGACAGGAGAACCCGCGCGTTTGGCAATACCCGCCCGCCGGGGTCGCAATTTTAAGTACGGGGTGTCCATACATCCCCTGAAACGCGGCGTCGTCGGTCGGCGGATAGTACAGCAGGCACAGCTTTGCGTCCATGGATTGCAACGCGCCAGCGTTGCCGCCCATGCTTCCGACGCACTGCGTCACCGGTGGAATAAGCTGCATAATACTGCTACCCGCGCTTGACAAAAAACTGCCCAGACCCTTGCCGGATTGCCCGGGCTGCAATGCCTGTGAACCGTACCCCATCGGCATATCCATGTCAAGAACAGATGTGCTTGCGCTGCTGCTCAGCAGTCCGCCACCCACGGACAGGGAGGCACCAATAGCAGCGATTGCTGCCGTAGCGGGGGTGTTGATTGCAACATTGCTTGTGCCGATAGCGTAGGGACTGGAAATGTTGACGGACGAAAGGTTGCAAGTATAATCTCCTGCATCGACACGGACAGACACGTCTCCATCCAGAAACGACACGCACCAAGTAACGTGTACGCTCGATGCGTTGTTGCACTTATCAACGGGTATGCCCACCGTACCGACGAACGGAACATACAGCAGGATTTGACAGTTCATTCGTTTCCAGTCAGATACCGGCCATGGAATGGCAATATCTGTCTCTTCCTTCATCCTGTTCACGCCCATGACGCCGCCGGATACTCCGGTATCATAATTTCCCAGATAGATATTCTGCGTACCCTGCGGGATGATATTATGCTTGATGGGCAACCACAGGCAACTGCGGATACATTCGGTCGCCGCGCCGCCGTACAGCAGGTTTTTCGCGGCGTACTTTACGACTTTATCAACGGTCGTTTCGGCGGATTCGTAGGTCTCGACCGTCTCCCCCGAATAGCTGCCCCCGCCGCCCTGATAGCTCGGGTAAGACGTGGCCGCAGTTACCGTTGTGCGCTTGGTCTGCTGGTCAGGCTTGAACGCGTCGATATCGTCCTCGATATTCTGCTGTATGCTGTCTATCAGTTTGCGCAACTCCGAACGCTTCATGACATACGTCGTTACGCCGCCCTGCTTGCCAACGGCGGAAAGGATATAGCAACCCGTTGCCGCGTCAATGGCTCCGCCGTCAATGGCAGCGGTTGCCGTCGAGACGGTTGGACGCTGCGCCACGTTTTGGCGGCTGTCTGCGATGCGGTAGCTGTCGCCCGACGCGTCGAACTCGTTGAACCCATATAAGATGTAAGCTTTCGTCTTTTTGATATCGTCGCTGTACGTCGCCAACGGGTCAATGGTGCAGGTAAATTGCCAGTTGTTGGCGTTCAGCGCTGTGATATCTTCAATCCAATAATATGCTTCTGTCTCTTCGATATAACAATAATTCCACTTGGGCGCGATGTTGAGCGAATTATAACGCACATAAAACACGGGGTGCTCCATAGAGCAGGCGCGTTTCATGTAAAACGGGAAAAGGTCGGGCAGCTCGGAAAGCGGTGTGCGCTTGGTGCTGTTGACACGCTTTGACACAATGCCCAGATGCGCATGATAACCATGCTCAATACCTTCGTTATGGTCAGCCATGTTTTCTCCCTTCTGTTCCATGTGGAACAATATAAAAAGGGGGCGGGACTGCTCCCGCCCCCTTCTACATTCAGTTTGGGCTGTTGCCGCTTAGCCGCGGTCGGTGTCTGACATATACAGCAGGATAGCGTTCTGCGTCGGATTCTGCGTGTAGTTCATCTTCCAGTGATGTTCAGTGTTGAAGTATTCGCCGGTAATGTTAAACGGGGTCGTATATACGCTGTCCTGATAGTAGGTCGTTGCCATGGTCTTGCGGTCGTACAGCACGCCCACGACGTAATCCAGACTGACCGCGCCGCCCGTCACCTGCTTGCCGGTGTTTACGTCGAACTGCGCAGGGGTGACAGACACGGCGGACTTGTTGCGGATGTTCTGCCAGAAGTCCACGCCTTCATAGTTGCCGAACGAAAGGTAACCGGGGCCGAAAATGGCAGGATACACCCAGCTGCGGGCGTCGTTGATAAGAGGCTGATATAGCAGCAACTTCTGCTCGCTCTTGGGGGTATGGCGCAGAAGTTTCAGCTCGTTGCCCGCGTCGTCGGTGCACCGGGGCGTCAGATGATACAGTTCGCTGCTGTTTTCCATCAGGCCGCTAGTGGTTTCCAGCCAAGACACGAAAAAGGAAAGAAACTCCTGCAAATGCGTGGTGCGCAGCTCTGCGCTGGTGTAGGTGGTTCCCCGCGCCTTGTTGAACTCGCTGGTAAGGTTGACAACCATTTCGTTCTTGCCGGTATTGTACAGACTGCCGATAAGGTTCATGACCTGTGCGCGATTCTCGGCGCTCTTCCAGCGGGCGATATCGTTTGCAATTTCGGTAGTCATTGCAGCCATGAACGCGGAAAACTCGCTTTCGTTGGTGAACGCGGTGCGCAGCTGTTCGCGGAACGTGGTATAGCGCTGGTTCAGCGTTTTCTGACCACCATAGAACATTTCCAGCGGGTACCGCTTGCGGATTTTGTACATATCGACACTGTTGCCATCAACCAGCAAGTCAGGCTGCTGTGCAGTGTTGATAAACTTGGTCTCCTCAAAATCGCTTGCAAAGAAAGCAATCTCGCGGACGAACAAACCCCAAGTCTGATTGTCGGTCTCGATGCTGGTAAACTTACCAGAGTACGCGCGGCTGGAAATGACCGTCCGTGCAATCATATTGGAAAGCGCCTGCAAGGTACCTTCCATGCTGTAGTCCAGACACATCTGCCCCACCTGCACCAGAGATGCGGTGTTTACGGCGGTGATGGTCGGGGTCTGCCCGGTAACTTCTTTCACCAGCGCGTTTGCGATGGTGTAAATATCGGTCGGGCGGAAAACGTTCATGCCCTTCAGCTCGGGCATATTGGTGCGGCTCTTAGCCATTGATGCTCACCCCCTTGGTAAAGTCCGGGCTTTCCGGTGCGGCAGCAGGCTGCACAAGCCCCAGAATGATATCTTCCACACTGGTAACGGGTTTGACCTCGCCCAGTACGCCCGCCTGTGGCGGGGTGTTGATTTTGCCCTGCACAAGGGCGGTCAGGTTCTGCACCTGCTGCGTCAGGGTCGCCATAGGGTCAGGGACGGCAGGTGCTGCGGTCGGGGTCTGCACCTGCGGTTGCGCGGGGCTTTCAAGCTGCATCATCTGCTTCACCTGCTCGGCAGTAAAACCCATCTTGCCAAGCGTGATAATGTCATCGATTTTCATAAAAACTCCTTTCATTATCCATTCCAACGTGCGGAACCTTTTCGCACGTCGATATGGGTAAACGTGCTATAAATGCCAATGCCGCCACTTGTGCCGAGATACGTCTCGGCAATCGCGGCAACTTGTGCGGGGGTCTTGGTGCGGACGGGGCGGCGTTGCTTGTCATAGTGCCCTACCCAGATATCCGCAGCGCGTCCATACAGGTGCTGCGAATGCGCTGCACTGTTGGGCAACGTGCGGTTATAGCTTGCCGTCCGAAACGCACTATTGATGTGGACGGCCTCACCGTCGCAGTGCTTGCGGATGTTTTCGAGTAACGCGACAAGATTCGGCTCGACAGCTACGAAATCCTGCCCATCCTTGCACGCGAATTCCCGCAACCGGAAATGCTCAGACAGCTTAACGTTGCCGTCAATGCTCAGATAATACACATCTGCCATACTATCACCCCCCTTCTGTTTCTGAATGCACCAGTACTATTGACTTCGCGAAACCTGTCCGTCCAGTATGCGCCGCTGATGCACTCAGAAACGCGGGGGCATGGAACAAGAGAAACCAGCCGCGCACCCTTCCGGGGTGCTCTTGTTGTGCGGCTCCCCCGCAGCCTTATAATATCACAGATATTATTTATCGTCAATATCCAAATAAGTGCGGGTCTTGAGCAGGGCCGCAATGGTTTCAAAATCTACCTGCCCCAACATACACATTGCGCGGAATTCGGGGTGATTCGTCTCAAGCAACAAAGAACCCTGCGGCGTGTCTTTATAATGTTCGTGCTGCTGATGAGGAGAATTACATACATAATAGTGCGTTGCGTCCATCTGATAAACGTACAGTCCGCAGAAGTCAAACAAAGGTTTCATACCGTTCAGGGCGCGGGGGCGGACGTTCTCAAGATTGTTATATACAAACTTGTTTTCCATTGCCATCTGATAAAAATCACCCTTGCCCGCGAGATGTTTCATAAGCGCGGTTTGCTTGCGCTTGCTCGTCACGTTGTCAGAGTGCGGCATACATACTAGAACACCGGTGTCTGTCATGATATATTCGCGGTTCGTCCGCGTCATTTTGCTGATAATTTCAATCAACCCAAGCTCCTGCAAAACAGGACTTGAGATATCAAACGCATTTGCAAGCAGCCACAACCGCAACGGGGGCTTTCCCTCAAGCTCGCGGTTGCCGCAGATAGTAACATAAGCGTTCAGAACGGCCTCACCTTCCGCTTTGCGCTTTGCCGCGATGCGTTCAGGAATAAACTCATCATATACGACGTCTGAAAACGCGCTGCCGTCAAATCCGCGAACGGTCGCAATTGACGGCAACGCCATACCGACGGCTACGCGTTTATCAAGCGCCCACTTATCCTCTGCAACCTGCCGCTTCGTACCAATGGCATAAGTGATTTTACCCGCTTTCTGAATACCGATATCATACCCAACTTTTTGCAGCGGGGTGAATGGGTTTAAGTCGGGGTCGGCTGCGATAGCCTGCAACTCGTTAGCAGTGCGGCGCAGATAAAGAAAATACTTTTCTTCATCCAGCATATACTTGAGGGTACCGAACGTCTTGCCGACTTGACGTTTACCTATTATAACGATACACCAAGCGCCTGTAGCAGCAAGAGCCGGAATGTTAATCCATCCCGGCTCTTCGTACAGCTCAAGCGCAATATCATTTTTGCGCTTGCTCATGTATTATACCTCGCATTCGGTCATGTTTTCGTCGTAAGCCTTGCGCACAGCGGTCTCAACGGCCTTGCTTGCTTCGTCGTCCATGTAGATGCGGTAGTTATCGTAGTAACTGCCGTCCTTGCCCTTGGTCGCGGAAGGGGAAATGAAGGTTCCCTTCTGCCCCTCAACAAGCCGCATACTGTAAAGGTCGATGCCGTACAGACGCAGCGTGAACGTCAGACAGTTATCGGCAACCTGCCGAATGTTGCGGACAGCTGCGTGCAGGTTGTGCAGCATCTCGACCGTTACGCGGGGCTGGTCGGTGGTTTTTTTCTGATAGGATGCGTTTTTGCTCTTGTTGAATGCCATAATAGTACTTCCTTTCTGTCAGTCGGTGTTCCACATGGAACATATTATTTTGCTGCGATGGTGCGCAGCAGCTCGATAATGGTATCCTGCTTGTTTTCGATGGTCAGCAGGTGCGAAACAACGTTGTTTTCGAGTTTCTGCATCTCCTGCAACGTTGCAAGCTGGTCTGCACTCTGGTCAGAATAGTGCTCGAAAAAGCTTGTCAGACTTTCCAGCAGGTCGTGCAGCTTATTGTTGATATCCTGCATCTTCTGTTTCACCCCCTTCCGGGTCGGCGTCAAGTTCCAGCGGAATCAAGGCCGGGTCGATATAGGACGGCTTTCCGTCGTATATGCCCGGATTCATGATTCTATCCTGCCGTGCTGCCCTAGTGCACAACAGGATAAGCGCCGCAGGCACGCCGCCCATCAAAAGCACCAGCGGATAAGAAACTGCTTACCGGTCGGCGTCGCCTTTTCAGGGTACAGCGCAGACGGCTTATCAGGCCATACGTCCGCAATATGATGGTCAAGCAGAATCAACTCATTCTCGACCTGCGCAAGGTTCCGCCCGCCCCATTCCTGCGGGTCGAACGTAGGGGAGAACGGAAAGCCCTCACGCGCGGCCTGTGTGAATGCGTTGTGCGGGATAGGCTGCTGTGCATCAAGCCCCTTCACGGCGTTCGCAAGGGTCTTGGTGCCGTCGGTGCTCTGATACACCAGCCCGGCGACGCTGCCGCCGATGGTCTCATACATGGAAACGACTGCAATCGCTGCTGCCATATTAAAGCACCTCGTCGTACTGCTCGGGGGTGCTGCCGGTGGCACGCGCCACGCTGTCAACATCAAGCGTCGCATTGATGCCAACATCCAGAACAAACTTCTCGCGCTCAAACGCAACGATTTTGCCGCCCTCATACTTGGGGCATGATGCAAGCTTGGCAAGTGCTTCCATCTTGGTGGCGGCGTCCACGACAAGGACGTTGTACACGCTCTTGCCCGCCTTAACGTAACAGTCCATCTTGTAACCAATCAGTTTCATAATGTTTTGTCCTTTCTTGTCTGTTATATAAACCCCGCTTGCGCGGGGTATCGGCTTGTTTAAACGCTTGCTTTCAACTGTTCTGCCGCTTCTTTCATAACGCGGTCAACGTTTTCGCTGTTGGAATAATAATAATCTTCGTACATTCCAACTCGAGAGCAAATTTCTTTGCACAGTTCGGGGGCATATACTTGGCTTGCGTTGTAGATGTTCCACAATTCTGCATTGGTCATGTAGTGGTACTTCATGGTTTTGTCCTTTCTGTCTGTCTGTATTGGTGTTTGTTCATGGGTTTCCCCATCACTATAATATCACAACGGGGGCACCAGTGTGTTAACAAGCTGTGAACAAATTGTTAACAATTGTGAACTATCCCATTATTTCAGCATCGTAAAGCAGGCTGCGCGGGTCGCTTACACGGTACTCCCGGGGCGTCATGACGACCCACGACGCCGACACGGTAGGGCGGGCAAAATCGGTGCGGGCGTGGATGGGGGCATCATGGTACACAAGACACTGCCCGCCCGCGTCTGCAATATATAGGCCGTCGCACAAATTATCAATGCTGCCACCAAGAGCCTGCACGCCCTGCTTTTTGCCAACGCCTGCGATGGTGCTTTCAATTATTCCATCGGCATCCCTGCATGCATAGCACTTGGCGTGCAAGAACCGGAACTCCGTCATGCCGTACCGGTCGGCGGGGTGCTCGTCCTCTGCAACCCCTATGCACACAATGCTGCCGTCCTTGCGCGTAACGACGCAGTTCTGTGCAACGCACTGCGCGCGGACAGTATCGTTGTATGCGTCAACGGCGGGAATTTTCTCGCCAACGTACTTGCAACTATCCGTGTCCCAATATATGACTTTTTCCCATCCGACGATTTTTAAGAGGTTCCACAGTTTCAGCCGGGACAAAGATGCAGTCCACAGCCCCCACAAAAACGGGAACTTCCGCTCCTGCGCCTTTTTCACATCGTCCTCGGTCTTGGATTCAAGATTTTCCTGCCATCCATGATGCACGTTTTCCATGCCATCGTAAAGGATATTGCACAAATATTCGTCCCGGATAGTTTTCTGTGCGCACGCGCCGAAAATCGTATTGACACAGACTTTCGCAAACGCATAATCCGGGCTACCCTTCTCACTTTCCTTGACGCGAAACTTTTCATAAATGGCTTTACGGAAAGATTCAGGAAGGTAATCAAGCTGAAAAACGACGGTATCGACTGCCGCTATACTATCGTAGGTATAGCCGTCAGTGATGCGCTGATAGTCGTTACTGTCTGCATATACATACAGCGCTTTTGCGTCTAGTACTCGACCATTATCAAGCTCGCCCAAACCTACAACATCAGGGCACTTGCTGAGACTTATACAGGGGTCTGGACAGTCGGGCTTTACACACGGATTGATAATAACTAGCTTTGCTATCCAGCCATACTCATTACTAATAAGGACTTTCAGCGCCTTTTCGTCCAGTTCTTCCGATATCGTTTCCGGCTTGCCTACCGGAAATTTCCACAACAACTGCTGAGATGGATGCGCGCTTTTAAAATCGTAACTGTTGCAATCATGATACGTTTTTCCCGCTCGCCACCTTGTACCGTGTGTATCTCCGCCTGCCATACAGTTATATGCAAGCGCGGTCTGATGTTTGTCGAGTTTAAGGGCAGATATAGCGGCAGCACACTTTGTGTCGCCGTGTATCTCTTTTCGCACTGCTTCTATCACAATAGCGGTGTTAGTGTATGGGATAGTAGCCTGATTATAGCCGCGCTCAGTCTTAAGCCGTTCAATTGCTTCCCACAAACCTAATACATCATTAACACAGTATGCAAGCTCTTGTCCTGTCAATACTGTATCCGGTGTGCGATACACATTATAATCTAAGTCGCCAACAAGCTTTGCGTGCTTACAACCTTCTGTAGCCCGGGCAAGGGATTTTTGAAATAGCTTTAAACTGTCCCGAAACTCAATACCGTTGTCATACCTCAAATAAAGGGGTTTACGGCTCTTGGTATATAGGCTGTCAGCAAGCCCCCAACGACTTGCAAGCATCTGCGCAATATACTGGTGCTCGTATCCCAAATTATGGACGTACACAACAAGGCGGCGCTTGCTCGAAACGTGCCATCTATCAACCAGCGTTTCCAGCACGCTACACCAGTCCTCAAAATACCGGGGGACAATAACGGCACCGCCTACGCAAGTTTGCCAAGAATACGCGAACCCGTCGGCGTCCGTATTCGTCGTTTCAATATCAAATGTACAAGTGATATCTATGTATTTGTGCTGGTACTTGCTGCGGCTGTGCGAACCCTTACTTGCAATTTTTGGCTTGCCTACAATACCAAGCAATTCCTGCACAGTATCACATATCATATCACCGTTGCATTGATACATTGTTATTCTCTCCTACGCATAAGATAGTCAACAAGCTGCTTGCCTCTTGACGGGTAATGTTCTTGACGGTTCCACTCTTCAATCATTTCTTGCAACAAGTCCGTGTTGTTCTGCGTGATAGCCTGATATGCAACGTCCGACGAAAGCAGCCCTTCACGCACCTTGGCAAAAAACTTTTCTACCCACACCGCCCATTGGTCTACACTGCCCGAAAAGCCTGCGGCCTTGGCGGTTTCGTAACCCTTGGCACGCGCAGCCCGGACACCTGTCGGGGTGGACGTCTTGAGCGTCATATATTCCCGCAGCTGCGCGGCTTGATGCCGCAGCGTCATTATATCAGCTTTCGGGCGCTCGTTGAAACGGGGGCGCTCCTTGCCTGTGGTGCTTTGCGCATACTTGTATGCGTGACTTTCCATTGACAAACCCTTTTGCTCAAGACTGCGCAAGCGCTGGTTTGCTGCCTTGGCAGCTTTTCTAACAATGCGCTGCAATTCCTCACGGCTTGCCCTGCTCAAGTCGTCCACATCGCCCGCGTAGTGCTCCCAACTCAAAGGTTGATATTTTGGCAGCTTGGCGACGTTTTCCGCCTGTTTGGCTGACATCTTTGCTTTATTTTTTCCTGCCATGCTTACGCCCCCCTATCATCCAACGGAAAACAACCACCGGAAAAACCAAAAACAAACCGACGAGAAATGCAGCCCACAGCCACAAAATAACCAATATAGCAGCTTGCATTTATTTTCTCCTTTCCATCGTGAGCCGAAAACCACTTTCGACCTCTTCTAACGTGCACTCTGCAAAGATGCGCAAAGCGTCGTACAGGTCACGAACGTCAGACGAATGCCGGTACATCATCGACGCGGCAAAAGTCTTGCCTTTCTTGTCCTTGACATACAAATGCACAAGCTTAGCGTTTTGGTCTTTCATTCTCAACACTCCTTACATAATTCATCATGCCTGTTTCGGTTGCATAGACAGTCAACGTATCATTCAACATATTGTAGAATGCCTTGCGAATATCCATATCCTTTTCTTTACGGTCAAGCAAGCAATACAGGTTTGCGTATATCACAATACCGCCGTGTAAGCAACGGCAATTCGTAGTGCGTGTACAGCCTGCCGTCATTCGCCAATAGGTTTGCAATGTCATGATTGTGCTCCTTTCTTTGTTAAACCGGATTTACCTCTTCCGAAATAATCACATCACCCTTGCGGTAATACCGGTAAAAATGTGAATCGCCGTTCTCGTCTACATTTCGCGTATACTCATAGCGCCCGACTTTTACGCGTCCCTCTTCTACCAGCATAAAATAATCTGCAAAATTCAACCTTGCTTTTTTCATTGTGTTCTCCTTTGCTTGAAACCTATATTCTTCTACTCATATTATACCACAACGCGCGGCAGCAATTGTTAACAAAGTGTGAACTTTTACTCAGCCTTTTTATCTACTTCATTGCAGTGAAATGTCAAGGGG
>ERZ1023670.297-NODE-297-length-15777-cov-41.724781_pt1 | contig 15777 bp, 15 predicted proteins | sample MGYA00380342_ERZ1023670 | MGnify/ENA primary metagenome ERZ1023670 (study PRJEB33179, sample SAMN07448984) | human gut metagenome | biome: Human-gut; feature: Human associated habitat; material: Faeces | host: Homo sapiens | place: India: Bhopal | collected...
CATGGACGTAGGCGACCCTTCAAACTTTGCCCGCATCTACGACCTCTACAAGGGCAATCACGATGCCATCGCAGCCTATATCGGCGGTGCTACATACAAGGACGAACAGATAGCCGAAACCATGAAACAGTGCTACAACGAGACCAAGTATGTACTTGATCCTCACGGAGCCTGCGGTTATCGCGCCCTGAAGGAACAGTTGAAGCCAGGCGAGGTTGGCGTCTTCCTGGAGACTGCTCATCCAGCCAAGTTCAAGGAGAAGGTAGACAGCATCTTGGGTAGCGACATCGAGATACCAGCTCGCCTCGCCGAATTCATGAAGGGTGAGAAGAAGAGCATCGAGATGACGAAGGACTTTGAGGCATTCAAGAAGTTCTTGATGAACGAATAAACTATACAATGAAAAGCCTTTCTCTCTCTTGGGGGAAGGCTTTTCTCTTTTTGATCATATACTTTTTTAATAAAACGAGAAAGAAATTATGAAGATAGTAATATTAGACGGTTACGCAGCCAACCCTGGCGACTTGGATTACCATTTGCTGGAAGAGCTTGGCGAGGTGGTAGTTTATCCTCGCACATCAGATGCAGAGAAAGTGGAACGTGCCAAGGATGCCGACATCATCCTTCTGAACAAGGTGCAGATAGATGCAGAGACACTGGCGCAGCTTCCTAAACTGAAATACATCGGTATCCAGGCTACCGGTTTCAACGTGGTAGACATCGAGGCTGCCAGGAAACAGGGCATCATCGTAACCAATATTCCTGCCTACAGCACCGATAGCGTGGCGCAGATGACCTTTGCCCTCATCCTTGCCGTTACCAACCGCGTAGAGCATTACACCCAGGAGAACCGCAACGAGCGCTGGGCTTACAATAAGGATTTCTGTTATTGGGATACCCCACTGATGGAACTTGCCGGCAAGACCCTGGGTATCATGGGACTGGGCAATATCGGCATGAAGGTTGCCAACATCGCCCGCCAGTTTGGCATGAACATCTGTGCCTGCACCAGCAAGAATTCGAGCAATCTGCCTGAGTGGATCCAGAAGGTGAGCAAGGAGGGTTTGCTTGCCACGAGCGATATTCTCTCGCTCCATTGTCCGCTTTCTGATGACACCTATCATTTCATCAATAAGGAGAGTCTGGAGAAGATGAAGGATACCGCCATCCTGGTTAATACGGGTCGCGGTCCGCTGGTAGATGAGGAGGCCGTAGCTGCCGCCCTTCACGAAGGCAGTCTGGGTGCCTACTGTGCCGACGTAATGGCTCAGGAGCCGCCATCAAAGGAGAATCCGCTCTTCGGCGAGCCTAATGCCTACCTCACCCCTCATATTGCCTGGGCCACCTACGAGGCTCGCGAGCGCCTGAACAAGCAGGTAGCCGCCAACGTCAAGGCATTCCTCGAAGGCAATCCGATTAATGTGGTGAATAAGTAAGATGCTATATCTCAGAAGAGAATAAAGAAATAGAGCGCATAAAAACATGCAAGAAAAAAGGGACGGTAACTACCAGAACAATGAGTTACCGCCCCTTTTCTTGTATATTTCTTCTCTACTCTTTTCCAAACAAACGATCGTAATCGCTTGTAAAGTTCTTATAAGCATCCATCATTTCTTCCTTTATCAGCGTATAGACGTTGCTGCCATCTCCATACCATTCCATAGGCGGATACCATTCGATGTCATTACGCTTCTTGGCCAGCTTCATCACGCAGCCTTTAACCAAATCAGCCGGGAAGCCGACATCAGACATACTGGTCATTATACCCTGGGTAGTAATTCTGATGGAAGGATCTTCGCCAGGCACCCATCCTTTGCGCAAAGAGAATGTTTCCAGATTACCACATGTAAACTCACCGGTGGCATCGTTTACATCCAGCATTTCTATACGATAACGGCGTGGAATGGCAACAGGAGCCGTATAACCTTCTACCTTTAAAACTGTATTCAGATAGAGCTGCAACAAACCTCCTGTCGTACAGCGCAGATCATGATAAGCGATGGAACCGCCATTCAGTACCAGATATTTCTTGCCTTTGGCAGCATCGTTCTGTACACCCATGATTCTAAGAGGCTGACAGAAGACATAAGTACTCAGCGTCTTGGAAGTTATTTTCACCCTAGGGTTAAGCATCAACACCATATATCCATAGGTTTGATCGCCATAAGGCGTAGCCACATCCTTGTTCTTGCTCATCAATGCGTATACATTGACCGCTACCTTCTGATTGTCTTTCAGAACATCAAGAGATACTTTTCCCTGATAAGCATTCGTAGGCGTTTCAGACAACGTATCTTTAGGCAGGAAGAATGCATAGGCTGTCAGATTATCAGTCACCGTAAAAGGTTCAGTACCAACCTCCTTCTCGCCTACCATGACACTCGATAATTTCCAGCCATCGTTGGCATTTGCCTTGACAGAAACCTTGTCGCCATAATGAAGAACCGGCTTACCCTCTACCTGTGCCGTACCTACCATCTTAGGTATGCATTCCACATTCACTTTGTAGGTAGCATTCATTATCTTCTTAGGTCCCAATGATTTAGCATTGCATGCTTCAAGTGCCGACATTCCATTCTGTCCCATAGCTTTCTGTTCGAAAGAAATGTCTCTTGGCAAAACATCCCAATCACTCTTTTCCAGATCTTCCTTAGAGAAAAGCCATGCTATCTCTCCATTTCCCTTAACCAGAGCCAACATTTGCTTTCCATTGATTTCTATGTTGCTGGCAATGCAATATCCGTCTTTCGAGAATTGGGAGAAACTGCCAAAGCGATTGTTACTAAAGGCATTTTCCATCGCTTTGAACATGAGCGAACCCTTCGAATCGATAACACTAGAAAAGGTATTGATGGAATAAAGACCAGAAGGCTCGAAAGGTTTGGTACGCATTATATTTTCATCCAAAATACAATGACCACCATTTGAATCAAAGGTGCGATAATATGCCAGAGGTCTGAACTTAGTATCTACCACAGCAACGATAGTATGTGCCTGCTTGAGGATCAGCATCGCATGTCCCTTATAAAAGGTGGTACCGCCCCTTACGGTAGCAAGCTTCCTACCACTCAAGTCATAATAGCTCACCTTATTATTATCATTGTCATAAACATAATAAATACCATTGCTCACATCTCCGATACCATAGGTATAGGCAGCATCTTCGGTACATTCAAAGCCCTCTACAGTTCTTATCACCTTTCCCGTCTTGTCGATGAGCTGGGCTGTATAAGAAACGTTGAACATCTCGCCATTGCCTTTGAATACCCAGGCATAGCCCTCGCTAAAATCGCGCACCTTATCCCATACAGCTGGTTTCACCACCCGGTTTTGGGCATCCATGAATCCCCATTTCTGATCAGTTGTACAAAATGCTCTCATACCACAGCTTAGCGAACGCATATCAGAACGGTAGTTACCATAAAGTTTGGCTGGCGATGGCACCTGCCTACCTTGCGTATCCATGTAAAAGGTAGTCAATGTCCGGGACCCTTGCATTTTCTTTACGATGGCCAAACCATCTACAAAAGGAGTCTTAGGCTCCCAGTCAGGACTTAGATTTCTTACGCTACCGTCTTGATAGAGAATGGAATAATACTCTCTTCCGGCACTGTTTTTGGTAGCTGACATTGCCAGTAGGGCACCATTGTCAAACTGCATCGGATTATCGTATGCCTTACTCTCAAACACTTTCCATTGTGGACCGAAGATGCATCGGCCATCCACGCTCCACACAGTAATATTATCACCACATTTCACACAAAACATACCCTCGCTCACATTAAAGACAGGTTTGCTATAGGTATCTCTTATCTTCATCCAACGTGTGTTGGAAGTAAGGAATGGGGTTGTGCTCACCACCTCTCCCGAATTTTGAGTTGCCGGTGGATTGAGCGTTTTCCACAAGTCAGCATCCGTAAGAGGCTGCTGTGCTCTTACTGCCAACGAAAGATTGCTCAAAAAGGCAATCAGCAAGATTGTTAACTGATGTTTCATAAGTCTTATTTTTTAAATGATGATAGCATTCTCAAACGAGATCGTTTTTAGATACCCAGGTTGTTAATCTATTCTGAAATACATACTTGAGAGATAGTATAATCCTCAAATCTGCCCCAAATATACAAAAACTTTATGAAACCACAATGTTTTTTAGCTAAATTCTTTTTATTTTATGTTTTTTTTCTGTTTTTCCTTACCGAGTCCTATTTTATCTCCATCATCAAGGCATTCCTCGAAGGCAATCCGATTAATGTGGTGAATAAGTAACAGAACTTCCGCAAGTAAAACATAGTATAACAAAAAAAGCGTTTCTAGTTCATCTCTTCGAACTAGAAACGCTTTTTTATATGCAATTAGATGCGCTTTTTCACTAAAACATAGATGATGACGGGGGCACCGAACAATGGGGTGACGGCATTCAGGGGGATGATGCCACCGCCCGAAGGGAGGGTGCAGAAGAGATTGCAGAGAAGGGCAAGGACTGAACCCAACAGCATCGTGACAGGCAACAGCCGGCGATGATTCTCCGTACCGATGAGGAGACGGGCAATATGCGGCGTTGCCAGACCGATGAAGGCAATGGGACCGCAGAAGGCGGTAACCACTGCCGTGAGAAAGCCCGTGATGAGGAGCAGGATGATGCGCAGACGCCTGATGTTGAAACCCAGATTGCCGGCATACTGATCACCTAACAGCATGGCATTCAATGGTTTGACAAGGAGCAGAGAGGCGATGAGGGCGATGAGGGCAAGCGGAATAAACCATAATACCTGCGCAGCCGAAACATTGCCAAAGCTGCCCATGCCCCAAACCATATACGATTTCACGCCCTCTGCCGTGCTGAAGAAATTGAGCAATGAGATGGCGCTGCTGGCAAGATAACCCACCATCAGTCCGATGATGAGCAGTACCGTATGGCTGCGCACAATGGCAGAAAAGAAGGTGATGATGCCCATCACCACCATAGCCCCTATGAAGGCAGCGATGAGGATAGCCAGGAAACCACCGATGGCATAGTTGCCGGCATCGCCCAGAAATCCTACCCCTAAATCATCCAGGGCAATATTGCCGCCAAAGGCAAGCATCACGATGGCTACAGCCAGTCCGGCTCCGCTGCTGATACCGAACACGTCAGGACCCGCCAGAGGATTGCGGAAGGCTGTCTGCAGGAGCAAGCCGCTCGTGGCGAGGGCTGCGCCCGAAAGCAAAGCGGCAATCGCCGCCGGCAGTCGCGATTCCAACAGAATATAGCGGTAGGTTTCGTCGGTCTGAGAACCCGAAATAATCGCCCCCACGTCCTGCCATGGGATGTTTACACTCCCCCATGCCAGGTTGGCGAAAAACAGTATGATAATGGCGATTGCCCCTAAAACGATGGTTTTCATTCACTAAAACTATTTCTTGTAAAATCTCTGATTAAAGCCCTATTTCTTATAGAATCTCAATTTGCCGAACCGCTCGCCATGAGCCAGGATGATGAACTCTCTGAGCAGCAGTTCGGGATGGAAGCTCGTAAGCTCGAAATAAGGCACCGTGGAGGTATCTACCTGATAGATATTGCCCCGGCTGAAGGCGGCAAGAGCCTTGTAACCGTCATATTCCTGAAGCAGCTGAACCTGTGACAAGGGAGCACCTCCGAAGTATTTGAATGCCCATACATCCACCTGGCTTCCCTTCGCCAGAATCTGCTCCGGACTCATCGGCAGACTTCCACTGTGCTGATCATCCGAGAAGATATAACGGGCGTTGGCATCCTTCAACAGAATACCGATAGTGCTCTGACCACCAGGCACATACCATACATTGCCCGTCTTTCTTTCGGTCAATATCGAAAGTCCCTTTGGCAGCTTTCCAGCCTCAGCCTTCAACTTCAGATACTCCTTTTCAATCTGAGCAAAAAGAGAATCAGCCCTTAATTCGCAAGATGCAGGAAGAGTAGGCTCTGATGCTTTTCCGGCAGTAGCCTCTGATGCTTTTCCGGCAGTAGCCTCTGATGCTTTTCCGGCAGTAGCCTCTGATGCTTTTCCGGCAGCAGTAGTTGAAATATTCTTGGCTCTTCCAAAGAGCATACCGTAGAATTTCATCCATTCCGCCCTGCCCAATGGCGAAGACTCCATATAGTCGGCAGCTTCAATAAGAGGGATACGCAACTTGTCGAGCTTGCCATATCCACCGCTGTTCTCGAAGGGCGAAACGAGGATGGCTTCGGGTTTCAGGGCGATGATGCGCTCGATGTCGGGAGCCATGCTCGAACCGCAATCCACGATGGAATTCTGGGCAGAAGCATTTCCGGAAGAACCATTTCCTGCAAAAGCATTTCCGGAAGAAGCCTTCTCAGAAGAAGCATTTCCGGAAGAAGCAGCCCTCTTCCTTACATCCGGAATATTGATGTAATTGAGGTCGCAGACGCCACGGATAGCCTGCTGGCATCCCAGTTCGTACATCAGTTGGCAATGGGGAGCGATGAAAACAGCACTCCTCTCCACCGGTGTCCTCACGGTATCGGTAGTGCATCCCATGCCCGAAGTGCGTTGCAGGGCGAGTCGGGCAACCGTCTTATCCCCCTCCTCTCCCTTCGGAATCAGGATGTAGCGATGCAGCATCGTCCCCGCCTTCCAGGGGTTGGCGATGATAGCCTCAGCATACTGATAATCAATGTCTTCTGCTTCATCGGAAGTCTCTTCCCCATCGCCATGCTTCACGATGGTGAGCAACTTGGCGTACTTCATCTCCAGGGTATCGCCAGCCTCCGCATCAGCAGCAGCCGTCTTTCCTCCCTGGCATGCCGCCATCAGCAGGGCCGCCGTTGCCCCACACAAAAGAATATACAGTTTTTTCATAATCTTACAAAATATGTGTGCAAAGATACGAAGAAATCTCCATTTTCCGTTTGTTTTCTCGAATATTCTTTGTACTTTTGCCCTCAAATTTAACTAACGCTACAATTTAATAAGTCAAAATGAAGAAGATTATCTGGGGCATAGCCTTTTTTTTCTGTACATCGATGGTCGCCGGTGCGCATACCTGCTGTCATAATTCTGCACAGAAATGCGGCTGTAAGAGAGGTTATTACACACAGTATTACGGCGATAAGCCCGAACTCATAAAAGAGGCTATAGCTTGGGCGGAGAGCGGCATCTGGCGCAATGGTTTCGACAAGGCGAAGCCACATTCCAGCGTAAACCTCGCAGATTTCTATCTGCAGTATCAGAAAAATCCGCAGCAATGGCAGGCGCTCTTCGACTATCTTGCCAAGACCGATTTGCTGAGCATTCCGAAGGGAAAGCACAAGATTCCGGGTTCCGACCTCGTGGTAAGCGTAGAGGACAGCAAGAACGAGCCGCTGGAAAAGCGCCGCAGCGAGAGTCATCATAAGCACATCGATTTTCAGTATGTAGTAAAGGGCACAGAGCGTTTTGGCGTGATCGACCACTACTCCAGCACCCCCAACTGCAAGTACCGTCCAGACGTAATTCATTATGATTACGACCGCCAGAAGGCCCGTTTCTACGACAGCAATCCTGGCGAATTCTTCATCTTCTTTCCGAGGGATTGGCACATCGCCAAGGTGGCAACAGATGGTGGAGACCAGACCATCCGCGTTATCGTGATCAAGGTAGATTATAAGGATTAAGGATAATTGACTGAACTTTCGCAAGTAAGCTCCACACGCCCTAACAGGCCAGAAGGTGCTGTGATATAAGTCCGTAATACTGGTTTGCAAGTCCGCTAGGCGTTAGGGAGATACGCAAGTCCGCTAGGCGTTCCTGCGGATTTGCAATCCGCAGACAAAAAAAGGCTCGACCTATTTGATGCGGATTTGCAATCCGCCTCAAGCGAGAACGCAGCATCACGAATTTGGAGATATGAAAAGCCTACGGCTGCGGATTGCATATCGAGGGCAAAGATACGACAATTGTCTAAATATCCAATGATTCACAATGAGATTTTTATGGAAATTAGAACTTTTTGCGTTAAATTCCTCTTTTTATAAGCAGATCTTCAAGAAAAAGTTTGGAGATTCCGACAAAAAAGCATATCTTTGCAGCAACAAATCCCACCACGCCTCTCAACGATGCGTACCACGGTGGGACTTCGCTTTTTATATGGGTATATGAACTACGACAAACAACCAATAAATATAGATGAACAATTAGCCTTGCTCCAAAACAGAGGACTAATGATAGGAGATATTGTAACTGCTAAACTACAGCTTCGCAATATCAGCTATTTCCGTATAGCTAGTTATCTTAGGTATATGGAAGAAGACCAACTACATCATCTATACAAGTCGGGCAGTACATTTGAGCAAGCCATCAACCTTTATCTCTTTGATAAAGAACTCCGTCAACTTATATTCAAGGCAATCCAAGATATAGAGATTTCTCTTCGAACTAAGATGATTCAAATGTTCTCAATGGAACACGGCGCATTTTGGTTTATGGATTCATCCTTGTTCAAGAATGAAGAGTTTTATCAAGGCTGTCTTGACAATATCAAGAAAGAGGTATCTCGTTCAAATGAAGATTTCATCAAGGAGCATTCCCAAAAATATACTTATCCAGCTCTTCCTCCCGTATGGAAAACCTTGGAGGTAGTTTCTTTTGGTACGCTTTCTAAGTTGTTTTGCCTGTTTAAGGATAATCGGCTAAAAAAGCAAGTGGCAAGAGAACTTGGACTTCCTCAATACACATATTTGGAAAGTTGGATAAGGTGTATAACTGTACTTCGCAATTGCTGTGCTCATCATGCCCGTATATGGAACAGGCGTTTTGCCTTGAAGCCTCAATTACCCAATCGACTTCCTCTTCAATGGATTACTCCAAGTCAAAAGCCCATCAAGTTGTACCATCAGCTATGCACCTTATTATATTTGGAGCAAACTATTACACCTTGCATGGACTTGAAAAGTTCTCTGTTCAAATTATTTGCCGAATACCCCAATGTAGATTTACATGCCATGGGATTTCCGCAAGGTTGGGAAAACGAACCATTATGGAGACTGTAGGCAAGCATCGCCACCGTCTTATCGCCCTCCTCTCCTTTCGGAATCAGGATGTAGCGATGCAGCAGCGTTCCCGCCTTCCACGGGTTGGCAACGATAGCCTCAGCATACTGATAATCAGCCTCTTCTGCTGTACCAGGAGCATCTTCACCTTCGCCATGTTTCACGATGGTTAGCAGTTTGGCATACTTCATCTTCAGAGTATCCCCCTCTTCAGCCTCTCCCGCCGTCGTCTTTCCGCCCTGGCAGGCAGTCAGCACAAGGAGCGTCAGGAGTGCCCCGAATATATATGTTTTTCTTTTCATCAAATCATATCTTTATCATGTTGCAAAGGTACAAAGATTTCTTCATTTTCCGCCATTTTTCCTAACAAAAAAAATCCGTCTTGATTCTTTTCTCCATGTCCCCCAACATTTTTCAAAACTTTTCTCCAATTTTTCTTGCATGTATCAAATAAAAGATGTACCTTTGGCGAATATTTAGAATAAAATGTAGAATTATATGACTAAAGAGATATTTTTCGACCTCCTTACTAAAGAGGTTTCAACATATAAAAGCTTCTTAGAGACAGACAGTGGCGACTGGGTCGTCAAGGGATTCATTGATATCAATAAGAATGTCTATACCATAACCAACGACACTAAAGTGGTCTCTAAAGTTATAGAAATACTTCTTATCCCTAAATTATTCGTTTTTGCTGAGAAAAACGGATTAAAATTGGAATTACCATCCAAACAGAATTATTATCCAGACTTAACCTTTAAAGACGATGAAGGCCACTTGTTTGCTGTGGATTTTAAGTCTAGTTATTACCAGGATGATAAAATCAATGGCTTAACTTTAGGTTCTTATTGGGGATATTTCCGTAATAGAGATTCTGTCATGAATATGGATCATTCGTATAATGAGTATTCATCCCACCTTGTTTTAGGATTACTCTATAAGCAGAGTGTCGTAGAAGAGGAAGAAAAAACGATATTCCAGATAGATGAGTTGGATGCCATTCATTCTGTTATTGAGAATTTTATTTTCTTCGTTCAACCTAAGTGGAAAATTGCTAGTGATAAACCTGGTAGCGGAAATACCAGAAATATTGGTGGTATAGCAAGTATTAGCAAGATTCTTGCAGGGCAAGGAACTTTTGAGCCATTTGGTGAAGATGTTTTTGATGATTATTGGAAGGGGTATTTTAATAAGGCTGATGCGCAAAGAGCAGGAATCGGCTCTCCTCACTATTTTAATCTGAAAACGTATAAACAATATGTTGATAATAAAAGTCAAATTAGTAAGAAATTATGAGTATAGAAAAAACAATAGTTCCTCCTATTAAGTCGCAAGGTATCAAGACAAAACTGGTTCCTTGGATTAATGATGTAATACGCCGTTCGGGGCTTGATTTGAGCAAAACCAATTGGGTGGAGCCTTTCTTTGGTACCGGAGTGGTAGGTTTGAATGCGCCAGTTGGAGGACATAGATATATAGCCGATAGTAATCCGCATATCATTAAGTTTTATAATAGCGTCTTAAATGGTGACATTACACCTGAAAATATGCGGAGCTATTTGGAGCATGAAGGAAAATTGCTTTTGGAGGCAGATGAAGAAGGATATGCCCATTATAGAAAGGTGAGAGATCGCTTCAATAGCGAGCATAGCTCCTTTGACTTTATCTTTCTTTCAAGAGCAGGATTCAATGGTATGATGCGTTTTAATCGCAAGGGAGATTGGAACATACCTTTTTGTAAAAAGCCAAATCGTTTTGCGCCTGCCTATATCACAAAGATTTGTAATCAGATAGGAGCTGCACAACGGACGATTCATCTTGGAGAATGGGAATTCCATAATCAAGGTTTTGTTGAGACCATTTCACAGGCAAAAGCAGGTGATTTGATATATTGTGATCCACCTTATTATGGTCGTTATGTTGACTATTATAATGGTTGGACAGAAGAGGATGAGAAAGCTCTTTTTCATGCCTTACAGAATACTCCAGCTCATTTTATTTTGTCAACATGGCATCATAATGAGTTTCGGGCAAATGAGATGATGGAGTGTTTTTGGAACCATTTTAATGTAGAAACTCAGGAGCATTTTTATCAGGCTGGTGGGCATTTAGAAAATCGACACGCCATGGTAGAGGCTTTGGTCTTCAATTTCGACCTTCATGCAGTGGTAAAGCAACCCGAGATTAAACGACCTGTTCAATTGGATTTAGATTTTGCAATATAATGATGAAACCCTATTATTCTTCAGACGATAAGGAGTTTGTTTTGTATCAAGGAGATTCTATGAACCTCATTGATAGAGTAGGTAAGCAAGTGGATGTTATCTTTGCGGACCCTCCTTATTTTCTGTCGAAAAATATTTCCAGATGTATCAATGGAACCTGGAAGACGTTCGAGAAAGGAGAGTGGGATAGAGTTGCTTCTTTTGAGAAAATCAATCAGTTTAATAGGCAATGGCTGTCGGCTTGTAGAAAAGTATTGAAGGATAGCGGTACAATTTTCGTGACGGGAACCTACCACAATATATTCTCTGTTGCTTCGTGCATGCAGGAACTTGGATATAAAATTCTGAACATCATCTGTTGGCAAAAGACTGATGCCAAGCCAACTTTGTCGCGTAACTATTTTGATTTTACGACAGAGTATATTATTTGGGCAAGAAAAGATGAAATGCATCAACATTTCTTTAATTGTGACTTAATGGAACAGTTGAATGGCGGTAAGCGAATGACTGATGTTTGGAGAATTCCATTCTTATCTTCTTGGGAAATGAAATGTGGCAAACATCCTACACAGAAGCCTCTTCGATTGTTGTATAGAATCATTCTAGCTTCTACTCATCAGGGAGATACGATTTTGGATCCTTTTGCTGGTAGCTGTACAACGGGTATTGCTGCGAATTTGCTAGATAGAAAGTTCATTGGCATCGACCAAAATAAAGATTTTTTAGATTATGGAATCAGAAGAAAACAGGAAATCATGAGTCCTGGTATAGCGGAAAAGTTTCTTAGAAAGATTTCCGAGAATCCAGAAGAGGTGATGGTAATGGTGAATCATGCACGCAAGGATTTGAAAGCAAAGATGATAGAAAAAGGTATCTGTTATCTGCGTGCAGGAGATTCTAAAGGATCGCTTTGTGTTACTCCGGGCTTTGAACGTATGCAGTATTTATTATTGCATACTGCGGGAGCAGATTGTCAACTATTTAAGTTGAAAAAAAGAGGTACTTTTCAGATTTGGACCAAGGAAACTCTAGAGGGATATGGATTTCATCCGCAGCATGCCCCATATTATATTGTTCTTTTTTTCGAAGGAACTAAGCCTCTTGAATTCAAAAAAATGCCAAATCTAAGAGAATCGCTAAATACTTTTTGTGCGAAGATAATACCATTGAGCGAATTTATGGGTATCAAATAATTGAGAAAGATAGAGATGAACCACAAGTCTTACTCTTGCAATGCACCTCTATCTTAAAAGTTATCATCAACAGATGGAAGTAAATCTGTTAACCATTAATACAGCGTAAGGTGGGTTGAATGAAAAATAATATCTTTCCTCTATAAAACGAAAATGATTTCCCTCGCACAAGGTAACTAAAACAAAGGAGTTTGCCTTTTCTTCGTAAATAAAGGCGCATGTCTCCCTTGCACTTGCTTATATAGCAAATGCGATTATCAGTATACTTTCCTCTTCGATTTTTACTCATACTGACTTCCATAGCCTGCGCACGACATCGCGGAAACTCTTACACTCGATGTTGGATACATAATTGCTCAAGCGGATATTGCAACGTTGGAGTACGCCGTCCACCTTGGAAACCTTACGGACAATCTCCGCATTGAGGTCAAAGATTCGGCGGTTGTACTGGCGAAGCTGTTGAATAATCTCTGGAGGAACGAAACTTCCCCTAACCAATTCCTTCATTGTACATACTGCTATCCACTGGGCATCCTTGACATCGCTCTTATGACCTGGAAGCTGCTTGATGAAATAAGGATTTACCAGACGCAGAGTAAAATGAGAAGAAAGCACACGTCATATTGGTATTCAATAGATACTGGTGCTCTCCATGCAAACCTCAGAAACATGATGCTTTTGGAGCAATTTCCGCATATCTTCCAGGTGAAATGTTAAAACACCAAAAACTTGCTCAAATAATTTACCATCACTGTGCAAAATACAAAGAAAAATACTATCTTTGTGCACGTCAAGACCACATACTGCTTTCATAAGCCTACATTTTTGAAGTTTAAAAAATCAGTTAACGAACACTGCTTCAAAGATAATAAATATTATTGTGACTCAGAGCACGTTAGTAGAATTTTTTGCAGTTGTGGTCTTGATTTCTCGAAAAAAAAAGCTAATTTCGCACAATTCGAGGGAAATCATTGAAGTTTTTTATTATACTAGCTTATAATTCGGAAATTTTTGCTAAATTTGCTACGTCATATCAGATTTTTGCTTATTTTCTTTTCGCAACACTAAGATAAGTGAAAATTTTGACATGGCAAAACCTGGGCAACTTTTAGTTGATCAGGCACTTAAAAAGATTAATTTATAATAGTGTTGCGGAATTAAGACTAAAGACATATGAAGAAAAATTTACACAGAATCATCATGTCAGCATTGCTGACAGTGCTGTCAACAGTTGCTGCCAGCGCACAGTGCTACATTGTCGGCAGCGACAATGAGTGGAAAACCAACACTGCTGCAGCAGAACTGGCAGAGACCGCCACTACAGGAGTGTATGAGGGTGATGTCACCTTCGTTGACGGTGCGCAGTATTTCGCCGTTACCCAAAAGCTGACAACTGACAATGACGATTGGACAGAGTTTAACAAAAACCGCTTCGCCCCTTCAGTATCCGACGCCATGCTCGTTATTAATGAGCCTATGACCATGGTAAAGGGTAGGGACGCATCTTTCAAAGTGCCAGTCGCCGGTACAGCCTACCGCATGCGCGTCGACTTCAACGCCCAGACCGTCACCTTGCTCGGTAACTTCCCTGACGAGTTGTACGTATGGGGCAGCGACGATGTCTACAACCCCACACTTGCATCTGCCACACTGCCCAAGACCGAGACCGACGGAGTGTATAAGGCAACGGTAGACTTTACCTCATGCTACTTCAACATTCTCACCCAGCTCGGCACCGACCCCAACGACTACGAAGCCATACTGCCCTACCGCTACGGTGGCGGCACAGTGGTTATCAACCGCGACAAGGCCATGACGCTCGCAGAGCAGTCATTCCACATCGCCACACCAGGCACCTACGACGTGACTGTAGACCTCCGCACCATGACCATGAACCTCCACAGCGACACCTATGTGCCCGAATATCCTGAACATGTCTACCTCATCGGTGCTAACGGTAGCGACGCTGCCTACCAGGGCGCAGAGCTTACATGGGACGAAGTAGACGGCATCTACACCGGCTATGTGACTTTCTATGGCAACAAGTTTACCATCTCTACCGCTCTCGCCTCTACATATGATGGCTGGGACGAGATTAAAGACAAGCGCATCGGCGCTGTCGCACCAACTGTTGACGTGGAGACCAACCTCACCATAGGTCTAAAGAAGGGCGAGGTGTCTGACTTCATCATCGGAGCATCGACAGATAACCCACTCACCGCATACGTTACATTAGACCTTGTCAACAACCGTCTGACGCTCTACGGCAACGACGCGTCATATCCAATAGGCTACCCGAAAGAGCTCTACACTCTCGGCTGCGACGGCAAGTGGTTCACCAACATACCAGCAAACGTGATTCCTGCCACCGACAAGCCTGGCATCTATGAGGGCGAAATCACATTCGTGGGCGAAGTGGGCGATCTTCACTTCATCGTGTTAAAGCGTCTCGGCCCAGATTGGGACTTTGTCAACGCCAAACGTCTCTCTCCCTACTCCCACCGTGACCCCGCCGATCTTGACAGCGATATTCCTGCCACCATGGAGCCTGACTTTTCGCCCGGCACCTGGCTCTTCTCTGGCGAGCCAGGCACCTACAACATAAAGGTGGACCTCACACAAGGCAATGGCGTGATACGCATCTCTGCCAAGGGCGCAACAGGCATCACCGCCACCACAGCCGCTCCTGCCACCAAGAACTACTACTACGACCTCAACGGACGATTCCTCGGCAACGTGGAGCCGCAGAAGGGAGTGTATGTTGTTAAAGGTAAAAAGGTAATAAAGTAAAAAAAACAGAAAGGTAAAACTACCCCTCTCCAGCTCTTTATCCCAAGTAAGTCCACCCTCTACGTGGTGGGGTGCACTTTAGGGAGAGCTGGAGAGTTTTTTTTTGCCGTCCGGTAATAACTCAGAAATGAAAATTAGCATAAGAAAAAGCTCTATTTTCTAAAATTTTTAGCGCTTTTATGCGCTATTTCGCTTTGATTTCTGTCAATATGAGCCTGAATGCTTACACTTTATTTTTACCGGTCGGCAATAATTATTTACTGAGCCCACTTTAAAAAGTCGTTTTTGTTTTTTTATCCTACAAAACGACATTTGATTATTAGATGATTACATTTGAAGAATTTATCAAAAATGACTTTTTAAAGTGGACTCCTAACTGAACTTTCGCATGTGGTTCAAGAACGGGCTGAAGGCCCAAAAGCTCCTAGCCCAGGGCATCGCCCTGGGTATGATGGCAATCTGTAAGACGCCCTGTAAGGGCAAAAGCTTTGTATATTGCCCTATATTTTAAAGCTTTTGCCCTTACTATTATATTTGCACTTGGAAAAATAAAGAGGTGAAA
>ERZ1023670.304-NODE-304-length-15454-cov-7.844470_pt1 | contig 15454 bp, 7 predicted proteins | sample MGYA00380342_ERZ1023670 | MGnify/ENA primary metagenome ERZ1023670 (study PRJEB33179, sample SAMN07448984) | human gut metagenome | biome: Human-gut; feature: Human associated habitat; material: Faeces | host: Homo sapiens | place: India: Bhopal | collected...
CGACACGCGGCTGAAGCCTTTCCGCGCCTTGACGGGACGGCAGACGCTGCCCACGAGGTCGCGGACATACATCTGCACCACTTCGTCGGCATCATAGCTGCCGGTGTTTGTCACATCCACCGATACGGTGAGCGTGTCGCCCTGCTGCATGACGGGAGCCGAGAGCGAGGGCTTGCCATAGCGGAAGGTGGTGTAAGAGAGTCCGTAGCCGAAGGGGAAGAGCGGGTCGTTGTCGATGTCGAGATAGTTGCTGTGGAACTTGGAGAACCATTTTCCCTCCCCAAGCGGGCGTCCGGTGTTGAGGTGGTTGTAGAAGATAGGTATCTGTCCCACGCTCTTCGGCATGGTGGCTGTGAGTTTGCCGCTCGGCGATTTGTCGCCGAAGAGCACGTCGCAGATGGCTGTCGCCGCCTCACATCCGCCGAACCACACATTGAGTATGGCAGGGAAATTGGCGTTCTCCCATGTCATCACCGTGGGACGGCCGGAGAAACACACCAGCACGATGGGCTTGCCTGTAGCCTGGAGAGCCTCAAGCAGAGCGCGTTGTGCGTCGGGCATGGAGAGCGACGAACGGCTGCTTGACTCGCCGCTCATCTCCGACGACTCGCCTACGGCAGCCACGACGACATCGGCCTGGCGTGCCGCCGCCACCGCTTCGTCGATCATTTCCCGGGCAGGGCGCGGGTCGCGCATCTCGCGGCCGAACATGGTGGCGTCGGCCTCACGCTGTGCGTCGAGCAGAACGTTGGAACCCTTGGCATACAGAATCTCTGCCTTCGAACCCACGGCTTCGCGCATTGCCTCCACGAGAGTCTTGTTCTCGGAGAGTCGGGCCGCCACGCTCCATGTTCCCGACATGTTGCTTGCGGTGTTGGCGAGCGGTCCGACGAGGGCGATGCGACCCTTGCGCTGCAACGGAAGGAGCGACCCTTCGTTCTTGAGCAGCACGAAAGTCTCGGCTGCTATACGGCGCGCTTCGGCACGGTTGGCAGGTGTGAATATCTCGGTGCGTGCACGCTTCGGGGTGCAGTAGCGGTAGGGGTCGGCGAAAAGGCCCAGCTTCCACTTGGCTTCGAGAATGCGGCGGCATGCAGCATCGATGCTCTCCATGCTCACACTGCCGTCCTTCAGCGACTCTTCGAGGGTGCCGAGGAATCCGTCGGCCACCATGTCCATGTCGGTACCGGCATTCAGTGCGAGAGCCGACACCTGCTTGAGGTCGCCCATTCCGTGCGCCGTCATTTCGGAAATGGCGGTATAGTCGGTCACTACCATACCCTTGAATCCCCACATGTTGCGCAGCACATCGGTGAGAAGCCAGCGGTTGCCGGTGGCAGGCACTCCCTCGACCACATTGAATGAGGTCATCACACTAAGCGCACCGGCATCCACCGCAGCCTTGTAGGGCGGCATGTAGCGGTTGAACATACGCCAGCGGCTCATATCGACAGTGTTGTAATCGCGTCCCGCCTCGGCTCCTCCGTAGAGGGCGAAGTGCTTGACACAGGCCATGACGGTGTTTGGCAGAGAGAGGTCGGTGCCCTGATAGCCATGCACCATGGCACGCGCTATCTGCGAACCGAGGTAGGGGTCCTCGCCGTTGCCCTCTGCCATGCGTCCCCAACGTGGATCGACGCAGATGTCGAGCATGGGTGAGAAGGTCCAGTTGATACCGTCGGCGGAGCACTCCTGTGCAGCGATGGAAGCGGAGCGGCGTATGGCCTCCATGTCCCACGAGCACGAAAGGGCGAGCGGAATGGGGAACACCGTCTCGTAACCGTGTATCACATCCATACCGAAAAGCAACGGAATGTGCAGACGGCTCTGCTCCACGGCGATGCGCTGCACCTCCTTTATCTTTTCAACACCTTTCAGGTTGAACAGTCCTCCAACCTCTCCGCGGCGTATCTTGGATGCCACATCGCTGCTCTTGGCCTGTCCTGTCACAATATCGCCGGTAACCGGCAGATTGAGCTGACCCAGTTTTTCGTGCAAAGTCATCTTCGACATGAGGTCGTCGATGTACTGTTTCATGCGCGTCTCGTCGGCAGAAGGCTGCGCCAAAGCACCCATTGTGCCGAGGCAGAGTGCCAGGAGAGCGCCGGTAATTCTTTTCTTGTTCATATTCAAATTGTGTGTTTTTTGTCAATCAACATCCTTTAGTTGTCATTTCACGACTGTCTTGCCGAGCGGGCGTGTGGCGTGGAAACCCAGTTTCACAAGTCCCTGCTGCACTTCGGGGCAACTCATGAAGAGCCGCCAGAGCAAGCCCGTGCGGTAGTTCTCTATCATCGGGGCGATGGTGAGCTGGTCGATGGCGAGATAACGAGGCACTGTCCAGCCTGTGGCAGGCTCGAAGGCATCGTAGAAGCCGTACTTGCCCCAGATGCCCAAACCCATGGCATAGAAGTGTTTCAGTGCCGCCATCGACTGTTCGGGCGTGTAAGGGAACGACGAGAGAGCTGCGGTCGGGGTGATTACACCAAGGTCGTTGTTGGGAGCGTGGGCGGAATAGCCCACGGTGGAATAGCTCGCCGTCAGTCCCCAGCAGTCCTTTCCGTAGCCCTTGAAGCCTTTGGGGTTGCTCACACAGTAGTCGTAGTTGCTGAGAGCATGGTTGCGCACCACCTCCCAATAGTCGGCATAGCGGTCGGAAATGTTCTTCGGGCAGAAGCCGATGTAGGAATACTGCGCCCAGAACAGCGGACCGCCAGTCTGTTCGGCACCGTTATGCTTCAGCTCAAGAGCGTGTCCGAAAGGCCGTGCGCCGCTCTTTATGCCGCCCGAACGCGCCCACCCCTTGTGGTAGCAAGAGGCAGGAATGGCGTGAGTGGGCGACGATGCACCGAGGATGTAGGCTATAAGGCACTCGTTGTAGCCCTCAAGCGGAAAGTTCATCTGCCATGCATAGTCGGGCGACCAGTGCCAATAGAGCACATCCTTGCCGCCGTTGCGGTACCAGTCGTACTCCATGCCGCGCCAAAGCGTGTCGATGTCGGCGGCAAGGCGGCGTTCGTCGCTGTTGCCTTCGGCGAAATACTGGCGCACGCAAAGCAGACTTGCCATGAGGAACGAACTCTCCACGAGGTCGCCTCCGTTGTCTTTCTGCCCGAAAGGTTTCGTCTTTCCAGTGCGACCGTCAATCCAGTGCGACCAGACGCCATGATAGCGGTCGGCACGGGAGAGGAAATCCACCACTTTCCGCAACCGTTTCACGCCCTCGGCACGGTCGATGAAGCCGCGGTCGATGCCTACGAGCAAGCCCGCAATGCCGAAGCCGCTGCCGCCTGTAGTCACTATGTGCGCATCGTTTTCGGGATAGACGCCGTCGAGATGTATGCGCTCCGGAGCCATACCCGAATTGGGTTCGGCGCCGTCCCACATATAATTAAGGTGTACACGCTGTATGTAGTCGAGCATGACACTGTCGTTGGCGAAGCTTTCGGGGCGGCTGTTGTCCTGCATTTCAGTGCAGTGCGCACCGCCGTCAAGCGTCTGTGCGGCGCGGCATGACGATGCTGAGGGAAGCAGCAACAACTGGGAAAGAATCAGGAGAAAGGCTGTTTTCATTTATAATCAAGATTTACGAGTACGGGGAAATGGTCGGACAGCCACACGTTTTCAGGTTTGTCCTGAACGACACGGTAGCGGTCGGCCTTCAGTTTGTTGTTCACAAACACATGGTCGAGCAACGGACACTGGTCGATGGGGAGGCGGCCGTAGTCGTGCCATGAGTAAGACGGGCCATAGACTACGGGTGCGATGTCGCGCACATTAGCCATGCCGTTCTCACGAAGGACCGTGAACGGGGCTTCACCGTCGGAGCAGTTATAGTCGGCAGTGATGATGGCGGGGAGTCCGGGAGCATACTGACGGATGCGGTTGAGCACAAGACGGATACCCTCACGACGCGCCACCTGTCCGTCGTTGTCGAGGTGAGTGTTGAAGAAAGCCAGCTTCTTGCCGGTCCTACGGTCCTGCAAGACCGCCCAGGAACAGACACGGTTGTAGGAAGCATCCCATCCCTTTGTGCCGAACACTTCTGGAGTCTCGCTGAGAGAGAAGTCGCCGTGCCTGATGAGGCGGAAACGCTTCTTGTTGAAGAACACCGGACTGTGCTCGCCTTTATGCTTGCCGTCGTCGCGTCCCACACCGAGAGCTTCATATTCGGGAAGCCCTGCCTTGAGGTCGTCCATCTGGTTGGGGCACACTTCCTGCATGCCCAGCAGGTCGGGACTGTAATACTTCAGCATCTCGCACACAGCCGCCTTGCGGTTATCCCACACGTTGGGTCCATCGACGGAAGCGTCCAGACGGATGTTGAATGTCATAACACTTATTTGCGCATAAGCCAATGTCGCAGCCGAAAGAAGCAGGAAGGCGGCGGCAAGACGGCGCAAATGTCCTAATATATATAATGTATTGAAGATTTGTTTTTTCATAGCCATTAATCAAATAGGAGGGCGCATCGTGATGATTACGCCCTCCGTTCCCACTAATACCTATACTTTTAAAATCAAACTACTCGTTCTTAGGTTCATTGCTGAGGGCGGGAATTGTGGAAGTCTGGTTGAAAGGCAGAGGAATGAGAGCCTTCTCCTTTGACCATCCCTTCAATTCTGTGGCAGCCTTTCCGGTGCGTACGAGGTCGTTGTAACGCTCGCCCCACTCGCAGCAAAGTTCCATACGACGCTCGTCGATGACCTGGTCGAATGTGACATTTGTCAGTTCAGGCATGTGAGCACGACGGCGTACCTCGTTGAAAGGAGCATCACCGCTCTCGCCAAGCTTTATCTTTGCCTCGGCATTCATCAGCAACACGTCGGCATAGCGCAATATACGGATGTTGTTGTTTGTGCCGTACTTTGTGCGTCCTGGTGTCAGCTGGCATGTCGGAGTGTAAGCCTTGCCGTTCCAGCAGTCGGTCTTTGAGGGGTTGTCCTGCGGGCGTACATAGTCGCCGTCGGGTGTTGTCTCGCCAGCCAAGAGGAATGATGTGGTGGCGCGTACTGTCTCTCCACGGTTGTAAGCCCAGTCGCGGAACTCTTTCAAGATACCACAGTCGCCCCATCCGGATATGTCGCTGCCTGAGTTGTTGGGTCCCTGGCACTTGAACCATGCATCCGGGTCAATCAAATCGCCCGAACCATTGCCGAAGTCGGTGCACTGGCATTCGAAGATAGACTCATCACAGAGCTTTCCGGGAATCTTCCACAACTGGTAATAATCAGGATAAAGCTGGAAATTACCGTGCTCGATGATGTCATTCGTAAGCTCCTTCACCTTCTGGTAATTGCCCTGATTGAGGTAAATCTTGGCAGCAAGAGTGGCGGCAGAGAAGGCTGTCACAGCACCCTTATGCTCACTCTGGTTAGGACGGATGCGCGGCATATAGGTCATACCGTACTCCAGATCCTCCAAGGCATACTTGTAAACGGCATCAACCGTAGAGCGTGTAAGGTCGGTCTGGTTGTTATCGCGCAGGATGGTAACGGCTCCGAAAGCCTGAACCAGACGGAAGTAAGCGTAGGCACGCATGAACTTCACCTCACCGATATAGGCCTTGTTGGTGGCCTTCTGAGCATCTGTCGTGCAGTGTTGGCCGTAGTTGTCGAGAGCTTCAATGGCAGAATTGGCACACTTGATGATGTTGTAGTACTGCTTCCAGATTTCGTCGAAGCCCCAGAAAGAGTCGTTGTATTTGTACTCCGAGAGATTGTAATAGTCGCTTCCGTTCCACTGTCCGCTGAAAACGTCCTGGTCGCGGATGGTTGTTATCTCCCAAATCACCCAGTGCATACCGCTGGTACGGATTTTGGCATACATACCAGAAACGGGCTGGTACATATTGTCGAAGCTGGCATAGTCCACCTGTGTCTCAGGAACCTTGCCTTCCGGTGTCTTGTCGAGATAGTCGCTGCAAGACGATGCAGCACCTATCAGGATGGCAGCCGCCGTAAATATGATTGATTTCTTGATAAATTCCATAGTGTAGCAATTTATATTTGAGGTTTATCTTTAGAAGTTTATTTTCACGTTGAACGTGTAGGTAGATGTCAAAGGATATACTTCGGTGTCCCATCCCTCGCTGTCGCTCAACTCAGGTGTGAAGGTATTTGCCTTGAATGTTGTGAACGGACGGTCGGCAGTAACGCTGAGGCGCACGCCGGGGAGAGTGTATGTACCGAACTTCAGGTTCTTGAATGTGTAACCGACAGTGACGTTCTGGATGCGGAAGTAGTCGGCGCTCTCCACGAAGTAGTCGCTGTATTTCTGGTCGCTGACATTCCATGTGCGCAGCAATGCGGCAGCAGAAGGAGCCGAATTGGTTGAGCCCGGACCTGTCCAACGCTCTTCATACTGGTTCTTGTCGAAGTTGTAGTTCTGCGAAGCGTATCTCAGAGCGCGCTTGCGGTTGAACATCTGTGCTCCGGTCTGGCCGTATGTGGTGAGTTCGAAGTCGAGATTCTTCCACTGGAAACCGAGGTTCACGCCGTAGGTGAAGTTTGGAATGTAAGAACCGAGTGTAGTACGGTCGTTGCCATCGAGCACGCCGTTACCGTCGAGGTCGGCATATTTCAAGTCGCCGGGCTGGCATCCGTTGGCCTTTCCTATCGGGTCGGCGTCGATTTCAGCCTGAGTCTGGTAAACGCCTGCCATCTTGAATCCGTAGAACGAGTTCATCTCCTTGCCCACGATGTTCACAGTCTTGCCGCCCTTGATGATGCTGTGGCCACTGAGTTCCTTTACGCGGTTGCGCAAAGTGGACATGTTCACGCCTACATGGTAAGCGAAGTCCTTGTTGAGTTTGTCGTTCCAAGAGAGGCTGATGTCGAATCCTTCGTTGAGAATCTTACCGTAGTTGCCTGCCAGAGTCTGTGTGCTGAACGGCAGAAGCGGCGAGATTACGGCGTTGTTGGTCATGCGGTGGAAGTAGTCCACATCGACATTCAGTCGGTTGCCAAGCGTGATGAAGTTGAAGCCGGCATTCCATTCCTCAACAACCTCCCACTTGAGCCAGCTGAAGTAGTTGGAGTTCTCGTAGCCGGGGAGTGTCGTATTGCCGAACACGCCAGAGTATTTGTTGCCGCTGCTCACCGAATTGAAGCCGTCGGAAGCCGCAACATGGTCGTTACCAAGCTTACCCCAGCTTGCACGCACCTTCAACATGTCAATCCACTTCTGGTTCTTCAGGAAGTTTTCCTGCGAGAGCACCCATGCAGCACCCACTGACGGGAAGTAGCCCCACTTCTCCTGATACTTTGACGAACCGTCGGCACGCATTGTGAACACGAGCAGATACTTGTCGTCGAAGTTGTAGTTCAAACGTGTGAAGTAGGAAAGTCCGCGGTAGCAATAGCCGTCGTCGGTGACGGTAGCACCTGCCGCGTTACCGTTCTTGATGTACCAGTATTCCTTTTCGCCGTCGGGAACATTGCTGGTAGTGCCTTTGAGGTAACGCCACTGCTCCTGACGCATGGACATACCCACCATGGCACCCACCTTATGACGGCCGAACTGGTCGTTATAAGTCAATGTGTTGTCCCAGATGTTGTTGTAATATTTGTTCTCGGTCTTGCTCAACTGTGTCGTAGCCGACTGCTGCCAACTGCTCACATAGTAGGCGGGAGTGAACTCACGACCCTGTGTTGAGAGGAAACTGTAAGAGTAGTTGGTGCGCAGATTCAACTTGTTAGGAATGAAATCCACCTGTGCATAGAAGTTGGTCAATGCCTGGTAGCTCTCGTTCTTCGAGTCGAAATACTTGGCGAACGCAATCGGGTTGTAGAAGTTTGATGTGTAGCCAAGCACATCGGGCGAACCGTATTTGTCGGGGAATCCCTTGTCGTTGTTCTCGTCGTAGAGTGCCACGATAGGCGGACAGTTGAATGCCTTCTGCCAAGCGGCATTGTTGGGAACCTGCTGTTCAGACTTGCTGAACACTCCGTTAAAGCCCACTTTCAGCCAGTTTGTGGCATTGTAGTCAAGAGCGGCGCGGAAGTTGAGACGCTTGTAGTTGTTGTCCACATCCATGATACCGTCCTGATAGAGGTAGCTTCCGCCCAAAGAGTAGGCAGCCTTCTCTGTTCCGCCGTTGATGCTGATGCTGTGGTTGGTGATAAGCGCGGTGCGCAGCATCAGGTCGTACCAGTCGTTGTCGGTGTTGTATGTCCAGTTGTGGAAGTCGGAATCGGCATAACTGCCGCCGTAGTTGTCGATGCTCTTCTTGAAGTGTGTGACGTATGAGTTGTAATCACCCTCAAGCATCATTGTGGCATACTCCTTGGCGTTACAGAGTTCCAGCACGTTGGAAGCATTCTGGAATCCCACATAGCCGTCGTATGTGATTTGAGCCTTCTGGTTCTTGGCACCCTTCTTTGTGGTGATGAGCACCACGCCGTTTGCAGCGCGCACACCGTAGATGGCGGCAGCCGATGCATCCTTGAGGATAGTGAAGTCCTGGATGTCGTCGTTATTAAGGAAGGTGATGTCGTCGTAGAACATGCCATCAACCACATAAAGCGGAGAAGAGTTCTTGAACGAGCCGGCTCCGCGTATTCTTACAGTAGGTGCGCTACCCGGTGAACCGCTGTTCACAACGTTTACACCAGCCACCTTACCCTGAAGGGCAGACATCGGCGAAGCAGAGGGCACTGCCTGGATGTCGGAACCCTTCACCACTGTGATGGGCGAAGTGAGATCCTTGGCTTTGGCCGAGCCATAACCGATTACCACCACGCCGTCGAGGTTTTGGTAATCGTCCTTAAGCACCACCTTGTTGGCAGCGGAAACTGGAACAGTGGCGGTCTGCATGCCCAGATATGACACGCTCACCTGTGTCTTTGACGACACGTTCTGCAATGTGAAATGACCGTCGAGGTCGGTCATGGTCGCATTGTTGGTACCCACAACTTTCACTGTGGCACCCACGACGGGCTGTCCTGAGCTGTCAAGCACAGTACCCTTCACCTTGTCGCTTTGGGCAAAAGCCACCTGTGCGGCAAAGGCAGAGCATAAAATCAGAAGCTCTTTCTTTTTCATGTTACGTTTGTTTTATGTTTTTAGTTACTTTTTTATGGTCTTGATGCAAGCCACGAAGTTTTTCGGATGCAAAGTAAATGTGTTTTCATTTTATTCACAAACCACCAGCCACTCTTTAACTACTTTATGCCCTTTATGCCACTACGATATTAGTACGACAGTGTGATTTATATACCTGATACACATAATTTTACAAAAACAATATTTTTTTCACGACACTACTATGCCTTACTACATGTATTTTTTATTAATTTTGCATTACAAATTTAAATTTATTGAACCAGATGACAACGTTTTTCCGCATATTCGCCATGCTTTGGCTCGCCATTGCCTGCATCCACACCGCCGTGGCGAAGACATTCATGCCCATCATATCCCACTATTCCCCGCTCGACTACCGCATGGGGCTTCAGAACTGGGCATGCACCCAGGACAGCCGCGGCACCATGTACTTCGGCAACAACGACGGCATACTCGCCTACGACGGCTACTCCTGGCACACCGCCAAGCTGCCCAGCCGCGGCATCGTGCGAGCACTGCTTGCCGACGGCGAGAGGGTATATGCCGGCGGCTACACCGACTTCGGCTACTTCCGGCGCGACTCCATAGGCACGCTGCGCTACCACTCTCTGTGGCCAAAGAACTACAAGACACACGACGACGAAGTGTGGAACATAGTGAAGGACGGGCTGGGAAACATCTGGTTCCAGTCGTTCTCGTCCTACTTCTGTTACGACGGTTCTCGCGTGCGCGCATATTATAATAAGGAGAAAAAGCCCCTGTGGTTCTTCAACGTACGCGGCACCATCTACGCACAAGTGATAAACGGCGGACTCTGCCGCATGACCCGCGGCACACTGCTGCCCGTTGCCAGACGCGAAACATTCGGCGGCGACAACGTGGTGGGGCTTCATCCGTACGGCGAAAAGGGCATGCTCGCCGCCACGGCAAGCCACGGACTGTACATACTGGAAGGGTCGCAAGCGAAAAAACTCAACACCGATGCCGACGCCCTGCTGCGCCAGTCGATTATCAACCGCACCATCCTGCTCTCGCCACGAACGCTTGTCGCCGGAACCATCAAGGGCGGCGTGATGGCGATAGACATTGAGAGCGGGCGCTGCCTGTGGCATTACGACAGGAGCAACGGTCTGGGCAACAACACCGTACTCGGACTCTTCACCGGACGGGCGGGCAACGTGTGGGTAACACTCGACAACGGCCTGTCGCTCATACACACCGCCCTCCCCGTGGAGGTGGCGCGTCTCGACGGCATAGGCATGGTGTATGGCATGACGATGCAGGGCGACATAATCTATCTTGCAACCAACCAGGCGGTGTGGCGGTATGCCGCAAAGACGGCGAGCCTGACCCAGGTGACGGGCTGCGAGGGGCAGAACTGGTATGTGGAAAGCTTCGGCGGCGACATACTGGCGGGCAACAACATGGGCATGCGTGCCGTAAAAGGCACCGAAGCCCGTTCCACCGGCACGCCGGCAGTAGGCAGCACGGCACTGCGGGAGTACAACCTCTTCGGACAGCGCGCACTCATAGAGACCTCCTACACCGCCGTGCGGATATACCGCGAAGCAGCAGGACGATGGAAATACGCAGGAGAGATAAAGGGATTCAACTCCCCCGTGCGCGAGTTCGAGATCGACTCGCGCGGCGTAATCTGGGCTGCCCACATGAGCAAGGGCATGTACCAGCTCGAACTCTCGCGCGACCTCACCCACTTCACAAGCGTGCGTTACTACCCGTCGCTGGGCAATGGCAGCGAGCAGGCGTTCCATGTCATGTCGATAGGAGGGCGTGTCGTGTTTGCATACAGCGGTTCGCTCTACACCTACGACGACATAGCACGCCGCATAGTGCCATACGACAACTGCGGAAAACTGGGCGACGGCGGTGTGGTGACGGCGGCGATGGTAGATAAGAACACGTTCTGGATGCTCGACACCGACGGCTACTGGCTCATGCATAACGTGAGCCAGAAGTGCAGTCCGCGCCTGTTCATACCCAACTCCATGTTCGGACAGCAGACCAACACCTACGGCCGCGCCATGTATGTAGCCGGGCAACAGACCTACTTCTTCCTCAACGACGGACTGGGACGCTACGACACCACACGCCCCATGCCCTCGCCCGCCGACTACCGGCTGTTCATCACCTCGGTGACGACACGCGACCACGAGAACAACATCAGAAACCTGCGCACCGACCAGCCAGAGGATGTGAACGGCAACATCACCATCGGCGTCTCGTACCCCAACTACGACAACGACCGTCTCACCTTCGTCTATACGCTGCAACACCGCGGCAAGACCACAACGGAGACTTCGGCGACGCCCTCAGTCACCTACTCCAACCTCGCCTACGGCGACTACCAGCTGCAAGTGAGCGTGCGCAACGTGGCAGGCAAGACACTCAGCACCGCCACCTACACCTTCGACAACCCCACCCCGTTCTACATCTCCGTCTGGGCATGGCTCGCCTACATAGCAGCGGCATGGACCGTCGTGTTCTACTACACACGGTGGCGCACGGCACGGGTGGTGCGACGCAACCGCAAGGAGGCCGAACGCGAACTGATGCAGCAGAAGATGAAGACCCTGGAGCAGGAGCGCATCATCGCCGAACAGCAGCAAAGACTCCTCGAAAGCGAACTCCAGATAAAGGGAAAGGACGTGGCAAGCATGGCTTTCGACATGGTGGCGATGAAGAACTCGATGGAAAGCGTGCGCGAACAGCTGCTCGAAGGCATGCGCAACGGCACGCTGTCGTCGAAGAAAGCCAACCAGATACTGCAACAGCTGAAGGACAACGACACCGAAATGTTCTGGAGCACCTACCACAACAACTTCGACCTGATACACAAGAACTTCTTCCGCAACCTGCACGCACGCTACCCCATGCTCACACAGAACGACATGAAGATATGCGCCCTGCTGCGCCTCAACCTCAACACGAAGGACATTGCGGGCTTCACGCACCTTTCCGTGCGCGGAGTGGAGGGCGCACGCTACCGTCTGAGAAAGAAACTCGGCATACCCACCGACAAGTCGCTCAACGACTTCCTGCTTGAGTTTTAAACCCAATCGGTCATTAGATTTCCACTCTGCTTCGTCTTTGTTTCGAGCAGATTGCAACGTTCGTGTTGAAGCCACGCCCTTATTTTCCACCAAGAAATTGGCAAAACAAAATAAAAACGCTACATTTGCAAAAGATTGGCAGCAATACGCATCGTAATTTAACAAAGAGGCAACAGAACTATGGCAAAAAGACTATATCCGCTGGGCATACAGACTTTCTCGGAAATAAGAAACCGGAACATGCTGTACATAGACAAGACCGAATATATACACCGCATGGCATATAGCGGCAAGTACTTCTTCCTAAGCCGCCCACGCCGCTTCGGAAAGTCGCTCCTCGTATCGACGATGCAGAGTTTTTTCGAGGGAAGAAAGGAACTGTTCAAAGGACTTGCCATAGAAAAACTCGAGAAAGAATGGACGGAATACCCCGTACTACACTTCGACATGAGCGGCGGAAAGCACATGGAGAGGGAACAGTTGGAAAACTATCTCAGCTACCGCCTCGGGGAACTGGAAAAGAAATGGGGCATAACCCATCCTGCCAAAGGTGCCAACAACCGCCTGATAGACCTCATAAACGCCGCCTACGGAAAGACGGGACGGCAGGTGGTGGTGCTCATCGACGAGTACGACGCACCCATGCTCGATGTCGCACATGAGCGCGAGGAACTTGATGCGCTGCGCAACATAATGCGCAACTTCTACAGTCCGCTGAAACTTTCCGAACCGAAGCTGCGCTTCGTGTTCCTCACCGGCATCACGAAATTCTCGCAGCTGAGCATATTCAGCGAACTGAACAACATCAAGAACATATCGATGGACGACTCGTACGCCGGCGTCTGCGGCATCACCAAGGAAGAACTGCTCACCCAGATGTCCGACGATATAGACGTGCTCGCCGAAGCCCGGCAGACGACAAGGAACGAAGCCATAGCACAACTGCAAGAGCACTACGACGGTTACCACTTCTCTGCCGGCTCGCCCGACATGTTCAACCCGTTCAGTCTGCTCAACTGCTTCGCCGACAAGCAGTTCAACTCCTACTGGTTCGGCTCCGGCACTCCCACATATCTCATCAACATGCTGCGCAAGTTCGGAGTCAATCCTGCCGACATTGCGCCCACAGAGGCAGTGGCATCGGCCTTCGACGCCCCTACGGAGAACATGAAGACCATCACGCCGCTGCTCTACCAAAGCGGCTATGTCACCATCAGACATTACGACAACGACACGCAGCTTTACACGCTCGACATTCCCAACAAGGAGATACGCGTAGGACTCTATGACTGCCTGCTGCCCAACTACCTCGAAGGGATGTACGCGCAGAACGGCGATGTGACGATAGCAAAGATGTCGCTGTTCATAAGACGAAACGACATGAACGGGGCGTTGCAGCTGTTGCAGGACTTCCTCGCAACCGTGCCTTACTGCAACGTGACCAACTACGAGGGGCATTACCAGCAAATGCTCTTCATAATCTTCTCATTGCTCACCAACTTCCTCGTCGATGTGGAAGTGCATACGCATAAAGGCAGGGTGGACATAGTGCTGCTGACAGCAACCAATCTCTACCTCATGGAACTGAAACTCAACAGCGACGCCACGACGGCAATGCGCCAAATAAACCTGAACGAATATGCCAAGCGGTTTGCACTATGCGGCAGACCGGTGACGAAAGTGGGCATAAACTTCGACGCAACAAAGGGAAACATCGACGGTTGGACGATAGAATGACGGGAGGCGACAACGGACTATGACAAGAAAAGCACTACACCTTATATTTACACTGTCGCTTGTCGCTACGGCACTCACCGCACATGGGCAGACCAGTCCAAGCCCCGACAAGCAGCAACGGATGCTTGCCGAGGAGAATGAATTCCTTGCAAACATGAAGCCGGGACTGCAACACACGCAGATGCTTGCCGTGCGTGCAGCGATGAACGGCGACGATACCGCCCTGCAACAGATACGCCGAAGCCGCAACCAGGCACCGGTTCTGCCCGAAGGCGTAACCGCCTCCTACCCCACTGCCGACCTTTGCCTCTTCACTCCCTCGCGGACGGCAGCACGCAAACGCCCCCTGCTGCTCTATCTGCATGGAGGAGGCTGGTGCTTCGGCAGCATAAACAGCTGCACACGCTTCTGCGCAGCACTAGCTCTGGAGGCCGACTGCTGCGTGGCGGCACTCGACTACCGTCTGGCTCCAGCCCATCCCTACCCCGCACCGCTGCACGACTGCCAGCAGGCCTTGGCCTTTCTCAAGCAGCACGCCGACGAATGGGGATGCGACAGCACACGGGTCTCAGTAGGCGGCGACAGTGCGGGCGGCAACCTTGCCATTGCCACTGCCATGTCGGCAAAAGGAGTCTGCAAGGTGATTCCCATATATCCCGTCACGAAGCTGTTCACCGAACAGACGGCTTCGTGGCAGAATTACGCCAAGGGCTACGGCAACGACGCCGAACTGCTTGAAGCCTTCAACGAGGCATACGCCCGTCAGGAGGAACGCAACCCGTTGGTGTCGGTGGGTCTGGCAGACGACAAGGCATTGCAGTCGCTGCCGCCCATACTCATAATCTCGGCAGGTCACGACATCCTGTTCGACCAGACTGCCGAACTGGCACAACGGCTGCAACGCCTCAACCACCCGTTGAGCTATCATGTATATCCCACTGCCACCCACCTTTTCATCACCGTTCCCGGACAACCCACAGCCTTCAGCGAGGCAGTGGCGACCATTGCCAACTTCCTGAATGACAGCGAATAGCAGCCAACGGCTACACATACAGGGCAAAAGCCTGCATCACCCACATCACAAACAAGGCTTGTTTTGCATGTAAACAAGACTTGTTTTGCATGTAATCAAGACTTCTTTTGAGTGCAAACAAGACTTGTTTACACACGGGCGGCAACGAGTCACGACTTTGAGCCTACGCCCACGCATCCCCTTCCGCACGAAGTACACCCAAAGTACATAAAAGTACACCCAAAGTACATACGAAGTACACCACGCATACAGCACGGGCATACAGACCATTACGCGGAAAACAAACGAAAAAGGTGTACTTCTGTACTTTTTCTTAAAATCATTTTTTTTATTCATAATTATTGCTGTCCGGTAATTTTTTTAGCTACGGGTTTCGCGAAGCGGAACCTCTATGCGGAACCCACTGCAAGCCGCGGAGCGGCGCAGCTGGGGGTGGGAAAGGATGAAGGGGCGGTTCCACGAAGGGTAGGGTGTTCCATTCGGGATGTGGCAAAGTTGTGTGGTAAAGGGGTAAGTACCGTACAACGAGTGAAGCGATTACTAAAAG
>ERZ1023670.305-NODE-305-length-15431-cov-7.123244_pt1 | contig 15431 bp, 8 predicted proteins | sample MGYA00380342_ERZ1023670 | MGnify/ENA primary metagenome ERZ1023670 (study PRJEB33179, sample SAMN07448984) | human gut metagenome | biome: Human-gut; feature: Human associated habitat; material: Faeces | host: Homo sapiens | place: India: Bhopal | collected...
GTCGAGGTGTCCGTGTGTGGCAATGAGGTGTACGGGGCGCAGGTCGTTCTGCTTTATGTATTTCTCTATCGCCAGCTTTTCGGCTTCATAATATGCTCCGCAGTCGATGATGACGCACTCGTTTGTCTTGTCGCTCACCACATAGCAGTTTTCTTGCAGCATATTGCAAGTGAATTTCTCTATCGTTATCATGCCGGTAAGTAAATTATGTTTTTCTCCTTGAACCATTCCTCCTTGAACTTGTTGTATATCTCTGTCACCGAGACGATGTTCTTGAACGGGCGTGTCTCTGCCGTCAGGTCTCCGCCTTTGAGGCATATCAGTCCGTTGGGCAGCGAGTTGTGCTGGTTCTTTTTCGATATGTTCTTGCGCACTATCTTCATCAGGTCGGGCAGGGGCATCACTGCACGGCTCACCACGAAGTCGTAGCTTCCTTTCTCCTCTTCGCCTGAGAGCTGCTCAGCCACCACGTTCTTCAGTCCGATGGCGGTTGCCACTTCGTTCACAACTTTTATTTTTTTGCCTGTGCGGTCGATGAGTTTGAACTGCACGTTGGGGAACATTATGGCGAGAGGTATGCCCGGAAAGCCGCCGCCGGTGCCGAGGTCGAGCACCTTGCTGCCGTCGCGGAAGGCTATTTCGCGTGCTATGGCGAGTGAGTGCAGCACATGGTGCTCGTAGAAGTTGTCCATGTCCTTGCGCGAAATCACGTTGATTTTGCTGTTCCAGTCCTCGTAGAGCGGTTTGAGCTGTGCTATCTGTTCTTTCTGCCGCTCGCTCAGGTTGGGGAAATATTTGAGTATTATGTCCATGTCGTTTGTCTGTTTCTTTCTTTATTCTGTTTTCAGAAGCGTTCCCAATTCGCTGTCGCTTATGTCGATGCGTATCTCTCCTGCATCGTGGGGCGCGATTTCGTCGGGGTTGAAGATGAATGTGATGCGGTCTTTGCCGATGATGAAGTTGTCGGGTATGTAGGCATCCGTGAGTGTCAGCACCCCTTTGCTTCGCAGTTCGCCGATGTCCTTGGCGTGGAACTTGCGGCACAACCGCCGGGTTATCATCTTCGTGACAAACCGTTCGCTGCCGTGTTTCAGCACATCGGCGAGGGTGATCCGTCGGGCTTTTGCAGTGTCTATGTTCACTGCCCTTGTCAGTTTTACGGGTGGGTTGTTGCCCGTCTGTTCTGTTGTCTCAAGGGTGTAGGCGACGATGGTGCCTCGCGCCGGTGTCATGCGTCCCGTCGCTTTGACGCTCTTTTCGTAGAGAGTTGCTTCGCTGCGGTCGGCCTTGAAGAGTGGGGCATAGTCGGCACGGTAGGCTGCGATGCAGTTGCCGGCAAGCTCGCGCATGGCTTTCTCCATGTCGCCACCTGCTGTTGCCGTGTCGATATATTCGGGTGGAAATATTCCAGAACGCAGAATTGCACGGTTCGTAGGTGCGCCCTTTGCACCTTTCATATATTCCACATCCAGTGTCAGGCGGCATTCCGGCGAAACCCCTTGTGTGAGGCTGACGGTGGTGTCCGTGCGGAAGCGTTCCGTCTCCTGCCCGTTGACGGCGTGTCGTGGCGGTGTATTGCATCCTGCCATCGCTGCAACCGCTATCAGCGTTGCTGTCATGTATGTCTTGCGCATTGCTAATATCGTTGTTTGAAGCATCTGTATGTCATTCGTTGGCACACTGCCGCAATTCTTGGCAAAGTTATGTAAAATAAATGATAAAATTATGTTTTTTACATTCGTTTGCAGTTTTTTTGTCCGCAGGGAACGCAATCATGCACCCCTCTCTGCGGCTCTTTTCTGCAACGCAGTTTCGTCCCGTTTTCAAACAAGGCTTCTTTGCACTCAAAACAAGCCTTGTTTGCAATGAAAAGAACCCTTCTTTTGAGTGCAAAGAAGCCTTGTTTTTAAAAGTAAAAAAGTAAAAGGGTGAAAAAGTAAAAGGGGGTTAGGGTAATTGCCTGGGCGTTAATAAGTTAGTGAATTGGGAATGAAATGGGGCGAGGGACGGGAATTGGAAAATAAGATCTTTGGATATTGCTGTCCGGTAAAAACAAAAAAACGGACAAGACACTGTGACTTCTTGCGTCTGTCACATCTGTCTTGTCCGCTTGTTATGTCTTGAAGCCGGAGTAGGGGGAGGTGGTATGGGGTATGTCCGCAGCCTCCTTAGGGCGTGGCGGAAGCAGTAGTTCCCGTTCGTCCCCTTTGCTTGTGGCTCTTATTGCAGTACTTCCTGCTTTTGGTCGTGTACATAGTGCGACCCTGCTGCTTTGAGAAATTCGGCTTTTAGCTTCTTCACCAGTTTCGGGTTCTGTGCCGAAATGTCGGTCTGCTGTGCAGGTTCGGCAGTTAGGTCGTAGAGCGAGTAGTGATCAACATTTCCGAGTTCGTTGCCCGTGGCGTTGGTCTTGGGTCCGCTGTATGGCGGTATGAGGGCGTAACGGCCGCTGCGGTATGCCAGCCGGCCGCTTGCCTCCACCACATAACCCTTGCGTCCCTTGTCGCTCTTGCCGAGGAAAGTGTCGAGATAGTCCTGCGAGTCGAGTCCGTCGGGTATCTTTTCGCCTATCATGCGTGCGAACGATGCGAGCAGGTCCTGCTGTGTCACGAGTGCGTCGGTGGTGAAGTGGGCGATTTTTCCCTTCCAGTACATGAAGAAAGGCACGCGTGTGCCAGCCTCAAACAGGCTGTACTTGCCGCCGCGGAGTCCGCCGTTGGGGTCGTGTATGGAGCGTGTTCCGCCGGCGCCGTCCTCATATCCGTCGTCGAGTACGGGACCGTTGTCGCTTGTGAATATCACGATAGTGTTGTCGTCCAGACCTTTCTCTTTCAGATATTTCATAGTCTCGCCCACGCACCAGTCTGCTTCTATCACCACATCGCCGCGTGCTCCCGTGGCCGACTTGCCCTCGAACTGCGATGCCGGGACGCGTGGAACGTGCGGCTCGTGCAGTCCGTAGTAGAGGAAGAACGGCTTGCCCTGCGGCACAGTGTCGATGTAAGCCTTCACTTTGGCGAGTATGTCGGCAGCCATGGTCTTCTCGTTCCAGATGGCACTCTTGCCGCCTTTCATGAATCCTATGCGTGGAATGCCGTTAATCACAGCGTTCTGATGTCCGTGACTCCAGTGCATCTTCACCAGTTCGGGGTTGTTCACGCCGGTGGGTTCGCCCTCGAACGGGTGTTCATAATCTACGGAAATGGGGTCGTTGGGGTCGAGGTTGGCCACGCGTCCGTTCTCGACATACACCGTAGGCACACGATCGACGGTGGCGGCGATGAGGAAGGTGTAGTCGAACCCGATGGCGTTGCCCGACGGTGTTATCTGTCGGTTCCAGTCAATCTTGCCCTCGCCCATGCCCAGATGCCACTTGCCTATGGCGGCGGTGGAGTAGCCGGCGTGCTGGAACATCTTGCCAATGGTGAACTGGTCGGTGCCGACGAGCAGCGGAGCATCGCCCGGCAGAATCTTGGCATCGTCGTTACGCCACGGATACATGCCCGTCATGAGGCCGTAGCGCGACGGTGTCGATGTGGCAGACGAGGCGTGTCCGTTGGTGAAGCAGGCACCGTTCTGCGCCAGGAAGTCGATGTTGGGTGTCGAGACGGTGCGGTTGCCGTAGGCACTCACATCGCCCCAGCCCAGGTCGTCGGCTATGATTATTATCACGTTGGGTCTTTCTGTCGCCCCTGCCGACATCGGCATTGCCGCCAATGAAGCCAGAGCCATGATGTTGTTCTTGTTCATGTCAGTATCTTGTCGTTAGTTATTTCATTCTGTATATGGTGAACGATTTCTCTGCTACGGTGATTGTCGGCGTTGATTTCACGAATAGTTCGCGTCTTTCCTCGGGGTTGACGGCATTTGGATTGTCGGGAGTAGCGCGCTGGTCGGGTTTTGCGGTGAGTGTGGTGATGTCGGCTCTGCCGGTGAACTTCCTGCCGTTCAGGTTGAGGGAGAATGTGGCAGGGGCGTTGCCGAGGTTTATTATTTTCACTATGTACTCTCCCGTCCGTGTGTCTTTACCTGCTGTCACGAAGAGATTCTTTTCGCCTTCTGTGTTTGACACGTCATACACCACATCCACAGTGTTGTCGCGCAGCATCTTGCACAGATGGTAGTTGAAGGTCTTCACGCTTTGTGTGGACGAGTTGAGAAGCATGGGCTGAAGGTCGCCACGGTTTATGCACTCCCAGTTGCGCATCAGTGGTCGGTCTGCCATGATTGGCTTCAGGTCGGCGTTGCGTTCCAGTGCCATCTTGAATATGCCTTCGGCGAGTATGGCAGTAGGGTATTGTCCCACCGGACCGCCCACACCGTTGCCCATGATTCCGAGTTCGGCTATGTAGAGGCGTATGCCCTGCCGCTTGTAGTGGTCGAAGCGGTGGAAGTTGTCGATGGCCCACTGCACGTTGCGGTAGTAGTGCTCGTCGAACACTTCAATTTCCTTCTTGTCCACAAACTTGTCAATGTCCTCCTGCTGGCGGTCGTTCAGCGTGCTGTTGGCAATATATATAAGGTGTGGATAACGCTCTTTGAGAGCTTTGTAAATCTGATGGTATTTCTCGTAATACACGGGTCCGAAGTCTTCGTTTCCTATTTCGACATATTTCAGAGGGAACGGTTCGGGATGTCCGTTTTCGGCACGCATGGCTCCGTACTTGCTGCTTGTGGGACCAATGGCATACTCGATTGCGTCCAAGGCATCCTGAATGTAGTAGTTCACATCGGTGGGTTTGTGCATGAAGTTGCCGTCCTTGTCGCGCTTCACCCATTCCGTGCAGACCATGCCCACGGGAATGACATACATGGCGTTGCATCCTAAATACTCGCAAAGTTCATAGAACTCGTGCATGCCGAGTCCGTCGCTGCGGTAGTGTGGTTCCCACTTTCCCCACTGTCCTGGGCGCATGGCGATGTCGCCCACTGTCTTTTTCCAGTGGTTCATGGTCTCTTCATTCACTCCGTGTATGTTGCATCCGCCGGGAAAACGCAGGAAGTCGGGGCGGTAATCCTTGAGGTTCTGCACTATGTCGGCACGGAATACCGACTTGCCGCCATTGTAAGTGTCGCCGGGAAACATCGACACCATGTCGAGTTGCAGTGTGCCTTTCTTTGTCGGGACGATGCGCAGCATACCGTCGGCTACGCTCTTCTGGGCGGTGAGCGTCACGTTGTGCTTCTCCCAGGAGTCTCCCTTCCTTAGAGTTATGGTTGCCGGTGTCGAGCAGGGTTTGCCGTCCTTGTCGGCAAGGCACACTTCAAGCGCGCCTTCATACTGCCTGGCAAGCGCGTAGAGCGACAACCGGTAGCCTACGCCCTGCTTGAAAGCCATACCGAAGTAGCCGGTGTTTACGATGGCGGCATCGCTTCCGTTGCTTATGTCTTCAAGCACATCAATGCGCATGGAGTGGCTGTTGTTGGCGTTCAGAGGGTTGTCGGCGGTGCGCTTTACGCGTATCGGCGAATTGGTGAGCGGCAGAGTGAGCCATCCCACGAGCGGGTCTATCTGGTAAATCTGCTTTATGGGTTGCTTGGGGTTGGGCATGTCGGCATACATTCCGTCCTTGATAATGAGTCCTTCAGGCAGGTTAGCCTCCTCGAAGTTGCGGTTGCGCACAAGTTCTGCATACAGACCTCCGTCGCCTATCATGCCTATCTCCTCATAGTGCCAGCCGTATTCCACGCGCTGCACCTTCTTGGCTTTCTTCGTGTTTACAGTTACAATGTCTGTGGCTAAGGCTTCTGGCGTTGCGGAAAACAGCATCATTGCAGATAGAAAAGAAGCGGCTGCCGGTAGGTTCCAATAATGTTTCATGATTTTTTTGTGTGTTTTAGTTTTTAGGAAAAATGAAATATGACTGTATAAAGACATACGGCTATTCTCACGATGCCTGAATCCACGGCGAGAACGTGCTGACATACACATGAAAGCGTTTCGTTCATCGGCGTTTTTCGTCGGTCGTACACCATATTGTTTATTTGCAGTGTGCATCCGCGGGGATTGTTGTCGTTTGTAATAGCCGTATGTCTGATTTTCTTACTTTTTGATTCTATATACTCTGAAGGTCTTGGCAGGAAGCGTGTCGCTGAGTGTTGAACATGCCGTCTTGCCCTTCTGTGCGGCAGCAACGGCTGCCGTGCCTTTCAGCGGAACGATGCGGTCGGGGGTGTCGAGGGTGTTTTCGGCATCCATGTCGGTGCATGTAAGGGTGGTGGTGACGGCCTGCGAAGCCTGTTTCATGCCTTTAAGACTGAGCGTTACGTTCTGTGTCTTGTCGGAAGTGTTTATCACTTTCACGACAACGGTGCCGTCGTTACGGTCGGTTACGGCGCTGGCGAAGAGTCCGTCCTGACCCTCCTGGCCTGCTACCGGCTTGCCGTTCATGAGCAGTGGGAGCACGTTTGTGCCGCGGTTCTGTGCATACATCTGCTGCACATAGTAGCTTACGGTCTTGAACATGCGCACATTGTCGTACCACATCATGTCGGGTCGCCACTGCCAACCGTCTATGTGGGCAAACAACGGAGCGTATGTAGCCATGCGTACAATGTCGGCATTGCGCTCAAGGTCGGTCATAAAGGCGGCTTCGTAGAGCGAGGTCTCGTAATGGTTCCATTTCTTTCCGTCGCCATGGCAGGCATATTCTCCAGCAAACACCTTGGGTCCCTTGCGGTTGTAGTTCTCGTAACGCAGTCCATGACTTAGGAACCACTTCTCGTTGCGGTAGAAATGCTCATCTACAAGGTCGGCTTTCAGTTCGGTCATAGCTTTCCAACCGTGCTCGAAAGCTTCGCCTTCGGAGTCGGGACCCGATGTGCCTATGAGCTGGATGTGCGGATAACGTGCCTTGATGGCCTTGACAAACGGTTTCAGACGCTCGAAGTAAAGATTCTCCCACTGTTCGTTTCCCACTGCAAGATACTTCATGTTGAAAGGTGCCGGGTGTCCCATTTCGGCGCGTTTGCGTCCCCATACGGTCGTGGTGTCGCCGTTGGCAAACTCAATGAGGTCGAGACAGTCCTGGATGTAGGGCTGGAGCTTGTCCAGGGCGACATGTGCTTTCGGGTCGTTCCAGTTCTGGTATTGGCATGCCATGCCCACATTGAGCACCGGCAGAGGCTCGGCACCGATGTCTTCGGCAAGTTGGAAGTACTCGAAGAAGCCCAGTCCGTAGCTCTGGAAGTAGTCGGGGAAGTAGCGATGGTCGAAGGTAAACTCCCAACGGTTGCGGTTCAGCGGACGGTTCTCCACCGGACCTATCGTGTTTTTCCATTGGTAACGGTTCTCAAGTGTTTCGCCTTCGACAATACATCCGCCCGGGAATCGCAGCACTCCGGGGTGAACATCGGCAAGAGCCTGGCCGAGGTCACGGCGCATACCGTTCTCGCGGTTCTTGAAAGTGTTTACGGGGAAGAGGCTGATGTGTTCGAGTGCCACCGCGTTCTTGCTGTCGAGGAAGATGCGCAGATTGGCGTTGTTGTCGGTCTTGGGCGATTTCAGTATCAGTTCATATTTCTTCCAGTCGGCAGAAGTGATGTCGAGAGTGGCCGATACGAAATCCTGACGTTCCTCCATAGTGCTTTGGTCGATGAGTTGCACCCTTATCTTCGATGCTCCGTTGGCGGCTTTTGCCCAGACGGTGAAACGGTAGTCCTCGCCTTTGAGCACGCCGATGCCGAAGTAACCCTCGTTTTGCAGACCCGTGCGACGTTCCTTGTGTCCGGCATCGCTGAGCACTACATAGTGCGGACAACGCTCGAACGGACCGTCGTTCTTTAATTTCACATTGCCGAAAGTCTGCCATCCCATGAGCGACTGGGGGAACTCAAACGAGCGGTTCTTCACCAGTTCGCCGTAAAGACCGCCGTCTGCGGCGTAGTTAATGTCCTCGAAAAAGACGCCGTACATGGTCTTTGCTATGTCGGCTCCGGCTTTCTTCGTCTCGATTGTCATCACATGCTCTTGCGCCATCAGGCTTGATGCGCATCCAAGGGCGAGTGAAGCTAAAATCAATTTTGTATTCATATAATTAAGATTGGATTGTGATTGTAAAATTACGGCATAACCTCTGCGTTGGGAATCATACCGACATTCTCGCTAATGTTTCTGGTGCTAAATTACTGCTTTTTGTTGGAAAAAACGCTTTTTGTGTGAAGATTATTTTAAATTGTTTGCCGTTTTTATTTTGTACTTCCTTTTCTTTGCACTAACTTTGCAAGAGATAGGCTGCGCTCGTCAATCGGAATGCAGGTTTGCATTGCGCTCGTCAGCATTATCCTCCTTGTCGTTTGTCTGCCTGTCTTATGAAAAGCATATTGCGGATATGCGAAACTTGAATTAAATGTAAGAACCATGAGAGAAAAGATAGACTGCTTCCTGCCTTGCGATGATGTCTGTGCCATTGCCGACACACTGCAGGTGCTACGGCAGAGTAAGACGATACAACATATAAATCTGTTGGTGACACCCGACTTCGCACAACATAACGAAGCCCCCGACAACTGTTCCTTGTTGGCGGTGGACAGCATCACTTCTTCCGAATCAATTGCCGTTATGGCTGGCAATACCGATGCCGACTATGTGCTTCTGAGTCTGTCGGCAACGCCGTTCACACTCGGTATGAGCGCACTTGAACGCCTCTTGCGGGTGGCTGCTGACAGTAATGCGGGCATGGTGTATGCCGACCATTATGCAGTCTCGGCAGGAAAGACGGAGCGTCACCCCGTGATTGACTATCAGACGGGCAGCGTGCGCGATGATTTCGACTTCGGACAGCTTGTACTCCTGCGTGCCTCGCTCCTGCACGACTATGTGCAACAGCAGCAGGAAAGTGCGTTGCAATGGGCTGCCTTCTATGATTTGCGTCTTTATATAAGCCGCAAATCGTCGATATTCCATATCAATGAATTCCTTTACACACGCCAGGAAACCGACACACGGCGCAGCGGCGAGAAGCAGTTCGATTATGTGAATCCTCGAAACCGTGATGTACAGGTGGAAATGGAGCAGGTGGTGACACACCATCTGGAGCAGATAGGCGCATTGGTGGACACTTCGGAGTATGCCAAGATTGACTATCGGGAACAGGATTTCGATGTGGAAGCCTCGGTCGTGATACCCGTGTTCAACCGTGAACGCACTGTGGCTGATGCCGTAAATTCGGCTCTTGAACAGAAAACGACATTCAAATATAATGTGATTGTCGTTGATAATCATTCGACAGATGCCACTACCGGCATCCTTGAAGAGATGGCGGCGGCAGACAAACGGCTTGTACATATAATACCAGACCGCACCGACCTCGGTATCGGAGGATGCTGGAATGTGGCGGTGGATGACGACCGTTGTGGACGCTTTGCTGTGCAGCTCGACAGCGACGACCTCTATTCTTCGCCGCAGACATTGCAGCGTATCGTCGATGAATTCTATCGTCAAGGGGCGGCTATGATTATAGGAAGCTACCGTATGTGCAACTTCAAACTCGAACCGCTGCCGCCAGGACTCATCGTCCATCGTGAGTGGACCGACCAAAACGGTCCTAACAACGCCTTGCGCATAAACGGACTTGGTGCGCCGCGTGCATTCTTCACGCCGCTTGTACGGCAGATACAGTTCCCCAACACAAGCTATGGCGAGGATTATGCCCTCGGACTTGCATTCAGTCGCAAGTATCGTATAGGCAGAATCTACGACGAACTCTACCTCTGCCGCCGTTGGGATGGCAACAGTGATGCCGCCTTGAGCGTGGAAAAGGTGAATGCCAACAATCTGTACAAAGACCGTCTGCGCACGCTTGAAGTGTCGGCACGCCAACAACTTGTAGCCGGTAAGGACGATGTGGCGGTGGATAGCTCCCTGCAACGCTTCTTCAACCGTCAGCTTGAAACTTGGGACGAAGCGAGAAAGCATTTCCGCGACCTTCAGAATGTGCTTACACGCGAACTCTCATGCGACAACACTGTGCTCAAAGTGCAGTTCAATCCCACACGGATGGTATCGACGGGAGCGAAGATTGACAAGGCATCGCTTGCCAAAAGGCCATGCTTCCTATGTGAATGCAACCGTCCGAAGGAGCAGATGACGAAGAACATTGACAGCAATTTCTCGCTTCTTGTCAATCCGTATCCTATTCTTCCGGCGCACTTCACCATTCCTATGCGCCGTCACAGAAGGCAGGAAGTGGGTGGAAACTATGGCGAAATATACAAGCTTCTGCGTCTGTATCCCGAACTTATGGTGTTCTATAATGGTCCAAAGTGTGGTGCGTCGGCTCCCGACCATCAGCATTTCCAGGCCGGAACAAGTGGCGTCCTGCCATTGCAGACCGACTGGCCGCGACTCAGTCGCAGCCTTGATGTGCTTGTAAAGGAAAATGATGAAGAGTATCTGGCATTGGTTACGAGCTATGTAGTGCCTGCGTTTGTTGTCTGCTGCACGCATCCTGAGGTGGGCGAACGACTTTTCCGCACGCTCTATGCGGCTCTCCCTATGCACGGAGGCGACACCGAACCGATGATGAACATCGTGGCATGGCGCGACGGCGACACCTTGCTCTCTGTCGTGATACCGCGTGCAAAGCATCGTCCCGACTGCTATTTTGCCGACGACGGCAGTAAACTCCTTGTCAGTCCGGGTGCTCTCGACATGGCAGGACTGATTATTACGCCACGCCGGTGCGACTTCGACAGTATCACAACCCAGCGTGCTGTCGAAGTACTCAATGAATGCGGAATGCACGCCGACGAGTTGTCGTGTACCATATCAAAACTCAAAGCACACGCAGCGGGACGCTTTTCGCCGAGCCATCACTTCGCCGGCAAACAGCCGCAGGTGGCTGTCGGCATCGTGAGCGGAGCAAGAATAAGTTTCTCTCTCAATGCCCCTTACATGGCAAAGGGCAGTCTTATCACCGGCGAACAGCAGGTGGAATTTTCTGAGGGAGGCATCCTTTGGAACGGCATACAGTATCGTGAGCTTACATTCCATCCGCAGTCGGCCGACGCTTCGTTCTCGTTGCATGATGTTACCATTGGCGTCAATTTCCATTGGGAACGCCGTGAGACACAGACTTTCCTTGGAACGCTCCGCCTTGTAGTGGATTCCGATAAGGTCTGTGCCATAAACGAACTGCCGGTAGAGTCGTATCTGGCGAGTGTAATATCGAGTGAAATGAGTGCCACATCAAGTCTTGAGCTTCTGAAGGCTCATGCTGTAATCTCGCGCAGCTGGCTTTTGGCACAGATTGAGCAGCGTCGCAGATTGCAGTCGGGCGAGGGTGGCAACGGATTCTTCTCGTTTATACGCAAGGACGACGAACTTATAAAGTGGTACGACCGTGAGGACCACACCATATTCGATGTTTGTGCCGACGACCATTGCCAGCGTTATCAGGGCATAACCAAGGCAACGAGTGAGAAAGTGACGCAGGCTGTTCATGCAACGCGTGGTCAGATTCTCATGGACGGCGACGAGATTTGCGACGCACGATTCAGTAAATGCTGCGGCGGCGCAACCGAAGAGTTCCAGTATTGCTGGGAGAATATCAAGAAACCGTACCTCATTGCCGTGCGCGATGTTGCTTCCTCCGATACCGATGCCGACTCGTTGCTGCCCGACCTTACCGTGGAAGCGAATGCCGAAAAATGGATTCGCACCGCTCCCAAGGCTTTCTGCAACACCGCCGACAAGAAGATTCTTTCCGAAGTGCTTAACGATTACGACCAGGAGACAACCGACTTCTATCGTTGGCATGTCACATACACGCAGGAACAGTTGCAGCGTCTCGTCACCGACCGCCTCAAAATGGATTTCGGCGACATCGTCGATCTCATCCCATTGGAGCGTGGGCGCAGCGGGCGCATCTGTCGCCTGAAGATTGTCGGCACGTTGCGCACGTTCACGATAGGCAAGGAACTTGAGATACGCCGCACTCTCAGCGACACGCATCTGTACAGCAGTGCGTTCGTGGTGGATAAAAAAGACATTGCCGAAGGCGTGCCTCAGACATTCCGTATCACCGGAGCCGGTTGGGGACACGGTGTCGGTCTTTGTCAGATAGGTGCCGCAGTGATGGGTGCCGAGGGTTACGGCTACGACAAGATACTGTTGCATTACTATCGTGGAGCTGAAATAAAGAAGATATATAAATAATAAGGTTACGCAAACTTTCAATTTGTTGAGAGCATGTTAGTAGGTACGCAAAACTTAAGTACTCCCTACTGCATCTGCCATAATGACATGACAGTGCGCAGCAACAAGAACGAATAGATGAAAAACAGAAGTCCGTGGGCATGGATTCCCACGTTATATTTCGCCGAAGGATTGCCAAATGTCGTTGTCACGGCATTGTCAATCGTCATGTATATGCAGATGGGACTCACCGATGCCGAAGTGGGTCTCTACACAGGGTGGCTTGCATTGCCGTGGGTGGTGAAGCCGCTTTGGAGTCCGTTCATCGACCTTTTGAAGACAAAACGCTGGTGGGTGCTCGCCATGCAGGTGCTCATGGGCAGCGCATTGGCAGGCATTGCCTTCACTTTGCCCACTGCATTCTGGTTTCAGGGTACGATGTTCTTCCTCTTCCTGATGGCATTTGCCAGTGCCACGCACGACATTTCTGCCGACGGTTTCTACATGATTGAGCTTGACGAACACAACCAGGCGAAGTATGTAGGGCTTCGTAACACCTTCTACCGCCTTGCCGTCATCTTCGTGAATGGTGCTCTTGTGTCGCTTGCCGGACTGTTGGAACATACGTTCAACGTCTCCGTCATCTATACATGGACACTCATTTTCTATGCACTTGCAGCTCTCTTCATTGGCATCTGGCTTTATCACTGCAAGATGATGCCTCACCCTGCCGCCGATGCCGGCTCTGAAAAGAGTGTAGGCGAGGTGGCTGTGGAACTGAAGCGCATGCTCTTCTCCTTCTTCCGCAAGTTCGGTTGCAAGGAGACGGTGATAGTGATGCTCTTCTTTCTGTTCTACCGTTTCCCGGAAGCATTGCTCAACACCATGACAAAGACATTCCTCATGCGCCCCAATGCCGATGGCGGTATGGGACTTTCGCCCGAACAATACGGTCTGGCGCAGGGTACGGTGGGGCTCATCGGACTCCTGCTTGGCGGCATTCTCGGCGGTGTTCTCGTCAGCCGCGACGGTATGAAGCGTTGGCTTTGGCCTATGGTGTGTGCCATAACTCTGCCCGATGCCGTCTATATTTTCCTTAGCTACACGCTCGATGCCAATCTCTGGGTGGTGTCGTCGTGCCTCTTTGTAGAGCAGTTCGGCTACGGACTCGGCTTCACCGTGCTCACGCTTTACATGCTTTTTTACAGTCAAGGCAAGTTCAGGACATCGCATTATTCCATCTGTACGGGCAATTCCAATCTCGGGCTCATGCTTCCCGGAATGGTGTCGGGATATATAAAGGACTTCGTGGGCTACCAGATGTTCTTCATTATCGTGATGGCGTGCTGCCTTATCACATTCCTTGTGACGGCGTTTCTGAAGATAGATCCCGACTTCGGAAAGAAACGTTGAGGCACCGACTGCCATGTGTTTTATGAATATTGAGGCTTGCAGAAAAGCATTTAGCCATAGAAGCAAAACCATAGACAAGTTTATTTGAAAGATTAAAAGAATGACAGATTACGACAGTACAGACATCCGCTGCAACTCCCGGCAACAGCCTTCGCATGGCTTCCGACGCTGGTTGTGGCTTCCGACGCTGCTTTTCGGCGACGGACTGCTGCTTGCTGTCATTCTCATGGCGATGATAATGCTTCACCGCTTCGGCATAACCAAGACTGAGGCGACGCTTTATACATCGCTGCTCTGCCTGCCTCTGGTGCTGCGTCCGTTGTTGGAGACGGTGGTGACATACTTCCGCGGCACCACGAAGGTGTGGATTCTTTCTGCCGAATTCATCTCGGCTCTCTCCCTTTGCGCCCTTGCTTTCATCCTGCCCACGGGCTACTGGTTGCAGGGAACGCTCTGTTTTCTCATGTTCTTCGTCATTGCCGGCGTGTTCGGCAGCATAGCGGTGGAGCGGTTCTATCTTGTCAACACATTGCCTGACGACCTTGCCGGGCGCAGTATTCCGACATTGTTCCGAAGCCTTGCCATACTCTTCGGCATCGGTATATGTACCACTCTTGCCGGCAACATGGAGGTTGTCACGCGCAACATACGCTATTCGTGGAGTTTTGTGGTGTATGTCATGGCTGGAGTGGAGTTCTTTCTGTGGTTGTGGCACACTGTCTTCCTGCCCGGAGGAAGGCGTGTCCCGGCTGGCATGAAGAGCTTGAAAGGAGTGCGTTTCACTGATTTCAAGGCGTCTTTCATGTTGCTGTTGCGAGAGAAAAAGAGCCGTTTGATGCTTGTAATGTTCTTTCTTTTTGTCTTGCCGGAAGCTTTTCTTGCTCTCATGGCTCCGCTCTTCATGGTGGATGCGGCGCATAATGGCGGACTCGGACTTGCACCGCAGGAGTTCGGACTGGCTTTCGGTACGGTGGGTGTGATGGCTTTCTTCGTTGGCAAGAAACTTGGACTTAATGCCGTCCGCAGCCTCTCTCTGCGCCATGTCATGCTCCCTGCCGCGGTGCTGATGTCGTTTCACGGTGTAATGATGCTCTACCTTAGTTATAATCTCTCAGCATCGTTTGCTATGGTGTGCCTTGCCTCGTTCATTGGTTATGCCGCATCAGGCTTGGGTATGGCTTCCCTTTACGTGGCAATGAGACAGTATGCCGTGGCCGATTGTGCCTTGTTGCGTCGTGCCGTGGCTCTTTCCGTCGTCCCGTTGGCGGTGGTTCTTACGGGCTTCTTCGTGGGATTGATGCAGACGGAAATGGGTTACCGCCAGTTTTTCAGCGTTGTCTCATTCCTTTATGCAGCACCGGTTGTTGTCGCACTGTGGCTTTTGTTGTTTTCCAAAGGTAGAACTTAGTTCTTTTTGTTGCCCATGCGGCTCATTTGACGCATTTTCTTTTTTGTTTTATCCCAAATCGATCATTAGATTTTTCTCCATCAGTGTTGTCGAGTTGAACGCTCAATCTCCTATAGTTTTGTCGGATATGTGTGGAAAGGACCTTGTTGATGATAATGTCATGCAATGGAAAATCCCTTCTTCCTTCATGGTTTTGAAGGAGGAAGGGATTCTTTGTTTGGTGCAGCGGTATAGTCTTGTTACTTCACCACGACCTTCTGTGTTCCCGTGGCTGTTTTTACAAGATAGACACCAGCCGTGAGTTCTTTGCCTATGGGCAGACTCTGTCCGTTGTTTGAGTAGAGGCGATAGGGCCATGAGCTTACTATTCGGCGGTTCACTACGGTTACGCCATTGTCGTCTTTTGTGGTGGATATGCCCGATGCCGGATGATGCTCGTGTGCCACCTGGTTGAACATAAACTGGCAACCGGTG
>ERZ1023670.306-NODE-306-length-15399-cov-12.743287_pt1 | contig 15399 bp, 6 predicted proteins | sample MGYA00380342_ERZ1023670 | MGnify/ENA primary metagenome ERZ1023670 (study PRJEB33179, sample SAMN07448984) | human gut metagenome | biome: Human-gut; feature: Human associated habitat; material: Faeces | host: Homo sapiens | place: India: Bhopal | collected...
ATTCAACGTTTACGTCATGGTGCGTGTCATGGATTAATACAAGGCCGATGCTGTGCCGCCTTCTTTCGTAAGAACCATCACTCCAAATTCCGTAAGAGCCTTTTTTAATACGAAGAAACGGCTGGTAGCTCACGATGGAGCCGCCAGCCGTTTTTCCGTGGTTTTAGCCTTGTCGCTTAAAAGTCGAGCTCATTCAAGTTCTTGTCCACGGCCATACCCTTAGGAGACTGTTGCTTCACCGTGAACGATCGCACGGCCTTGAAATGCAATTCGCAGAGTGTCTCGTCGCCATTGAGCGTGGCCTGGTTGCCCACGTTGGCGAATGTTGGGTACAGCACTTGTGAGCCATCGCTGTGGTGTCTGTCATAAGTCATGTTGCGCATGTCCTTTGCAGCCACTGCCTCGGCCTTCACGAACCTCATGTCTTGCGGACGATAAGGAAGCACGAAGTTGAACGCGTTGACCGATTGCATGCCATGACCTTTGACCTTCACCGTGACGTCATCGCCAGCCTTGTATGCCTTTTTGTCGTACTCATAAGAGAACTTGCCAGCCAAAGGCGTGTTGTGGCCATCATCATAGACGCCTCCGTCGAGCTTTGTCGTCACGTTGGATATGTCATAAGCGTCTATCAAGCCATTGTTGTTAACGTCGCCCACGGAGATATAACCGTCAAAGTCGGAGTCGCCTTTCTTCAAGCCAGTATAGTTCATGTACGAAGTCAAGTCGTTGTCGTCAATCTTGCCATCGTTGTTGATGTCACCAGGGATTAGCGTCTTGGTTCCCGGCACCTTGAAGACATAGAGTTCACGTCCCGAGCCGAAGCCGCCTACGGCGTCAAGCACCTTCACCTTGACATAGCGAGCCTCAGGATGTGATGTCAGCTTCACCTCCTTAGTCTGGGCGTTACGCGCCCACGTCTGCTCACCAATTTCCGTCCACGTCTTGCCATCGCGGCTCACCTGTATGTCGGCGCGCGTTATCGTGCCGTTGCCGGCGTCGGCACGCGGCAGATACTGAATCTTGTCGAGCGTGCTGGTGCCGTGAAGGTCTACCGTGAAATCAAACGGCACCGCCTTGCTATAATAATATGTGTGCCAGATGTCGCCCGTAGTGGCGAAGTCGAAGAGGTGCTCTATGCCGAAGCCTTCCATGTCCTTCGCCGTCGATGTGGCGGTGAGGCCATGGAGCGCGAATTCCAATGGGTTCACGGCCGTGCGCACGTGCAGCGGTGTCCACTCGCCTACTCCACTGGCGTTGACCGCACGCACCTTGAAGTCATAGTCGGTCTGTGGCGTGAGGTCGTTAAAGGTCAACTCGTTGCCGCGTATCGTGGAATAGTTCTCGCCTTGGAACTCCACCTCATAATAATCGGCGTTGTCCACGCTCTTCCATTTCGGCGTTACTGAATATGGTTGCACGTCGGCCTTGAGCAGCTGTGGCGCGGCAAGTGTGCCCGTGCTCTTCTTCAGCCCGTTGTCCTTGGCCAACTTCACGAATCCCTTCACTGTCAGCGCCACGTCGTTTGCCGTGATGTCGGTCTTGGCTATGCGAACGGTAATGCATGGGGTCTTCTTCACGCTGAACGACGCGCTCGGCGAGCCTGGCGTTGAGAAGCGGTTAAGCTCAGGAGCCTCATCATAGCTCCACGTGTTCTCACCCGAAGCCGCCTCGCTCAATGCCACTTTCTTTCCGCCTATCGTGGCTGTCACCTTTGAAGGCTTGGCGGCGCAATTGATGAGGAGCGTAGTGCCCTGCTGGGTGGTCTGCCCGTCAAACTTGCCTCGCGTCTTGCTGATGTGTATGTCTAATTCGCCCTTTTCCTTCAAGTCTGACGTGACGAGCGTGGTGGCGGATTCGCCCTTGAGATAGCCCTCCGTCACGCCGTCGTCATCATAGAGTGTGAACGACGACTGGCCGTCAGGATAAATCTCGAACACGCGTGTCGACTTGTCTATCTGCGACGGATTGTTGTTGGCGTTGTTCATCGGGATTATTGCCCCGGCCTTTACAAACAGCGGCAACTTCCACAACGGCGCGTCATAATCATTGAGTATGCGTCCGCCATCATAGGTCGCGCCCGTGAAGTAGTCGTACCATGTGCCCTTTGGCAGGTAGATGCCGTTTCGCTTGTCGTTGCCTTGCTTGTCTGCAGCCGTGTTCTGGTATATTGGTGCCACGAGCAGCGATGGGCCATACATGTACTGGTAGCGTGTGGCCGTGCCCAGGGTGTAATCGGATGGGTCGTCGAGGAACATGGCCCTGATGAGCGGCTTGCCTGTCACTGCCTCATGTGCGCAAGAATAGCTATACGGCAAAATCATCGACTTCAGCTTCAGGTATGAGCGGTTTATGCTCGTCGCCGGCTCGCCAAGGGCGCTGGGGTATTTCGGGTTGGCGCCCCATCCGTCCATGTTGAGCTGCATTGGCGAGAACGCCTTCCACTGGAAGTCGCGGATATTCACAATCTGGTTCTTGCCACCGAATATGCCGTCCATGTCGCTCGTGATGTTGCCCATGCCCGACAGTCCCGCGCCTATATACGTGGGAATGTGGAAACGAATGTATTCCCACTCGCCACCAGTCTGGTCGCCCGACCACACGCCGCCGTAGCGCTGCGTGCCGGCCCATCCGTCGAGCGTGATGATAAACGGGCGCGCGTTGTTGCCATAGTAAGGCATCACGCCCGCCACGTCGGCAATGCCATTAAGGCCAAACGAGTAGCCGGCGCCTACCCACGCCACGTCGGTCTTCAGCACGCGCACGCCTGCGTCGCGCACCTCTTTCACGATGTCACGTTGAAGCAAGGCCGGTATGGAGTCTATCGGGTGAAGGTTCGACTGTGTCCACAAGCCTATCTCCACGCCGTTCTTGCGGGCATAGTCGCCAAAGCTCTTCAGGTTGGCAATGTTGCCGTCGAGCGTCGAGGTCTGGCCGTAGCCGGCGCCGTAGCCGTCGTTTGGCAGCACCCATCCCAATGGCAGGTCGTTATTTTTGTACCTGTCCACCACGGCGCGGGCGGAGAACTGATAGTTGTTCTTCTCCCCGTTCAGGCTTTCCTTTATGCCGCCATTGTCTTTCTGGCTCTCCTTGTATCGTTTGCCATCCTCAAAGAGTATGCCCTTGGCGTCGGTCGTCTCTTTCCAATAGTCGCGGTTGTAGGCGTTGAGGTGTCCCTCATAGAAGGCGAACTTGGGCAGGAGCACGGGATTGCCCGTAAGCTGGTAGTAGTCGCGCAGCAAGGCCGTGGGCGTGCTGTCCACCATGAGGAACATGTCAAGGTACGACGTGTCATGGGTTAACGTCACGGTCGACTTGTCGGTGCTTCCGAAGTCGTATTCTCCCGGCTTGAAGGTATAGGGCATGGCCGCGTAACCCTTCGTTGACCAATAGAACGGAGCGGGAGATGCCACGCCGCCATCAGTCCAGCTGTTGGTGTTCACTATCTCTATGCGCTTGCCGCGGTGCGAGAAACGCCCGTTCTGCACGCCTCCGCCATAGAAATACTCGTCGTCGTGGTTTCTGAGGCTGAACGTGGTGCGGCCTTTCCCGAAGTCGACTTCCTTGGTCTCCTCTGCCACCACCTTGCCGTTTCTCAGGTCGGTGACGCTCATCAAGCCCGAGTGGCGGTCGAAGCTGACCTTTATCTCGGCCGTGGCCACGGCCACCGTCTTGTCGTCCTCGGTCACCTCCAGCGCGCCCACGTCGTGTCGGGGCGTGTCTACAAGGATCTTGGCTGGTGGATTGCTCTTTGGGTCACGTATTATGCCGCCGTCGGGGTCTTGAAACACGCGGAAGATGTTCTTGCCATAGAAATCAAGGGTCAGCAACTTGCCGTTGCCGTACAATACCTCTACCGTCGTCGGGTTAATCTGCCGTATGCCCGTGACGGGCACGTTTGCCGCCTGCGACACACCGCTTGCCATCAACACGGAAAGCAAGGTTGCAAGATGTTTTTTCTTAGTCATCATTGGTTATTCTAAACAGTATATTTGAATTTCAAAATTACAAAAGCTTTTCGAGATAGCAGCAAAAGCCATGAGCCAATTAAGGTTAAATGTGTTAAAGACGTATAACGCTGAGGCAAAAAATTGTGCACGTTTACAAAAAACCATTAACTTCGCTTGTAAAAAAGAATAAAATAGAGATACACACCTATTATTTTATAAATAAAAGCCAAAGCTAATGCAAAAATTTGTTTACAACCTTGGTTGTGTCGGCATTGCCATGATATGTGGCATGCCTGTTACCGCCTTTGCAAGCGACGGTCACTCGCAACCAAAGAACTTGGCACTTCAAACTACAAATCAAGACCACACCGTCACAGGCGTGGTGCTCGACGAAAGTGGGCAGCCTGTCATCGGTGCTACCATTGTGTCAAAGACTAACCCAAAAATCATGTCGACGACGGATGTCAACGGCCAGTTCTCAATCAATGTCAAGAATTCCGACGACGTGCTCGTCTTTACCTACATCGGTTGCCAAAAGAAGGAGGTGCCCTTGAAAGGCAAGCGCGTGCTGTCTGTGGAGATGAAGGAAGACGCCAAAACGCTGAGCGATGTCGTCGTGACGGCCTTCGGCGCCACCCAGAAGAAGGAGACCGTGGTGGGATCCATCCAGCAGGTCAAGCCTGAGAACCTCCGCGTGCCGGGCTCTAACATCTCCAACGCTTTCGCGGGCCGCCTTGCCGGTGTCATAGCCACGCAGAGCAGCGGACAGCCTGGAGCCAACGGTTCCAACTTCTACATCCGCGGCATATCCACCATCAGCGGTGCCACGTCGCCTCTGATTGTCATGGACGGCATGGAGATAAGCCAAGACGACCTCAACCACCTCGACCCTGACGTCATCGAGAGCTTCTCCATACTGAAAGACGCCTCGGCCACGGCCATGTATGGCACGCGAGGTGCCAACGGCGTGCTCATCATCACGACAAAGAGCGGTGCCGACCTGGAGAAACCGAAGATAACGTTCCGCGTGGAGGGCAACATCACCACGCCTACCTCGAAGCCTAAGTTCGTCAACGGTGCCGACTTCATGCAGCTCTACAACGAAGCCGTGAGAAACGAGGGCACGGGAAGCACTCTCTACACCGACGAGCAGATTGCCAACACGCGCGACCACGTCAACAAATACGTGTTCCCGGACGTCGACTGGTACAACGAGATATTCAAGAACGCCTCGTTCAACCAAAAGGCCAACATGAACATACGTGGCGGCACGAAGAAGATCGTCTACTTCATGAACCTCAACCTGAGCAACGAGACGGGCATGCTGAAAAACCGCAGCAAGGACTTCTACTCTTACAACAACAACATCGACTACCTGCGCCTGGCTTTCCAGAACAACATCGACTTCAACATGTCGAAGTCGTCGAAGATATCCCTGCACCTCTATGCCGGACTCGACAAGATGCACGGCCCGGCAGTGGGCAACAACGACATCTCCACCACGCTGAACAACATCTATTCGCAGGTGGTGAACGCCAACCCGGTGCTCTTCCCTATCATGTATGAGGATCAAAGCAACGACGGGTGGACACACTGGGGCTACAAGCAGCTGGCCAACGGCGGCAACACCAACCCTCTGGCCCAGCTTGTCAACGGCTACCAAGACTCGTTTGCCAGCACCATCACGGCAAACCTGAACTTCGACCAGAAGCTCGACTTCATCACCCAGGGCCTGGCCTTCCACGCCATGATATCGTTCAAGAACTGGTCGAAGAGCGTCAACAACCGCTACATGAACTTCAACCGCTACACCATGCAGAGCTACACCAAGGGCGAGGATGGATCGTATAGCTATACCACCGTACCCGTGGGTGACCCCACCCAGCCGGTGCTCAGCAACAACGGCTCCAACGCCGGTGACCGCCGCTACTACGGACAGGCTTATTTCGACTACAACCACACCTTTGGGGCGCACACCGTTTCGGGCATGCTGCTGTGGAACATCAACCAGTACGACAACAACATGTTCCAGACCAGCGTGCTGGCCTCTTTGCCATCACGCAAGATGGGCTTCGCGGCCCGCGCCACATACGACTACTTGCACCGTTACCTAATCGAGTTCAACGCCGGCTACAACGGTTCCGAGCAGTTCGCCAAGGGCCACCGTTGGGGCTTCTTCCCCTCTGTCGGCCTCGGCTATGTGTTGAGCGAGGAGAACTTCTGGAAGCCGCTGAGAAACGTCGTGTCCAACTTCAAGCTCCGCGGCACCTACGGCCTCGTGGGTAACGACCAATACGGATACGAGCGATTCATCTATCAAGAGGTGGTTTCGCTGACGGGCAACGGTTACTACACCACTGGCATACCCGGCAACCATCAGTCTTACTCTGGCCCGGGATGGACGCGCCTCGGCAACGACAACGTGTCGTGGGAGGTGGGCCACAAGCTCGACCTCGGCTTCGACTTGCAGCTGTTCAACGACCTCAACGTCACCTTCGACTGGTTCCGCGAGCGCCGTTCCAACATCTTCCAGCAGAAGCTGTCCATACCTAACTATCTCGGCACCGCCAACACCAAGATATACGGCAACCTGGCCGAGGTGGTAAACCACGGCGTGGACCTCGCCGTGAGCTACAACAAGGTCATCAACAAGGACTTCGCCATACAGTTCCAAGGCACGTTCACCTACAACGACAACAAGGTGACGGTCTACGACGAGGCACCGGGCAAGCGCGAGGCCATGATGACCCAAGGCAAGAACGTGTCAACCGTATGGGGTTATGTCGACGACGGATTGTTCATCGACTACGCCGACATTGCCAACAGCCCGAAATCCACGTTGGGCAACATAGCCATCGCCCCTGGCGATGTCAAGTATGTTGACCAGCCAGACGCCGACGGCAACTATGATGGTAAGATAACGAGCGACGACAGGGTGCCTCTGGGTGTCACCACGCCTAAGATTATCTATGGCTTCGGCCCGTCAATCACCTTCAAGAAATGGGATTTCTCGTTCTTCTTCCAGGGACGCGGCAACGTGGCCTTGATCCTGAGCGACATCCAGCCCTTTGGCACCAACACACGCCGTGGCGTGCTCGACTTCGTGGCGCAAGACCGCTGGAACCCCGACAACCAGGATCCAAGGGCCAAGTACCCTCGCCTGACTGAGACGTTCAACAACAACAACACGGCCACGTCTACTTACTGGCTCCGCAACGGACGCTTCCTCAAACTGAGAAACGCCGAGATAGGATACAGCTTCAAGCACTGCCGCGTCTACTGCAACGGCACCAACCTCCTCACCTTCTCACCGTTCAAGCTCTGGGACCCGGAGATGGGAGGCGGAAACTTCACATCAAAGTATCCTACGCAAATCACGGTAAACGTGGGTTGCCAAATCACCATCAATTAATTTCCGAATCATGAAAATACTCAAGAAATCAATAATAGGCTGCCTCTTGCTCGCGGGAATGACGATGTCGTCATGCGACTTCCTCGACGTCGTGCCAAAGGAAAACGCCACGGGAGAGGACATGACGAAAGATCGCCAGGCCGCCCTCAACTATCTTTACTCTTGCTACGGCTACCTGCCCCAGCCCAACAACGGCACGAGCTCCCTCGACCTGCTGACGGGCGACGAGGTGGTCACGGCCTTCGAGCATGAGACGTTCGCCGCATTCCCTAAGGGAAACTACACGGCCTCGAGCCCTGTCATCTCATATTGGAACACGCTCTACCAAGGCATACGCCAGTGTCTCTCCTTCGAGGAGGAGCTCAACAAGGGCGGCAACTTCTCCGGACTGGAAGACAAGGACCGCGCCGACTACAAGGCGCAAGTGAAGTTCCTCTTGGGCTACTACGACTTCCTGCTCACGCGATGCTATGGACCTATCATCCTCGTGACCACGAAGCCTGACGCCAAGACGAACCCTGAGAACTATCTGCCGCGCACTTCCTACGACGTGTGTGTCGACTCCATCGTCAACTATTTCGACCAAGCTGCCAAGGGACTTCCCGCTACCCGCACGGGCACGCAGTCGAGCGAGTTTGGACTGGCCACGAGCGTGGCGGCCAAGGCCATGAAAGCCAAGACGCTGCTCTATGCCGCCTCTCCGCTTTTCAACGGCAACAGCAAGTTCTACGCCGATTTCAAGGGCAAGGACGGCAACGCACTCATGCCGCTCACCTACGACGCCAACAAGTGGGCCAAGGCCCGCGACGCCTATAAGGAGGCCATCGACGCCGCCGAAGCCGCCGGCTACCATCTCTATACACGTGGCGACTACAAGCTTTCTACCAACGGCTACCCCGCCAACCCGTATGTACGCGCCCTGCGCTATATCAACACCGACTATGAGCAGGAGGGCGAGACGGCAGGCGCCAACTGCGAGGTCATCTTCGCCGACTCGCGTGGTGAGGGTGCCTACGGCTTGCAAAACAAGAGCATGCCGTTCAACTGGAAGAACGGCGACAACTCGTGGAACGGCATCTCCCCGACGGTGGCCATGCTGAGCCGCTTCTATACCAAGAACGGCCTGCCGATGGACGAGGACAAGACCCTGGATTATTCGCGGCCTTGGTCGCTCGTGACCGTCGACTCAGCCCACATGGACGAGGCTTGCCTTGGTCGCCAGACCATGCGCTTCGACCTGGACCGTGAGCCTCGCTTCTATTCGTGGATTGCCTTCCAAAACGGTTTCTACGAGATTCTAAGCGCGAGCAACAACGGTGCCTACACCGACGACGCCAACTATAAGAATTTCTCCGACGGCTCACACGGCAAGCTCGTTACCAGCTTCGTCGTGGGAGGCAACTGCAGCCGTGGCAAAGACGCCAACAACCTGCGCTCCAACAACTATGCGCCATCGGGCTTCCTCAACAAGAAGTTCGTGGATCCTGACATTGCGAAGAAGGCCAGCGGACTGAGCGACTATCACGAGCGCCCATGGCCGATAATCCGCCTCGCCGAGCTTTACTTGGGCTATGCCGAGTGCTGCGTGGAGACGGGCGACCTGCCCACGGCGCGCGAATACATCGACAAGGTTCGCGCACGCGCCGGCATTCCGTCGGTGGAAGTGGCTTGGGCCAACTTCTCTAAAGACCCGTCGAAGGCCAACACGCAAGACGGCTTGCGAGAGATCGTGCGCAACGAGCGCATGAACGAGTTTTACCTGGAGAACCAAAACTTTTGGGACATGCGCCGCTGGCTCCTCGCCGAGAAATATTTCAACGTGAAAGCACAAGGCATGAACATCGAGGCGACCACTCTCTCTGGCTTCGCCAAGCTCAGCAACATCGTGTTTGAGCGCAAGTTCACCTCGCCGGCCAACTATCTCATGCCTATCCCGACCGACGACATCAACAAGAACACGCATATCGTCCAGAACCCGGGGTATTAACCTTAACCTCACAAAAATCAGAATCAATGAAGAAAATTGTTTATAGCTTATTGGCCGCCTCGCTCCTCGCTGGCCTCACGGCGTGCTCCGACGACGACAAGACCGTGCCCAGCTCCGTCTTCGACCAAGGCAGCGTGACCTCAGTAGCCAAACCCGGTGAGGTGGTCTTCCACTGGACTAAGCCTTCCGACCCCGACTACTATTACGTGAAGGTGAAATACGATGACCCGCAGAAGGGCGTGGTGGTGAAAGACGCCAGCGCCTATGCCGACTCCATCGTCATCGACGGCCTCTATGCCAAATACGGGGCCTTGAATTACCAGTTCTCCTTCGTGAGCCGCGACGGTGGCGAGACAGCGCCGTTCACGGTGAGCGCGCAGGCTGGTGCCGTGAAGCCCACTGTCAAGGACGCGGGCCTGGGAGACGCCATCGCCCTGACGGGTGCCGACCTCTGGACCGACGACCAGGAGAGCTCGGAAGGCCCGCTCAAGGACCTCGTGGACGGAAACGCGAGCACCTACTTCCACATGAGCTGGTCAAACCCATCGCCATTCCCCCACTACATCGTTGTTGACTTGAAGAAAGAGGTCTACGGCGTGACGTTCTCTTACATCTGCCGTAACCAGAACAACAAGGACAACCCGAAGCAAATCACCGTCCTCGGCTCGGAAGCGTTCGGCCAGACCACCGACGACCTGTCAAAGGCCTTCCAGCTCGACGTGATGTCGGGTCTGCCGGGCGACAAGGCGGCTTCTTACGAGTCGTCGCACATCATAAGCAGCAAGCCTTTCCGCTACCTGTGGCTCCGCATCGACTCTTCTACGTCGGGAAGCAACTGGGTGGCGCTCGCCGAATTGTCGGTGACAGAGGTGAAGACCACCATCTACGACCCGGAAAACGAGTAGCGTCGGGATAAACATCCCATGTCATACCAATGCTCACGCCGAGCATTCAGAACTCTTGTAGGAGAAAAACGAAAGCAGGGAAAAAACCTCTTCGTTTTCCTCCTACTTTGGTTTTCATGGCTTAACGGTCTTCTGCCATCTATCGCAATCATCAGGCGCATTGCCATACACATGTCAAGGCACGTCAATTCCCAAGTTTTATAATAATCTGATTTATTTATAATTGCGATAAAAGAAACCGCATTTAACCTATTCGATGTATAAATAATTTAGATCTTCAAGAACACTCATAAACGGCTATTGAGAACATCTTATTGACAACATAAGTTCGACAAAACGACAGATTCTTATCCAAAGTTCAGTTTTATGTAGAAAAGAGGAACTGTCTTAGAGCGGTATGAATTACTCAGGTTAAATTAATTGATTTCTATGTTTGGGTATCTCGGCAAACTCAACACTCAAATTGTCGAACAATATCTTTTGCTCATCTGTTATAGGCACTAATCCATGTCCAACCTCCCGATACCATTTTCTCAGGGCAATCTCATCATGGTCTCCATCCATGAAAGGATAATGTTTGTTCTGAATCACGAACAAACGGAATCGGGAAAGAATCTCGAAGAACGAGCCAGAAGGTAGCTCAACCAATTGCCCATTCTTGTCGTAATCATGTTTCTGTGGGACAGTTACCACACCTGCCTGCTCATCAACATTCATACGATAGCCTTCTTTCAGAAGGTGGCACAGCATAGCGATAATTCTGTCAGAATGCTTTGTGGAAGGTGCAACATAATCATTTAAGTTGATTTCAAGCGGTCCTTGATAATTCCAGTAAGCTTTCTCAGTGATTACCTTCAATACCTTTCGCCATTCTATCGATTTCCAGATGTCAAGGTCAATCTCATACTTGGTGCCTTGTATCGTAATCTGATTCTTGAGCTTCTTTTTTTTCTCTTCTTTAGACTCTTCTGTCATCGAAGCCGGTGCCGCATCGGGGAGGGGGAGATTGTCCTGGTCGGTAGCATATTCCTTGATAACCTCTATAAACGCAGTTCCATAATTGTCGCGTTTGTGCTCTCCAATGCCAAAGGTATTACCAAAGGCATCAAGTGTTGTGGGACGCTCTATTGCCAGATGATGCAGCGAGCGGTCGGACAGAACAACGTATGCTGGCCACTGGTGTTCATCAGCAATACGCTTGCGGACTTCTTTCAATTTGTTGAAGAGTTCCATGTTTTCATTCGCGCCAGCATTCTCAATAGTTCTTAAGCTCTCCTCACGCTGTCTCTTTCTCCGTGCTTTCACGCTAAAGTCCTCACGACTGATAAATGCCAGTTGCACCGCATGCTTTCCGAACAGTACCTCCCGTCCCAAATCGGTAACATGTATATGGCGATTCTCGTTGTAGGCAATCTCGATAAATCCCATCTGCAGCATCTGCAACAAATAGTCGTGCCAATCACGATGAGGAATGTCACGTCCCACCGCGAAGGTCTTCAAGAGATTGTATTGATGCGAAACCACATCGAGCGACATGCTGCCTCGCAAAATGTCAATAGCCGTTGTGAATCCAATGTTTTCCCCCGTACGTATGATTGCTGACAAGGCTTTCTGTACGATGGTTGTGCCATCAAACGTCTGTGGTGGCGTGTGGCATACATCGCAGTTGCCGCAACCCTTGTCACTTGTCTCCCCAAAGTAGTTCAGCAAAATGCGACGGCGACAGACCTGTGCTTCTGCATACTCCTGCATACGTTGCAGTTTCTCAAGGTTAATCTCCTGTTGTCCACTCTCATCAGCAAACTTCCGTAGCGTGATGATGTCGCCTAAATTATAGTAAAGCACGGTCTCGCAGGGCAGTCCGTCTCGTCCGCCACGCCCTATCTCCTGATAGAAACTCTCGATGCTTTTGGGTAAGTTATAATGCACCACAAACCGCACATTGCTCTTGTCGATACCCATACCAAAAGCGATGGTAGCACAAATCACCTGCACGCGATCTGTCACAAAATCGTCCTGCACACGGTTGCGCTCCGAGTTGGGCAAGCCGGCATGATAGACACCTGCCGCAATGCCTTCCTTTTTCAACTTTTCCGCCAGCTCTTCCGTCGTCTTGCGAGCCAAACAATAGATGATTCCACTCTCACCAGAATGATGACGAATGAGTTCCACGATGGAACGCAGTTTCTCACGAGCTGAATAGCCACGTTTTACATCGAGACTCAAATTCGGACGGTCAAAGGAACCGATAAACGTCTGAGCGTCCTCGATATTCAGCTGCTTCAGGATGTCCTGTTTGGTTATCTTGTCTGCCGTAGCTGTCAGCGCCATGATAGGAACACTTGGAAACAATTCACGTAATAGTCTCAATTGTGTGTACTCTGGTCGGAAATCATGACCCCAACTGGAGATGCAATGTGCCTCGTCGATAGCAAAGAGCGATACGTTTGTCTTCTGCAATAGGTGAATCATACCGCTCACCAGTCGTTCCGGTGAGATATAGAGCAGTTTCACTTTCCCCTCTAGGCATCGGTTGATGATATCGCGGTTCTTTCCCTCATCATTGCTACTGTTCAATGCCTCTGCCGCGATGCCGTTTGCCTTCAGTGCCTCCACCTGGTCCTTCATCAGTGAGATGAGCGGTGAGACAATAACTGCCATTCCGTCCATTGCTAATGCAGAAATCTGAAAGCAGAGCGATTTGCCTCCGCCTGTTGGCATTAGAACAAGAGAGTCACCACCATCAATGGTATGGCAGATAATCTTCTCTTGCATCGGTCGAAAAGTATCGTACCCGAATTTCGTTTTGAGCAACCTATATAATAAATTGTTGTTCATGATAAACACCTATTTTAGTACTTTTGCTTTTGGGGAATCACACCACGCACTCCGCCTTTGGGATTGGGCACATCACCTTTGTATCGAGGGATAACATGCATGTGGCAATGGAATACGGACTGGCCAGCAGCTTCGCCTATGTTAATTCCGACATTATATCCATCGGGATGGAAACGCTCATCAATTTTCTGCTTCACATATTGCAGCACGACGTTCATGGCCTCGCGCTCATGGTTCGTCAGATCAAAGTAGGAGGCGACGTGCCTCTTGGGGATGATAAGCGCATGACCGGGCGAGACGGGATAGCCATCGTAGAAGGCCACGCAGGTAGCCGTCTCGCAGATGATTTCCACTCGGCGGGACAGGCGGCAGAAAGGACACTTCTCGCCTTCCACGCGCGGCAGCTTGTTGAAATATGGTTGTATTGATAGAGTTCGTAGCTTTTGTTGGCGACAAGACTCTTGTATGGCAATTTCACGTTACATTGGTACGTGTATTGCTTGTGGATGGCATGGAGCCGGAACCCCTCTTCCGTCAGGTCGCGACGGACGGTAAAGTAAGCAGTCCCCTTTGGAGAGAGCAGGTTGGCGACATTCATCAGCACCTCAGCTTGGGCGTAGGGTTCCAAGACGTTCAGGAACTGCTCGTCGGACATTTGCATCAAGTCCTGCGGAGAATAGCCCAAGGCATAATACTCGTCTAAGGTGTTGTCTCTTTTCCCACTTTGTGGAATGTACAATCGCAAAGCCTTGTGCTGCACCTTCGCCATCTTGGGGAGATAGTAGTAGAGGTCGGGGATGAGATTGCTCTTGGAGGAGTTGAACGAGCTGTCGGCAGGAATCAGGTTCCAATTCTGGTTGTGCGACACAAAACTCCACGGAATGAAGTGGTCGAGGTCATATTCATTCCTTCCAAGTGGCGTATCCTTATATATGCATCGGATGGGGCCGCCTATCTCGATGACCTTGTTCCAGAACTTCTTCTGTCTGGTCAGCGATTCCCGTTCTTCTGGACGAAGCAACTTGCCGGATATGTTCGGCACGTTGGGATTCTTCGATTGCAAGAACAACTGAAAGCGGGAAGGGACATTATTCAACAAAATCCTGACTTTCTTCTTCACCTCCCTGTCCTCCGAGATGGCATTAGAGATGGCTTCACTCTTGTCTTCGAGCCTATCATCTACCGTAATGCCTGTCAACAGAGCCACATCGGGAATAATCTTCGACATTGAATCGCCCTTGCCAAACGACAATCGGAAATACTGGGTCGGGTACCAAGCGTAGGCAACCTTCCGAGCCGCCACATCGAGAGCCCGCATTTCATCCTTCTGCTCCTTGACGTACATGTCCTGCAACGCTAAGAGCCAATAGAATTTGTACGTTGCCGTTGTCGTGTCAAACACGCGATTCATGGCGTTGGTTGACAATATGTCCGACCGAGGAATCTGCATATCTTTTACAAAATAAAATGTATTATAATTCGAACGTCAGAATTCAGGATGTTTACTGTCCATCCCTGTTTCAGTCTTGGAATCAACTTTCTCTTCATTTTTATCAAGCTCTTCATACCTGACAAGGTCTTTAAATTCCACGCCAAGCAACCTTGTTATCTTCATCAGCGATTCCAACGGAGGTTGTGACGAGTTGGTACACCACTTAGATACAGTAGTTGGCGCACATCCCAACTACTTGGACAGCCAGAGATTAGACTTCTTTTTCTCTGCCAGTATCACCTAGGCGATTGAGGTCTTTGTTACTTGCCATTGCAATATGTTTGTTATTCGCTCATAAAGGTACTCATTTTATCTCAGACCATAGGTCTAATAGCCATTAAAAGTTACTAAAACGAGTGTTTTTAATGAATTTTGTTCACTTTACAGAGCGGTTTGTATCTTTTTTCTTGTCAAAAGCAGGATTTGGTCTATCCCCTAGCAACATGGTCGTATAACTCACGCAAGAGCGGCCTTTCACGCCCATCACCATTCTATATGCTCCAATTAAGCAGCTCATCTGTAATAATTTTCACAGAAAGAAATATGCCCTATGGCCAAAGTCCAGAACTGCTCTGGCCCAAACTATTATAGCTATTCCATTGCCCATCGTCTTATCTTCATCTAGGCATATTGATTATTCCTCACACAAGGCCAGCAGTTCCTCTAACATTTTCTTCTATTCGGGTTTCAAGCTGCCAGCGTTATACAGTTTCTTGTTATGATGAATGAAGAGAAACAGAAGTATCTCCTCTTGATAATATTTAGCCTGAATAATTCATATTAACAAAAAAAGAAGCTGTATTTCTTGTGTAATT
>ERZ1023670.310-NODE-310-length-15149-cov-33.667153_pt1 | contig 15149 bp, 16 predicted proteins | sample MGYA00380342_ERZ1023670 | MGnify/ENA primary metagenome ERZ1023670 (study PRJEB33179, sample SAMN07448984) | human gut metagenome | biome: Human-gut; feature: Human associated habitat; material: Faeces | host: Homo sapiens | place: India: Bhopal | collected...
GAAAAAGCCCAAAAAACGAAAAAAGTAGGCTAGAAATTTCAATATCTGAATAAAATTCCGTATTTTTGCAGAAGTTTAGCAATATTAGAATAATAAAAAACAAAAATACAAAATGGCAAACAACAAAGTACAGGCTCAGGAAATTGAGAGCCTCAACATTCGTGAGGCCTTCTTCATGAAGAACAAGAAGGCTATTATTATCGCTGTGGTAGCTATTGTAGTTATCATTGCTGGTGTATTCGGTTATGTATCTCAGATCGCAGGTCCTCGTGAGGACAAGGCTAGCACAATGCTTGGCAAAGGTCAGACTTACTTCAACAACGAGATGTTCGAACAAGCACTTAACGGAGACGGTGCTGGTTACGTTGGTTTCAAGAAAATTGCAGACGAATATAGCAGCACTGACGCTGGTAACTTGGCAAACCTCTATGCAGGTCTTTGCTATGCCAACCTTGGCAAATGGGCAGAAGCAGAAAAGAGTCTGGATGCATTCTCTTCAAAGGATGACCAGATGATCAGCCCAGCAGCAGAAGCTGCGCTCGGTGATGTTTACGCTCACTTGAACCAGTTGGACAAGGCTGTCGAAGCATTCAAGAAGGCTGCTTCTATGGCTGACAGCAAAGCAGAAGATGATGCTAACAACAGTCTCTCTCCTGCATTCCTGATTAAGGCTGGTGAAGTTCTCGAGAGCCAGAACAAGAAGCAGGATGCATTGAATATCTATCAGGATATCAAGAAGAAGTATGTTAACTCTATGCTTGTTCAGAGCGGTGAGATTGACAAATACATTGAGCGTGCATCTAATTAATATCTTACGAGTAACATCTTATAACAAGATAAATAGATAATTATGGCAACAGCTCTTCATAATTTATCAGAATATGACCTTAGCAAAGTACCTGACGCCAGCAACATGTGCTTTGGTATCGTTGTAGCAGAATGGAACCCAGAAATAACAGGTGCCTTATTGGACGGTGCAGTCAAGACGCTCGAAAAACATGGAGCCTTAACAGAGAACATACATGTTAAGACTGTTCCTGGAAGTTTCGAGCTTATCTATGGTGCACATCAGATGGTACTTAATGGCGGCTATGACGCAGTTATTATCTTGGGAAGCGTAATTCGTGGTGAAACTCCTCACTTCGATTATATCTGCGAGGGAGTAACCTATGGTATTGCCCGTCTCAATGCCACACAAGAGATTCCTGTCATTTACGGACTCTTGACTACAAACGACCTGCAACAGGCAAAGGACCGTAGCGGTGGCAAATTGGGCAACAAGGGTGATGAATGTGCTATTGATGCTATTAAAATGGCTAAATTCTAAAAGCACAGACATTGAGTCTTTCAAAATAATTACTATATAATAAGGTAAATAAAATGAAGCTCTACCAATTATTACAGTCATACGAATTTGAGGAGATTTTCCCAACAGTCAACGTGATGTTTCCCAACGCACAGTTGCATAGAGACGTATTTGAAAAAGCATTCAACATGCTTTGCGACATCCAACCTATCAGTTCTAAAAAAGTAATCCGTTTTGAACTGATGGAAGATCCAAACTCTAGCGATATGTTTGTTGGAGCCAACGACAGCTGTTTTCAAACAACTTGGGATGTATGTCTCGGCAAAGAAATAAAGAAAGGGAAAGGCGCCGACCTTAACGATGTGGAAATGGTAGCCAATTGTCTGCTTAATATCCTCTTCATAGGTCGTCATCCTCAAAGTTTCGAAAAAGATTATAAGAAACTCTTCAAATAATCATAGGATTTACAAAAAAGAACCTCTTGAAATCTGAATATTTCAAGAGGTTCTTCCTTTATTTATACACCCTCATCATCGTCTTCATCAACAGAAGAATTGCCCGATGGAGAACTGTCATTTCCTTCAGTATCCAGTAATTGATCTTTACTGATACTCACCTCCCCCATCTTAGAGATTTTTACCACCAAAGGCAAATATTCATCACTCATCACATCAGGTGAACCAACACTGGCTGCAAAACAAAGATTGTTACCTTCAGTTTTTACATAGACAATACCCAGTAATCCACCAGAGGCCTTGGTATGAGAATCCAAGTATTTTTCAAAGGCAGCTTTGGTAAAACTACGTTTGAAGAATTCAGAACCGTCGCTTCTAATAATCCGAACAGTAATCTTATTATCGTGATACTTAGTATTTTCATCTACCTTAACGAGCGGCAAACTGTCATCTGCCTCTCGCTTTACTACCACTTTATATGTAGAGCCCAACCATTCAATGCTTCTAGACTGCTCATACTCACTCATTTTGAGTGTTTGCTTTTTTACTTTGACCACAGGTTTAGGTGCTATAATAATGTTGCTTTTCTTTTTCTCAGCACACGATACCATTATACCTATAGCCAGAGCCATGAAAAATACGTAATTGATTCGTTTCATTGCAATTCTATTTTAATGCTACAAAAGTAGTAAAAAAAAATGAAATAAACACGGGTTACCCGTTAAAAAACAAAAAAAGCATCGACTTTCACAAGCCGATGCTTCGAATCTACCTAAATACTAACTAATAAATTTCCTATTGAATCTTACACGATATAATAAAAGTTCAGTTTATGAATTCTAATCACAACTTTGACGTCAACACTAAGAAAAGGTTTAATGCAAGTCTAAAAAAAATGTATTTTTTCTTCATTAAATGCTTTTTTTCTCTTAAAAATGCTACTTTTTCTCTTTTTTAAGCAAATTTATCCTTTTTATTTTGAGAATTAAACATTTTGTCGTATCTTTGCACACAAAAAGAAACATTTTGTATGAAAAAGATTCTATTATTCATAATAACTGCCAGTATTTTTACCTTTTCTTCTTGCTTTCAGAAAGAGCAAACGCAAGAAAAAGAGCAAGTCATCGACACTATTCCAATGATGGTGATGCAAATACAAAAATGCAACCGACTGTATACGGCAGAAGCCCATGTTCACAAAATCGTTACCCACGATGACCAGCTGAATCTGAAAGGTTCTTTTTTCAGAAAGAACTTCAACATTCATGTACCCGGTTCAAATAGGAAAATTGCAATTCCTATGAATGCAACCATCAAGGCTTCCGTAGATTTTCAAGGCTTTTCTGATCAAAATGTGTTACGCAAAGGCGACAAGATAGAAATCATTCTGCCAGACCCTAAGCTGACACTCACGAGCAGTAAAATAGACCATAATTCGGTAAAACAATATGTTTCCATTACCCGCAGCAATTACAGTGATGCAGAACTCAGCCAGCTAGAGCAGCAAGGCAGACAAAGCATCATAAATGATATTCCGAATCTTAACCTCATGGAACAAGCCCGACTCAGTGCAGCCAATACCCTGATTCCGATGCTTAAGAACATGGGATTTAAGGAAGAAAATATCAAGATTAGCTTCCGTAAGAAATTCACAATCCAGGACTTGAAGGAATTCATTTCAAATGGATTGAATGACAAAACAACAATAGAAAAGAAAACAGCCTCTAGCCAGGCATCAAATAAAGAGGATTAAGACATGAAGAAATATGGAATCATAATTATTCTATTCCTTATTATAATAATAGGTGGGGCACTCTATTGGCTAAACAAGGACAATACAATGAGCGTGGCATCGGAAGAAAAGACCACACTTTCGCCAACCCAAGTAGAGAGTATTGAGGCTATCGGTCAATGGGAATTTCTTGCCATTAACGATGAGGAACTCGTAGATACAACCCGACATGGCTTCTTTGGTGACGATCAATTGGTACGTATCTATTATGGTACCCTGCGTCTCGGCATTGACATGAAAGACGTAAAGGAAGGATGGATACAGACGGATGAAAAGAAAGATTCCATAGTCTGCACCCTTCCCCCAATCCGACTTCTCGACAACAATTTCATAGACGAGGCAAAGACTAAAAGTTTCTTTGAAGAAGGAAAATGGACTGGCGCTGACAGACAGGCTATGTACGACAGAGCTTTCGTTATGATGAAAAAGCGTTGCTTGACACCTGTGAATTATCAGACGGCAAGAAGAAATGCCAAGCAGCAATTCAAAGACATGTTCAAGACAATGGGATTCACTAACGTTAGAATAGAATTCGAAGACTGAGGGTAGAATTACCTTCAGTCTCCCCAAACGGAAGTAACTAAACATATTCCGTTCATAAAAAGACAAAAGAGTTATCAGGGCACAAGCCTAATTATTAATTATCATTTTTAAATTAAAACATAAGAGAGATGGATGCTATCAATGATTTTTTCACAGCCTTTAGTTCATTCCTTTGGGGATGGCCTATGATTATTTTATTGTTGGGAACTCATATTTTTCTAACTATCCGCCTGCGCTTTCCACAGCGCAAGATATTCCAGGCTATCAAATTATCTGTCAAGAAAGACAAGAATGCAACGGGTGATGTTTCTCAATTCGGAGCACTTGCCACAGCCTTGGCAGCCACCATCGGTACGGGTAACATCATCGGTGTGGCTACAGCAATAGCTTTAGGCGGACCAGGAGCTGTCCTTTGGTGCTGGCTCACTGGTGTTTTCGGTATTTCCACCAAGTATGCAGAGGGACTTCTTGCCGTTAAATATCGAGTTAGGACTACCCGAGGACAAATGCTTGGAGGTCCGATGTATGCTTTGGAAAAGGGATTGGGTTGGAAATGGCTTGCTATACTATTCGCAACCTTTGCCGCCCTTGCTTCTTTTGGTATTGGAAGCACAGTCCAAGCTAATGCCATATCAACCCTTGTGGAAAATCAATATGGTATTTCTCCTTTCATTACAGGTTCGATAGTTACCATTTTAGGAGCAGCCGTAATCATTGGTGGTGTAAAGACAATCTCTAAGGTTTGTGGAATGCTTGTACCTTTTATGGCCCTATTCTATGTATTGGGCTGTATTTATATTCTCATTGTAAATCATGCCTACATTCTCCCTTCCCTACAGATTATCTGTGAATCAGCTTTTACAACAAAGGCTGCTGGTGGTGGTTTTGCAGGTAGCACACTGATGCTTGCAGCCCGTTATGGTATTGCCCGTGGTCTTTTCTCTAACGAGAGTGGACTTGGTTCTGCTCCTATTGTTGCCGCAGCAGCACAAACCCGCAATCCTGTTCGACAGGCTTTGGTTTCATCTACAGGAACATTCTGGGATACGGTCATCATCTGCGCACTAACAGGACTGGTCATCACCAGCAGTATCATAGCCTATCCCGACATTGACTATCATGATGGAGCAGCTCTTACAAAGGCTGCTTTTAGTAAAATACCATATATTGGAGCTCCATTGCTAACATTTGGCTTGACTACTTTTGCCTTTAGTACTACGCTAGGTTGGAGTTATTATGGCGAACGTTGTGTAGAATACCTAAAAGGCAAAAAATGGATGCTTTGCTATCGTATCCTCTACATTGTCAGCATATTTGCAGGAAGTGTCATCAGTCTCGGTCTGGTATGGAATATTGCCGACTGCATGAATGCTCTGATGGCTATTCCTAACCTCATCTCTCTACTCTGTCTTAGTGGAATTATTGTGCATGAAACAAGAAAGTATCTTTGGCGCGACCGTTTAGACCAGGATATGGAGGAAAGCGAATTACTGGAGATAGAAGATAAATAATCGTGCAAACGATTGTCCTGAAGAATTAGCAGGAAACTATGATTTTTTGATTAATCCTACTATTTTCTTTTGTATCTTTGCAGTAGAAAAGGTAACTTTATAGAAAATATAGGTTAAAAGAGATTTTATTAGTTTTTGTTGATTAAAAAATGCCCAGGCAGCAGTGATGCTATCCTGGGCTTTTTGTTTCATATACAGTATTCACATTATACACTGAAATCATCTGTAAGTGTTTTCTTTCCTTATTCTGCATTTATCTGCAAGTGCTTCATTCCGTGTCCGCCCCACGTTGAAAAATTAACGAATTGGAATCCCATACGAGTATAAAGACTTTCAGCTCTAGGATTACCTTTATCAACCAATAATCCAACCTTCGGAATACCAAGTTCCTTACCACACTGAATAGCAGCATTCAACAAAAGTTTTGCAATACCCTTACCTCTATAATTACTTGATACTGCCAAACTGTCAATATAGTATTCACCTTCCTCTGTTTCAGCATCCATGCCAGAATAATCAATCCCAAAAGTAGCAAGAGCTTCATTCACAAATTTTTTGCGCAAAGCTTTCAGCTTTGCCCCATCATAAGCTACCAGAATGCCAGCAACCACACCATCAGTGGTCATAGCCATCAACACATTACGATAACTATACTGACTATCCTCCATCTTTATCAGACGTTCCATCAATTGATGAAAATCAGCCAACGTATGATGAGGTCCTGCAAAATTCTGGCAACATTCTGTATTCATTGCTTCCATAATGAGCGATGCTATATGCGAAGCCTTGTCTGGGGTTGCTTGTTCTATATGTATCTTCATTTTCGTTTAGTTTTTATAATTACGAATGCAAAGATAATACTATTTAACGAGATAAACAAAACTTTTTCTTTTTCTTTACTTTTGTTTCACAAAGATTTTGTATCTTTGCCCCATTAATCAATAATAAATGTAAAGATAGAAGCTATAACTTTACTACAGCATCTATTTTTCCAGGATTATAAACTATAATAACATAAATATATAAAGAATAAAAAGCTATAATAACATAAATACATTTAAATGGATACGGAACAATTATCAATGACCAAGAAGACCATCGTAGGAGTACAATTTCTCTTCGTGGCTTTTGGTGCAACGGTCCTGGTGCCTCTCTTGATAGGCATCGACCCGGCAACGGCTCTTTTCACCGCAGGTGTAGGAACCTTTCTTTTTCATTTCATTACCAAGGGGAATGTGCCAATTTTCCTAGGCAGTTCCTTCGCCTTCATCGCCCCGATCATTGCAGCCTCCAAACAGTGGGGATTGCCAGGAACTATCGCTGGCTTAACCAGCGTATCGTTGGTATATTTTGTGATGAGCGCATTGGTCAAGTGGCAAGGCAAGAAACTCCTTGACAGGATTTTTCCACCAGTTGTTATTGGACCTGCCATCATCCTCATCGGTCTTTCCCTCTCAGGCAGTGCTGTAGAAATGGCTAAAACCAATTGGATTCTCGCCTTTTCATCGCTCATTACTGCAATTTTGATATTAACCTTTACCAAGGGGTTAATGAAACTCGTACCTATCATCACAGGCGTTGTTGTGGGTTATATAATAGCTATCTGTATGGGCAAAGTCGATTTCTCGGGTGTGGCAGCTGCGTCATGGTTTTCCTGTCCAATCACCTTTGATACAATCACACATTTCTCATGGGCTCCTTTCCTATACATGTTGCCTGTAGCCATTGCACCTGTATTAGAGCACATCGGTGATGTTTATGTCGTAAGTGCCGTGGCTAAGAAAGATTTCGTAGCCGATCCAGGCTTGCATCGTACAATGTTAGGCGACGGAGTAGCTTGTCTGTGTTCAGCTTTTCTAGGTGGTCCTCCAGAAACCACTTATTCAGAGGTAACAGGCGCCATGTCTATTACCAAAGTAACGAGTCCTGCTGTAATTCGCATTTCAGCAGCTACAGCCATCTGCTTTTCCATTGTAGGTAAACTGAGTGCATTGTTACAGAGCATTCCTCAAGCCGTATTAGGCGGCATTATGCTGTTGCTTTTCGGCACTATAGCCAGCGTAGGTATTCAGAATCTGATGCAGAACAAGGTTGATTTGAATGAAACTCGCAACATCATCATCATCTCGGTGATGCTGACCATGGGATTGGGCGGTGCAGTCCTCTCATCAGGCTCATTCGCCATTTCGGGCATTGGTCTTTCTGCCGTAATAGGAGTAGTTCTTAATCTTGTGCTTCCAAAGTCAAAGAAGGAAAAAGAAGCTTCCCACAAGTAAAATCCTATCAAAATTCAAATGATTAAAAAAGGTCTCTACCCCCTATTGCTTGGGTAGAGACCTTCCTTATATATTATAATCTTTTGTAAAATCTGACAATTAAACACTTTTTCTTTGCTGATTCCAAATAATAATGCTAACTTTGCGCACGAAATTGTTTTATCTTGAGAAGACAAAGAGACAGAAAGATTGTAATGATATGGAAAAAATACTAATAGTTGAAGACGACATCACATTTGGAACCATGATTCAGACATGGCTCAAGAAGAAAGGATTCGAAGTTGAAAAGACGACTTCGGTGAAAGCAGCTATACAAGCTTGGGAGAAGGTGGAAAATGGATTTGATCTGGTGCTATCCGACCTCCGTCTTCCAGACCATGATGGTATTTTCTTGTTGCAATGGATGAGAAAACATGGCGTGCAAATACCTTTCATCGTCATGACCAGCTATGCAGAAATTCAGAACGTAGTACTCGCCATGAAGTCGGGTGCTACAGATTACGTAGCCAAACCTTTTCATCCGGATATTCTCCTGGAAAAGATTAAGGAAGCCATAAAAAATCACAATACAAGCTCTCTATCAGAGAAAAATATAGAGCAGAGGGAGGCAACAGGAAATCAGGAGCCAATAGATAATAAAAAAGTATCAGGAAATACGGAATCTAAAGGAAATGTAGATGTTCCTAAATATCTTGAAGGTGAAAGTGAAGCTTCAAGAAAACTCTATAGTTTCGTATCTCTGGTCGCTCCTACCCCTATGTCAGTTCTCATTCTGGGTGCAAGCGGAACGGGTAAGGAATATGTAGCTCGTCGCATTCATGAATTAAGTCAGAGGGCAGGAAAACCTTTCTTTGCACTCGACTGTGGAGCCATTCCTAAGGATGTGGCAGCATCAGAATTCTTCGGCCATAGTAAGGGAGCCTTTACAGGAGCAGACCAAGACAAAAAGGGAGCTTTCGAAATAGCAAATGGCGGTACCCTCTTCCTGGACGAGATGGGAAACTTGAACTATGAAGTGCAAGTACAACTGCTCCGTGCCCTTCAGGAGCGAAAGATTCGTCCACTAGGCAGCAATAAGGAAATTGATATTGACATCCGACTGGTTTGCGCAACCAACGAAAATCTGGCACAGCGTGTAGCAGAGGGCAACTTCCGGGAAGACCTCTACCACCGCATCAACGAGTTTACCATCTACATGCCTGAGCTGAAAGACCGTGGTGCCGACCTCTTCCTCTTTGCCGACCTCTTTATCAAACATGCCAACAAGGAGCTCAATAGAAACGTGGAAGGACTCGATGGTAAAGCAAAGGAACGAATCGCCTCTTATAACTGGCCCGGCAACCTCCGCGAATTAAATAACGTGATGAAACGTGCCACTCTTCTTGCCACAGGCAGATACATTGGAGTAACAGAACTGGAACAGAGCATGGCGCATATTCAACCTCAGGCTCCTACCACCCTGCATGATGAGGAAACAGAACTGCAACGTATAGAGGCAGCACTGAAAGCAGCAGGAGGCAACAAGAGCAAAGCTGCACAATTGCTTGCAGTAGATAGAAAGACGCTATATAACAAGATGAAGAAGTACGGAATCTGAGGAACATTCCCCAATATTTTGGGGAAAAATTCCACACTTGTTCCACAACTTCCACAAGGTTGAGATTTGGAACAAAAATACATAGCAGCTGATTATCAATCATTTACAAAAACAAAGTATCTTTTGGCACACAGATTGTAATATTAGATTGTGAACTCGCAAGCATCAACGCAAATAGGGCAGTTCACTCAAATAGAAATAAATATAATATTCACAATAAAAACAAAAGATTATGAAAAAGTTAGTATTCGCAGCAATCGCTGCCATGGTAATGGTATCAGTTAGTAATGTATTCGCCAACAACAAGATGGCAAGTGTTTCATCAGTTGCTCCAGTAGACACAGTTGCTCCAGCAGAACCTGCAGACACAACAGTAGAGAAGTCAACTCCAGAAGTAACTCCAGCTGAGACTCCTGCTGAGACACCAGCAGATTCAACAACAACAGACTCTGCAGCAAATACAGCTGTAGCTGAGTAATATCACCTTCAAAAAACAGTAATAAACAGAAGAAAAAGAAAGACATAAAATATCAGTAATTACGCTTCGCTTTCAATTAGGCAGGAGACTAATGATAATATTCATTGGTCTCCTGACTTGTTTTTAGCCCATTCTTTTCTTTAAATCAGTTTTTTGCATTATCTTTGCAGAAGATAAGCTGCACTCGGCAATCTGAAAGCAAGCTTTCATTGCACTCGTTTGCACTATTTTTGCAGAAGTTAATTAAGTAAATAGATTTCTCATGCACAAGAACAATATCCCACTCAAGGTAGCCCTCGGCTATTGCATCATTGCCATTATCATGATTTTGGCAATCAGTCTTGTATATAGCAACACCAAGAGTATCATCGCCATCAACGAAGCATCCCGTGAGTACATCAAGAAAAAGGATGCTGCCGACAGTACCATGACTTCTCTGCTCAAAGAAGAACAGAAGAACCTGAAGCAACTCTCTGATGCGATGGCTGGGAAATCTGCGCCCAATTATCTGCACGATAAGGTTAAGAGTCTGAATACAGGCAAAGATTCTATCGTGGTACATTCCAAAGCCCCACAAACCCATGAGGCAAAGAAGACAACGGTGGAAGTGATGAAGACCCGCCGAGGATTCTTCCGCCGACTGGCCGATGCATTCAAGAAAGAACATGCAGAGACGCTAAGCATCAAGCAAGACAGTAACAGAGCCATCATCGATTCTATCACAACTCCTGTAAATGTGGCAGAAAACGTAGCCAACATTCTAGACCAGATAGACAAGAAGGAGAAGGTGGCTACACAAGATCATAAGGAAAGTATCAACAAAGAGATGGAAGACTTGAAAATAGTCAGTACAAAACTTGCCTTACGTTCTGCCAAGCAACTGAGTGATGTACACCAAAGGGAACGTGACTCTATGCAAAAAGCCATCAACAAAGCGATGGCAGCCCGCAGACAACTGTTGTGGCAAATAGGTTTACTCACATTAATAACACTCTTTGCAATTATCGTCATGATTTGGTTCATCTGGCGCGATGCTAGAAAAGAGCGCATCTACCGGGAGAATCTTGAGGCAGCCAACGAAGAAATTCAACGCATCATGAACCAACGTGAACGACTTCTTCTCACCATTACCCACGATATCAAGGCTCCCGCAGCCTCCATTTCCGGCTTCATTGACCTGATGAAAGAATACGTCACCGAAGCACGTGGTATGGAATGTCTTCAAAATATCAAGAACTCAGCAGCTCATCTTTCCAGACTCGTAGCTTCTCTTCTTGATTATCATCAGTTGGAAAATGGATTGATGAAGGTTCAGCCTGTTTCTTTCTCTCCAGCCCAACTGGTGAAAGAATCGGTAGAGGGAATGCGATTACGAGCCGAAGAGAAAGGCTTATCCATTTCGTATGAGATGACAATGGGAATGAACAAGAATGAAAATCTGCAGGAGAAGAAAAAAGACAAGGAATTATTCCTAGCCGATGCCTTCCGTATCCGTCAGATATTGGATAATCTGGTGAGTAACGCCATTAAATATACCGACCACGGTGGCGTAAATATTAAAGCACGAGTTTCCAAAATCATGGGCAAGCTAACACTCACCCTGAGCGTGAAAGATACCGGCAAGGGAATGACTGATGAGGAAAAGCAGAAAGTATTCCTGGCATTCACCAGACTAAAGAGCGCACAGGGTATTGAGGGAACCGGCTTGGGCTTGTCTATCACCCAAGAACTGGTGTCACTGCTTGGTGGAGAAATTCAACTTCACTCCACCTTAGGCAAAGGTTCCTGCTTCATCGTTACGCTGCCTATTGAACCAGCTCCAAAGGATGATTCGAAGGAGAGCAGAGAGCAAACATCTGATTATCAAGAAGAAGAGAACTCAGCCAACCAAAAGAAAATTCCACAAGAATTTGTAAACCATAAGGTTTTGATTCTCGATGACGACAAGCTTCAGCTTCAACTTCTCCAGGAAATGCTGCGACGCATAGCAGGCGATTCCTGGCAAGTATTCGCTTGCAATCATGTGATTGAAGCACTCACCATCTTGCACAACGAACAACCTTCCCTCATGCTGATGGACATAGAAATGCCGGAAATGAATGGCATGGAGATGATTACCCACATCAACCATACCAACATGACAGTAGTTGCAATGACGGCTCACGATACGAGCATCTTGGAACAGCTCCAGAAAGCAGGCTTCGATGATTGCCTGTTCAAGCCATTCAGCATGGAGAAACTGTCTGATATCCTGGGAATAGAGTCCCAGCCTCAACTAGATATCCAGCCTCTACCGGATGCCCAGTCTGAAACTCCATCCCAACCAGATTTATCATCCCAGCAGAAATCCAACCCTCAACTGGATGCTCTCCTCGCTTTTGCCGGAGGCGACGAAGAAGCGGCAAAAGAGATTCTCGATACCGTGAAGCAGGAACTTGCCGCACACCTCGAGAACCAGAAAGAAGCCCTAGAAGAGGAATCCTTATCTACCGACCGCATAGGAAAGGCGGCACATAAGCTCCTTCCTATCGCCACCATGATGCAGATGGGATGCCTCGAAGAACTCAAGGCGCTGTCACCTGAATACATCGGCGAGATAGAAGAAGCCGAGATCAGAGAAAAACTGAAGGTTGTGATTACGACCTTATCTGCTGCGGTGTCAGACCTGTATGCTTCTTGAAATATCGGCAGAAGAAACTGACGTCGGCGAAATGAAATTCCCAGGCCATCTCCTTGATGCTTTGCGTAGTTCGCTTAAGATGCATCTTGAGCTGCAGAATCACGTATTGGTCGATGATGGTCTTGGGGGTATGCCCCGTCACCTGACTCACAATGTTGGTCAGATATTTCGAGGAGATATTCATCTGGGCAGCATAATAGTTCACATCCCTTGAAATCTTGTAATCCTTCTCCAGCAGCATCATAAAGTGATTGAACAGTTCTCTTACGCGATAAGATTTTACTTCATCTGGTCGGTATTGCGGATTGCGCTGAAGATACTCATGAAAACCGATGAAGAATGCCTTCAACTGGCATAATACCAGCTGCGAGATGCAGGTACACTCCGACTGGTCGAAATATACCTTCAATAAGCCAAACATCCCATTGATGATGTTTGGCACCACGAGGGTATCCTGCCGGCAGCGATCTTTCCACAAGGAAGAATACACCGTCTGCTCCAGCTGCAAGCTTGCTTCACGAAGCAAGGAAGGATTATATTTCAGAATTTCGGCTTCGAAATTCCCGTCAACCTTCAACTCCACCACATCATTCGGAAACAGCGTTATCACCGCCCCTTCATAAAGTTCCCAATCCTTATAATTCACATTCAGCATCGCCATTCCCTTTCTACAAATCAATATTGCTCCGTAAGTCAAAACTTGCGGACCCTCCTGCCATTCCTCCAAACCAGAGAGGAAAAGACTTGCTTCCTGCTGACTACTTAATTCTGATAATTCCATCTACACCTTATTATATATAAGCTATTATATCTCTTTATTCCTATTTCGGTTGCAAAATTACACAAAATATGTGAGATAAAAGAACTATTATTCCCAAATCGTCCATCCGCAGCGAAATATTTAAAGCGATTGTTCGGTCAAAACTCCGTACCTTTGCACCCGAAATTCAAAAAGTAATGATTAATGATTAAGAACATCTTATTTGTAAGCCTTCTGCTTGCAGGAGGAACCCATTGGGCTTCGGCTCAATCACAAACCACCGTAGGGGCGGCTGCTTCCTTGCCAGTCAGCAAGAAAGAAAACATGACCATCAGCCAGCTCTTCCAGAAGGTGGAGGATAACAGCAAAAGCCTTCGTACTTCATTATCAGGAGTAGAAGCAGCCCATCTCGGCATCGAATCGGCCAAAAGCAAGAAATTGCCCGACCTCGATGCTTCCCTCTCATTCAGCTACATCGGCAATGCGCTGATTACCGACCGTGACTTCAGCAACGTTCATGGTTTGAAATCCCCACATTTCGGCAACAATTTCGCCTTCCAGGCTCAGCAGGTGGTTTACGCCGGTGGAGCCATCAACGCAGGCATCAAACTCGCCGAACTCGGAAAGCAGCAGGCTGAGGTAGGCGTGAAACTTACCCGACAGCAGATTCGCTTCATCGCTCTCGGTCAATATCTCGACCTTTACAAGATAGACAACCGTATCAAGGTGTATGAAAAGAACATCGAGTTGACCCGCCAGCTCATCGATGACATCAAGGAGAAGCAGACGCACGGAATGGCGCTGAAGAACGACATCACCCGATACGAACTACAGATGGAAAGCCTCAAGCTCGGTCTTACGGCACTCAGGAACAACCGAAGCATCCTGAACCATCAGCTTTGCAATACACTCGGAATGAACCAGGGAAGCCAGAAGGAAGAAGGAAGCCAGATGAACCAGGGAAGCCAGGTGATTCAGATTATCCCCGATGCCACTATCGCCGATAAGACCTACGGCAAGGAAGGCGAGGCTTACTGGCAGACGGCAGGTACTCTGAACTCACCACTCCTGGAGCAGAGCAGCAATGCCATCCGCATCGCCGAACAGAAAGAAAAGATTGCCAAGAGCGACCTTCTGCCAAAAGTAGCTTTCGTTGCCGCAGACAACTTCGACGGACCTATCCTCTTCGAATTGCCACCTGTTGATAAGAACCTCAACGTCTGGTATGTGGGCGTGGGCGTGAAATACAGTCTCAGCTCTCTCTTCAAGAGCAACAAGCGAATCAAACAGGCTGCCGTGGAAACCCGTCAGGCAAAAGAGGCACATGCCGTACAAAAAGAGCAGCTCAACAACAATGTGCAGGCTGCCTACGTGCAGTATCAGCAAACCTACGTAGAACTGGAAACGCAGCGAAAGAGCGTAGAGCTGGCACAGCAGAACTACGATGTGATGAATGCCCGCTATCTCAGTCAACTGGCTTTGGTTACGGATATGGTTGATGCCTCCAACCTCAAGCTCAATGCCGAGCTCAGCGAGGTGGATGCCCGTATCAACATCGTTTATGCCTACTATCGCATGAAGTACGTGGCAGGAGAAATTTAGAAAGTGAAGAACGAAGAGTGAAGAAACAACGTTCGGCGTCCGAAGGGAAAGCCAATTCATTTGCTCTTCAAAAACTATAAAATAAACTAGCAAAATTATGAGCAAGAAGATTATCAAGAGAATATATAATGTAGTGATTATCCTCCTTT
>ERZ1023670.319-NODE-319-length-14954-cov-28.293845_pt1 | contig 14954 bp, 7 predicted proteins | sample MGYA00380342_ERZ1023670 | MGnify/ENA primary metagenome ERZ1023670 (study PRJEB33179, sample SAMN07448984) | human gut metagenome | biome: Human-gut; feature: Human associated habitat; material: Faeces | host: Homo sapiens | place: India: Bhopal | collected...
ACCAACGACTTAAAGAATGAAACTTTTTTCAAACTTTTTTTCGCGGGGAACGAGTGACAGGGCAAAAGTACGCTCTCTGCTTTGAAGGAACAAATAATTAGGGCGAAAATTTTGCATTTTGTGTTGCAGAACATAAACGCACTTGTTTTACGCGTATATACATATAATATATATATGAGCACGCTGGGGGGGCATTAATTATCATGTAATTTATCGTTAATTATTCAAACTGCAATTTGTGACTATAGGTAAGAAATCTTGACGTTCTAAATGTGACGTTCTAAAAAAACACTGAGGAAGATATGAGGGGTAAAGGGGAGTATTTTGAAAATACTGAGGGAGAAAAATGAAAACACTGAGGGAGAAATTTAAAAACACTGAGGGAGCGATAAATCTCTTGCACTGTGTTTTTGAGTTTTTTCAACGATGTTTTTGCGTTTTGAAGGCCTATTTGTGGGCGTTTTTGCGAAAAATGGGCGAAAAGCAGCTATCATGGAGATTTTCTTAAGTACTTTGCATTTCTAAAAGTATTGATTTTCAATTAGTTGCAAAATTTACCTACTTAACTACGCATGGTTAAGCTACAACTGAGGGGCAGACCTCTGGTCTGCGAATAAGAGAATGGTGAGCTAAAAATAGCTGACTCACGACTCTTTATTCGCAGGCCAGAAGGCCTGCCCCTTAGTTGCTGATATACGTGCGTACTATATAATATACCTTATAATGTACGCATATAATTAATATATATATATGTTACTTCACAATGATGAGGAAGTAGTTCTTCTTACCACGCTGAACAAGAAGATACTTGCCGTCAATGAGGTCGTTAGAATTGATTTCCTGATCGAAAGCAGCAAGTTTTTCTTTGTTAAGGCTTACGCCACCACCCTGGGTGAGCTTACGCATTTCACCCTTTGACGCGAAACACTTGGTGGTTTCGGCAAAGAGGTCAACAGCCTTGGCTCCAAGAACTTGATCTTTGGCTACCTCAAATTGGGGTACACCATCGAATACGCTGAGAAGCGTAGCTTCATCAAGTTTTAAGAGGCTATCTTTAGTAGCCTTGCCGAAGAGAATGTTTGAGGCTTCGAGGGCCATTTCATAGTCTTCACGACTGTGTACCATACAGGTAACCTCTTCGCCCAACTTCTTCTGAAGGAGACGACGACCTGGGTCGGCACGATGTTCGGCAATGAGGGCTTCAATCTCATCGTGCTCGAGTGAGGTGAAGATCTTGATATAACGTTCTGCTTCTTCGTCGCCTACGTTGAGCCAGAATTGGTAGAACTTGTAAGGAGTGGTGTAACGACGGTCGAGCCATACGTTGCCTTGCTCCGTCTTACCAAATTTCTTACCGTCGGCCTTGGTTATAAGCGGACAAGTGAGGGCATAAGCATCAGCTTCAGCACCAAGAGTACGACGAATAAGTTCGGTACCAGTGGTGATGTTGCCCCATTGGTCAGAACCACCCATTTGGAGTTTGCAGTTCTTCGTCTCGTAAAGGTGGAGGAAGTCGTAACCCTGTAAGAGCTGGTAGGTAAACTCTGTGAATGAAAGTCCGTCGCGTGCTTCACCATTCAAGCGTTTCTTCACGCTATCCTTAGCCATCATATAGTTGACAGTAATGTGTTTACCAATCTCGCGTGCGAAATCGAGGAAGGTGAAGTCCTTCATCCAGTCGTAGTTGTTAACCAATTCGGCTGCATTGGGAGCATCAGAATCGAAGTCGAGGAAGTGAGAGAGTTGCTTCTTGATACAAGCAACGTTGTGGCGAAGAATGTCTTCGGTAAGGAGGTTACGCTCGGCACTTTTGCCTGAAGGGTCGCCAATCATACCTGTTGCACCACCTACGAGTGCTAATGGCTTGTGGCCCGCACGCTGGAAGTGGCGGAGCATCATTACAGAGCAAAGATGGCCAATGTGTAAAGAGTCGGCCGTTGGGTCGATACCTACATAGGCTGTTGTCATGCCTTTTTCGAGCAATTCTTCAGTACCCGGCATCATTTGGTGCAACATGCCGCGCCATTTGAGTTCTTCTACAAAATTCATCGTATGTTATTTGTTATTACTTTTCTTTATTTTGAGATGCAAAGTTAGTGCAAGGTGAGCGCAATAAAAAGGGAAAAAGCATTTTTTTCCCTTTTATTGCCTAGCCATAGTCTAACTTCGACTTTCCTCTATTTGCTTTTTCGTTAAGCCTGTATACTTCATTACCAAACTAAGCTGCATTCCATCTGCCAACATGGTACGTGCCACTTCTATTTGTTGTAGAAGTTTACCTTCTTCGCGACCCTCTGCACGACCTTCTGCACGACCTTCTTCGCGACCTTCTGCACGACCTTCCTCGTAACCTTCATCGCGACTAGTGTCGAAAAGACTCTTCATATGACGAACAGATTCCATGTGGCGAAAATAGGCTTGCCTATCATCTTCGGAAAGGGCATCAACACGTAAGCGCTCACGAGCTTCAGGAAGTCCTGCTGCTTTTGCATCTTTACTTATTTGTCCTGTTTTTAGAAAGGCAATCCATTCGTCAAGCGGTGTTTTAGCTACAGAGTCAAAATCGTTTACACGCAATACGTAATATTCGGGAAAGAGCATACCTGCATCTTTACGACGTAGTATATCTTTTTCTATTTTTCCAAAGAACTTTTCATTTTGACGTACTGAGAGTTTTAATGTATCATGCGGTGCATGTATGCCCTTAAACTCTGTCCTGCCATGATAAACGTAATCTTTACCTTGTCCTAGTTCAAAATAGACAATATTGATGGAATACACTTTGCGCACCTCATCATAGGGCTTGCCTAAACCGATGTATTCTGTGATGGCTTTTGACACTCCATATAGCATGCGATGAAAGTAAAATAGCTCGCGGCTATTCTGCACTTCAATAATGCAGAGTTCGCCGCCTTCGCTCTCTGCAAAGATATCGACACGATTGTATTTGTCTTCATCATCTTCTTGATTGCTTTCGCTCTCAAGGAATCGGTGAATTTTTATCCCTTTACCAATAAGTGAGGATAAGAATCCCTCTAACACCACATAATTGGCCTTATTGCGCAAGAGGCGTTTCATCGCCCAATCAAAACGTATATAGTTTTCTCCATTTTGTATCATAGGTTCTTATTTTTTTGAGTTGATAGTTATCTACGTCCGAAGAAGTAGGGGCGTCGGGGTTGTGGACGCGGAGTGATGGGTTTGGGATTGAGTTCGGGATAGGCTATGCGCGTATGGTAGATTGTCTTGATACTCTCTACGAGTACGCGCTTGGCATCGGCAATATCGCGGAAGGTGATAGGACACTCGCGGAAGTAGCCTGCCTGCACTTGTCCGTCGACGATGCGGTCGACCAACTCTTTGATACTCTCCTCGGTGTATTCCTTGAGCGAACGTGACGATGCTTCAACGGCATCGCACATCATGAGAATGGCTTGTTCACGCGTGAAAGGGTTGGGGCCAGGATAAGTAAAGAGTTTGGGGTCAGGCTGCTCGCCTTGATGTTTGTTTTGCCACTGTATATAGAAATACTTTACTTGTGAACGTCCGTGGTGAGTACAGATGAAGTCACGTATCACTTTGGGCAGGTGATATTTATCCGCTAAACGAAGACCTTCTGTCACGTGGCTGATGATGATTTGTGCAGAACGCTCTTCGCTGAGTTCATCGTGTGGGTTGACACCCGTTTGATTTTCGGTAAAGAAAGCGGGGTTGACCATTTTACCTATATCATGGTAAAGTGCTCCCGTACGCACCAACTGAGGTTTGGCTCCAATCTTATCGGCCACCTCGGCAGCGAGGTTGGCCACTTGCAAGGAGTGAACAAAGGTGCCTTGTGCCTTCTTGGCCATAAGGCGGAAGATTATATTGTTCGTATTGGAAAGTTCGACCAACGTTACGCTTGAAGTGAAGCCAAATGTCTTCTCCAACAGATAGAGTAGGGGATAGGCAAAGAGTAGGAGAACACCATTTACGCCATTATATATATAGATAGAACGATCAATGTGGCTCCAATCGACGCCTTGTGAAAGGTCGAAACCGAGCATAATAGTGGTGGACGTGAGGAAGGCGTAAAGGGCTACACGTAGGAGTTGCGAACGTTCGCTCAAGTCGCGAAGGGCATAGATAGCAGTCATGCCTGCCATGAATTGTACGACCACAAACTCGTAGTTAGAGTGAAGGGCAAAAGAAGAAAGCACGACGCTACACACCATGGCCATGAAGGCGGTGCGAGAATCCATGAAGGTGCGCACAAAGATGGGCACCATGGCGTAAGGCACCATATAGACGCTAAATGTCTTATGATCGACCATGAGATAGGTAATCAAGGGGAAGATAGCTACTAGCGACGATAGGAGCAATATGCTATGAGGTGAATAAAGATAGTCGCGCCGATAGAGGCGGAGGTAGTAGACAAATGAACCTAAAATACACGACACAAAGATAACCTGTCCGAGGAGTACCTGCCAAAAGCCTTCTGAAGGGTCATTGCGACGCACGGTCTCACGCTCGAAGGATTGTAGTATCTTATATTGGTCGGCCGACACAATCTCACCACGATCGATGATGCGCTGTCCACTTTGTACCATACCTGCTGCGGGAGCTACGGAGGCGATGAGGTCCTCACGTGCGGTACTTGTCTTGGCACTATCAACGAGTAGGTTGGGGGCGAGGTATTGATTGAGGTTACAACGGGCTATTATCTCGCGTGGAAACTGTGTACTGTCGCAATGTACGATGTATTCGTAGGCCGAGCGGGTAGAGTAGAGTTCGGTGAGAGAACGCGAGAGGGCTTCAGTGCCTTCGACTACACGAATGCCTGTAATGCGATCTTTGGCCATCTGTGAAAGGTCGGCCGAGTTGACAATACCCGCTTGATAGACGGCTGCCATGAGTCGTTCGATGTGAGGCAAGAAGTGTGCTGGCACATCGTTGAACGCACCATTGACAAAGTCGTTATGAAAGGCGGCTATTTGGCGTTGGGCTATTTGAGCATTCTCAACATAGAAGGGTTGAAAGTTGGCCAAAGCACTATCGCTTTCGGCTTCAACTTCTTGTTGCGTCTTATATATTGGGAAGTCAAAGGTGGCTATGAGTGAGTTGTAGCGCCAGGGGCGTCCTTGCTCGTATTCGTAGCCAAACTTGGTTTCGCGTGGCAGGAAGTAGACAAGTAGCGCCACGACTACCAACACGGCACCTACAAGTGTCATTCCGCCCTTTAACTTTGATTTTGCTTCGAATTTAAACATGGCAAACGATATTTTTAATGTGCAAGTGCATGGTTAATGTGCGAATGTGCAAATGCATGGTTAATGTGCAAATGTGAGAATGTGCAAATGGTCACCTTTACTTGCTGCGTTTTAATAATATTACATTATTCTCATTTTCTTAAAACTCAGTAAATAAAGGCGACCATTTGCACATTAGCACATTTGCACATTTGCACATTAATTAGTTTTCTTCTTCTCCCGTTAATTCATCGGGGAGAGAGGCTGAGGGGGTAAGTCCCTTCTTGCGCCAACCCTCTAATTGACTGATGATGTTGCCACGACCTGTGGTGAGTTGGCGTTGTGCATCATCGTAGGTGCGGTGCAGTTGGTCGATAGAGTTGCCTATCTTTACAAAGTTTTGGGCAAAGGTACTAAACTTTTTATAAAGTTTCTCGGCTGAGGTGTAAATCTCGTTAACCGAACGGCTTTGTAACTCACTCTGCCACAGATTGTAAGCCAGCTGAAGGGCCATGAGAAGGTTGGTGGGGTTGATAAGGATAACGTGTTGCTTGTAAGCTTCAGTGGGCAGTGTAGGGTCGGCCGTCACGGCAGCTACATAAGCGGCTTCGCCAGGAATGAACATTAAAACGTAACCAATACTATCCTTTACCAACTTGCTATAATTCTTATCGGCCAATTCCTTAATATGTTGACGCACACTGCGTAAGTGCTCTTTCATGAGGCGGTCTTGCTCAAGGGCATCGTCGGCAGCCACGTATTCGGTAAAGGCTTTGAGTGATACCTTAGAGTCAATAATAACGTTGCGACTTTGCGGTAGGTGAACCACAACATCGGGTATCGCTACGGAGCCACGTCCGTCAGCTACGTGGCTTTGCAACGTATAGTCGCGGCCTTCAGTGAGACCTGATACAGAAAGTAGGTTGGCCAATACAGCTTCGCCCCAATTGCCTTGCAATTTGGTGTTGCCTTTAAGAGCTTTGGCAAGGTCGTCGGCTTCGCGACCAAGCGACTGCGTCTGTTCGACGAGGGCTTTGATATAGCCATCGAGTGAGGCGTGTCCTTTTACAAACTGCGTGCGAAAGGCTTCGATGTCGTGACCAAGAGGTTTGAGTAAGGCTTCGAGCGAGTTGACGTGTTGCTCGCGTAGGGCATCGCCTTGTGTACGCATCATTTCGACGGACATGGCTTTAAACTCAGCACGTAGGGCTTGCGCCTGTTTGCGCATGGCCTCGTCAGCATGTTGTTGTTCGGCCTTGAGTTGCGCTTTAGCTGCTATGGCCTCGCGCTGCGAACGCAAGGTGCCAATGGCATAACCGGCAATGAGGGATAGGAGGGAGAGGAGAAAGTAGAGCATTCCTTCTTTTTTATTTTGATTGACAAGTTAACAAGTTGACGAGTTGACAAGTAAGTTACCTTCAAACTTACCCGTTAACTCGTCAACTTGTTAACTTGTCAACTAAAAGAACTCGTCGACTAAGAATTAGAACAAACTTGCCAAATAGGCTACTAATGGGATACTAATGACGGAGAGCAAGGTGGTAAAGAAGAGACCTTGCGTCATTACGCGCTCGTCCTTACCATATTGTAGGCAGAGCATGATACCATTGGTGGCGACAGGCATGGCACTCAACACAACAGCTACGTCGCTCACAAAGGGATTGATCCCCATCAGAGCTAATACGCCACCTACGGCTAAGGGGAGAATGAAGAGGCGAAGCAGCGTCATGGAATAGACAAAACGATTGCCTAACATATCGCGCACAGGTATGTGGCTCAAACTGGAACCGATGATAAGCAGCGCACAAGGAGTGGTGAGGTCGCCTAAGAGGTGAAACCACTCTCCCACGGGCGTGGGCATCTGAATGCGTGCCACAGCGATTACTACAGCAATGAGCGAAGCTACAACGCAAGGCGATAATATGAGTCGGGGCGAGAAGGCACTCTTAGCTTTGCCTCCATTTATAAACGATACTCCGATAGTGAAGACTAAGAGGTTGAAGGGAATATTGAGTACAGAGGCGCAAAACACGGCCTTGGAGCCAAACACGGCATCGCACACGGGGTAGCCAATGAAGCTGACGTTGCCAAAGGCTAACATAAAGCGACTGATACCTATTCGGGCTTTGTTTACCTTAAATAAGTGGGGTATGAGATAAGCCAAACCGATGAGTACAATGTAATTGACGACGGCCACTACGGCAAGTGAGATGAGTTCGGAGTTTTCGAATGCGAGGTCTTTGCCCATAACCGATGCCAAGATAAGTGCTGGCATGGATATGTTCATAATAAAGATAGAGAGCTTGCGGTCGAGATCGCCCGCCCACAAATTACGCTTGGCCGCAAAGAGTCCGACCAACACAATGCCGAATATCATCAGCATTTGGGTAATGATGTGCAAGATGTCCATTAAGGGAGGGTTATGAGTTTTGTTAGTTTAGTTAGTTTAATGAGTTTAGTTAGTTGATAAGTTGAGTTAGTTTAATAAGTTGGTCTGTCTGCAGTTCATAAACTTATTAAACTCACTCAACTTATCAACCTTGAATAAGATATCCGCCTTCGTTGCCACCTTCGGGGCCAAGTTCGATGATATGGTCAGCACACTTGATAACATCAGGATTGTGTTCAATCACTACGATACTATGGCCTCGCTCAATCAAGGCATTAAAGGCGTGGAGCAGACGGTTGATGTCGTGAAAGTGAAGACCTGTGGTTGGTTCGTCGAAGATGAATAGCGTAGGTACGGAACGTTCCAAACCTAAATAATAGGCCAGCTTGACACGCTGGTTTTCACCGCCCGAAAGGGTAGAACTGGATTGGCCTAACTTGATGTAGCCCAAACCCACGTCTTGTAAAGGACGCAAACGGCTGACAATCTTCTTCTGACCATGTTCGGTAAAGAACTCAATGGCTTGGTTGACAGTCATCTCAAGCATATCGTAGATATTCTTACCCTCATACTTTACCTCAAGCACGTCGCTCTTGAAGCGCTTGCCATGGCAACTCTCACACTCAAGTACTAAGTCAGCCATAAACTGCATCTCGACCTTTACTACACCGTCGCCCTTACACTCCTCACAACGGCCGCCATCGGCATTGAACGAGAAGTAAGCTGGTGTAAAGTCCATTTGCTTGGCCAATGGCTGCGCAGCCATGAGTTTACGTATCTCGTCATACGCTTTGACGTAAGTGACAGGATTAGAACGTGAAGAACGACCGATAGGATTTTGATCAACAAACTCAATGGCCTGCACGGCATCAATGTCGCCTGACAGTCGGCGGAACTCGCCTGGACGATCGGCCACCTCATCTTTAGCCCGCTTGAGAGCCCGATAGAAGATGTCGCGCACGAGGGTTGACTTACCCGAACCACTTACACCTGTCACGACCGTCAGCACGTTGAGAGGGAAGGTTACATCAATGCCCTTCAAATTGTTCTCGCGTGCTCCCTCAACTATGATGCTACGATTCCACGTGCGATGAGTCGTAGGTACGGGGATTTGTTCGCGGCCATATAGGTAGTTGAGCGTGTGTGAGTAATATACCCCCTTCTCCTTATCAAAGAGTTCGGGGTGACACTGCAAGAGTTCATTCTCGTTCTTCATAAAAGGGCCAGCGTACACCACTTGTCCACCTAATCGGCCCGCTTCAGGACCTATATCTATAATATAGTCAGCCGCACGCATAATCTCTTCATCGTGTTCAACCACGATAACCGTATTTCCCAAGTCGCGCAACTCCTTCAATACGTTGATAAGGCGACGCGTGTCGCGTTGATGAAGGCCAATGCTCGGTTCGTCAAGAATGTAGAGCGAGCCGACCAATGAAGAACCTAACGATGTGGCAAGGTTGATGCGCTGACTCTCACCACCCGAAAGCGTATTAGAGAGGCGGTCGAGCGTGAGGTAGTTGAGTCCTACTTCAGAGAGAAAGTGCAGACGACTCTTTATCTCATTCAGCAATCGCTTGGCCACTGCTGCATCGTGTTCACTGAGTTCGAGCTGATCGAAGAAGGGAACTAACTCCTTGATAGGCAGTTGTACCAATTCCGTGATACTACGGCCGCCCACTTTGACGTATTCTGCATCTTTCTTCAAGCGCGAACCATGGCACTCAGGACAAATCGTCTTGCCACGATAGCGCGCCAGCATGACACGATATTGTATCTTGTACTGATTGCGCTCTAACATGCGAAAGAAAGCATCAATGCTTACTTGCTCTTCTTCAGGTAATCGTTGTTCGGCCGCATCGCCATGCCAAAGCATGTCCTTCTGTTTGCGCGTAAGTTTATAATAAGGTTCGAAGATAGGAAACCCATTTTTTCGCACCGAGCAACGACGTATAAACTCATTCTTCCACTCTCCCATCTTCTCACCTCGCCAACACATCACAGCACCATCCATAAGGCTCTTCGATGTGTCAGGCACAACGAGGTGTTCGCTAATGCCCATTACGCGGCCAAAGCCCTCGCAGCGCTCGCAAGCGCCTATGGGCGAGTTGAACGAAAACATATTGTCGTCAGGTTCGCGGAATGTAATGCCATCGGCCTCGAAGCGAGTAGAAAAGGTGTGAAGAATACGGGCTGGATAGAAGCGAAGCATACACTGTCCGTCACCCTCGAAGAAGGCCGTCTCTGCTGAGTCGGCTAAACGCGAAATCACGTCTTTGTCATCACTTACCGAAAGGCGGTCAATCAACAGATTGAGTTGCGAGAGCGAGTAGTACACAGCCTCAGGCATGGGAGCTGGCAAAGCCTCATCGTGTGGTGCATCGTCAACGACTACTTGCCCCGCCTTCAATTGTTCGGCAAAGTCCTCAATGCGCACCATTTCGCCGTCAACGTCGAGACGCGAGAGTCCTTGTTGAAGGTCGATGCTGAGCTGCTGGAGCAAGGTACGTTCTTGACGCACTCGCATAGGAGCAAGTACGGTAAAGCGCGTGCCCATAGAGTAAGAGTGCATGCAGTCAATCACGTCCTGCACGGTGTGGCGCTTCACCTCCACACCACTTATGGGCGAGAAGGTGTGACCTATGCGTGCATAAAGCAGACGAAGATATTCATATATCTCGGTGCTGGTGCCCACGGTCGAACGCGGATTACGACTCGTCACGCGCTGTTCGATAGCAATAGCAGGGGGAAGTCCTTTTATGTAGTCACACTCAGGCTTGTGCATACGGCCCAAGAATTGACGTGCATAGGCTGAAAGGCTCTCAACATAGCGTCGTTGACCCTCGGCATACAATGTATCGAAGGCCAACGACGACTTACCCGAACCACTGAGTCCGGTTATAACGATGAGTTTGTCACGCGGTATGTCAATATCCACGTTCTTGAGGTTGTTTACCCTCGCTCCCTTTACCTGTATCGTTTCGTTCATACCTTATTGCTTTCACTAAAGGTGCAAAATTACAGATTTCATTTGAAAAACCTTCATGAACGCAAGAAGGATTGCAGTTTACCTATATATATTTAGCGGCCTCTCCCCCTCATCCCTTCCCCAGCCGGGGAGGGGGTGAGGGGGGAGAGGCCGCTAAATAGCAATTTAATAAAAAAGCCAAGATAGAGGTGTAGACCTTATCTTGGCTTTCTATGATTAATGTGTATAAGCGATTACTTCACTGCTATCTTGAAGCGTTGAATGCTGTTTGCATCAGTCTTCTGCAAGATGTAAGTGCCAGTGGGCAAACCCTTGATAGCTTCGGCAGGCGTGATGGCCTTGCCACTCTTCAAGGCAACACCATTGAGAGCAAATATGGTGATGTCGGCAGGAGCAACGTTGATGCCAGCAATGCCTGTCTGCAAGGTATTGTTGACAGTCAGTACAACGTACTTGTCGGCTGCGCCACGTGAAGCCAACTTAACGTATGCTTCATGAACGCCTTCAGCATCAGAGTTGAAACGAACAGTGAATACACCACCCTCTGCAGGGAGTTCACTCTCAGAGAGTTTAAACTTGCTCTTATTAGCACCCCCCAAGGTGAGTTTGATAGGTTCAGTCAAGTTCTGAGTCGTTACGGTTACCTCGTCTGATGTTGCATCTTGGCCCTTAATAGCTTCGAAAGCAAGCGATGCGACATCAGTGCGAACGACTGGAAGGTCGGTGCGGCCGAAACTTACATCGTCAATGTAGTAAGTAACAGCGTTGTTACGACCGCGTGTGCTCTTAAAGCGGAAGGCCATAAAGAAGGTGTCAGCAATGGGCTGGTCGGTGAGGTCGACGTGATATTCAAACCATTCACCGCTCTCGTCCTTTGTAGAAGGCATTGTGAAGCCGCCAACGGGACTGATGTACATCTCACCATCAGTGAGATCGATGTAGCAGAGCTCGAGTTGGTCAGTCTGCTTGTCTGTCAAATAGTCACCGCGAACGCGGAAGGTGAAAACCTTTGAAGCAGCATCCTTAAAGTTAAGAGCAGGCGTAACGAGCATCATCTCAGCTTCTGTCTCGTCACCGTCCTCTACCTTAGAGTCGTAAGCCGTTACCTTTGCTACGTGTTCGTCAGCTGACTCGTCCGTATCGCTGAACGTATAGTTCCACCAAGCACGTGTGCCCTTTGTAGCAATGTTCTTCCAACCGTCAATAGCGAGAGGCTTATTCTTCTCGCCCTTATCAAAGTGTTCGTTGAGCAATGTTGTGGGGTTAGAAGGATCGAGCGGAAGGAGGTCACCCTCAGTCGGTTTGTCAGGCGTTGTATTGTCCGTAGCTACACCCTTAATAGGAATGTGTAACTCATCAGCGCCCAAAGTAGTAACGATGATTTCGTTGTCGTAAGTGCCAGCACTCAGCGGAACGAAAGAAATCTTTACAGAAGTGTTGGCATTCTTCATCAACATAGAAGAACTGATGCGGAACACGTCAACACTGGCCAACTTAACGTGTGCATAGTCGGGCAAGTTAGCCGTCTGGATCACGATTGTCTGTTCTGCCGTTTCGCCAGCCTTTGCTTCAAAGTTTACGCTTTCAACGTTGGCCTTAACAACGGGCGGATTTTGCTCGTCAATGGCGTAGGCTGAGAGGGTAATAGATTGTGAGAGTGTAGGCACTTCGGGGCAGTCGATAAAGACACGTGCACTGTGCTTGCCAATGGCAGTCGGGTTATAAGAGATGACAACATCTGTCTCACTTGTTCCTTTCTTAATCTCCGTTACCGAAGTGGCAAACATAGCGCGGTTAGCACCTGTAATCTCAAGCGTAGTAGCTGCGGGCATGTTCTTCGCGCTGATGTGAATGGTACCCACCTCAGTGGTTTGACCTACCTTGCCAGCCGCCATGTCGAACTGAGCGGGTGTAATGGTAAGTTCGGGGTTGCCAGCTACTTCAGGTGTCTTGATGTCCTCAGCACTACGTGGTGCAATGATCACTGCACCCGTTGAGGTAGAGAGACCTACGAGGTCGATCGCTTCCGTAGGAATAGCCGTACCGATAAGCGAAGTGCCCTTGAATATACGCATCTTAGCCGTTTCGGTACCGTCGCTCAGCGTAGGTTGTGTCATGCCTTCAGCGAAAGTTTCGCTATCAGACGTAATGGTTACGCCATTAATGCGCACGAGTTTGTTCAAGTAATTCTTAGGAGTAGCCTTTACTTCAGCGAGGGTAGCAACAGTGGGTTCAATCTCATTGTTGGTGCTGAGCACGTTACCCATTGCCACTTGTCCCATAAATGATTCGGGAGTGAGCGTAGTTACCCCCCAACTGCTACTAACTGTTCCAAAGAAGCCAGAAAGTTTGTCGCCTACATTAGGCATTTTTAAATTTTCATTCGAAATAACAGTTGCAGCAGTAGCATCTTGAACGTAGATGCGGTTAGCCGTTTTGTCAATAAAGCTTACCACAGCCTCGCCTGTATAGCGATATACTTCATAATTGTCACTGCTCTTAGCATTGAGTTCGCTGAGCGTTGCTACGTCGGTGAATGAAAGGGCATTGTAACTATAGTTAACTTCCACTGTTTCAGCGCCTTCGCTGCTATAAGAAACCTTTACGGTGCCCTCGCCGGCTTCGGTAGGATCAAACGTAAAAGTGAGTTTTGCACCCTCTGCGCTCTCTACTTCTTCCTTGCTAAGAGTGGTCTTGTCAGCTGTCACACCTGTGCCTTCAATTGCAACCGTCACGTCGCTGGTCAAATCTGCGCCCTTCACGGTGATAGTCTTAGTAACGGGATAGCCTACGTAAGTATCAGCCAAGAAGGTATCGTTCTTGTTAACGCTGATAGTAGGCGTAGCGGGTTGAGGTGTGTCACCACCACTGCTTTCACCGAAGAGGCCAGCATAGGTCTGAGCAATGCGAAGTGCGCCTACATACATTTCTGGACCTTGGTTCGAAGCATTAGAACCTTGACGAAGTTCGAAACCCTGCAGGCCATAATTGCCAACTGAAGTACCTGTAGCACTTACATCAAATTCTGCACTTGCTTCCTTAGGCTCATTGGTAAAGTCTGTTGGATTAACATAGAGTTTTACCTCGTCTTTACCATCGCTCGTCTTTACACCATACTTTACGACTACAAGTTGGGTTGTGTTGAGTGCAAAAGTTCCTTCTGCTAACACGGCTTTGGAAGTGCCACGCGAGATTCCGATTTTATAGGATTTATCGTCGGCCTTAACAATGAAGAGGCGACCGAACTCTGTTGAACTGAAGTATTTTCCAGCAGCAGCCTCGCCAACATTGTAATTCTTAGTGCGAACGAGCAAACTCATAACATAGTTTTGAGCAGAAGGAGCATCTTGCGTAGGCAACTTCGTCACATTAATGAGGGCCGTATAATAAACATATCCACTCTTTATACCTTCATCGTTCGAGTCGAAGCGTGTGCAGAGGTCCTGGCCTGAAACAGTCGGTGTCATCTGAATGCACTTGCCCTTTACGCCATCAGGATAGTTGGCATACTCAAGCGTCTTGTTCACCACTTGAATAGGAGCAGCTGTATTATTGCCATACTGTGTCCACTTGTCTTGGTTGAGCAAGTCGCCCTCGTCATAGTCAAAGTCTTCTTGATACTTAATGGTAGTGCTTCCACCGTCGCCACCTGACGATAAATCCTGGGCCGTTGCCACAACGGGCACAGTCAATAACGCGATGAGCAAAAGCCATAAGTGTGATAGTTTTTGGTAAACTTTTCTCATACAGGTAATTTTTAGGTTATTATTAATCATGTGTTATCATTGCATGCTTAAAGAAATGTCATTTTTATCATTTAAAAGACTTTTCGTGTGCTAAAATCTAAAAAAAATAATGATATAACCAACTTTTTGACAATAAAAATACGTTCACGTTCGATAAGCTGCAATTTGTCGGTCTAATTGGGGGGCGTTCCTGATTGGGGGGCGGGTTTTCAACCCGCGTTCAGCAATAAGTTAGTTTTACTTGCTGCTGCCGCGGGTTAAAAACCCGCCCCCCAATTAGGCAGACAAATTGCAGCTTATCGAACATATCCCATACGTTTTCAAAACCTTTGATTTATCTTTCATGTTTCATTTTTTAGTTTCAAATCGTTGATAATCAATTCGTTCAACAAGTGAAACATACAACTTTAATGTTTCACTTTTAGTTTCATGTTTCATTTTTCAAAACACTGAGGGAGCGCTTTCGCGCTCCCTCAGTGTTTTTGAATCGCTCCCACAGAGGTTTTGAATCGCTCCCTCAGTGTTTTTGTTTTTCTCCCTCAGTGTATTTAGTATGAAACATTGAAACTAAAAATGAAACATAAAAGTCGTATGTTTCAGCC
>ERZ1023670.323-NODE-323-length-14856-cov-13.104047_pt1 | contig 14856 bp, 9 predicted proteins | sample MGYA00380342_ERZ1023670 | MGnify/ENA primary metagenome ERZ1023670 (study PRJEB33179, sample SAMN07448984) | human gut metagenome | biome: Human-gut; feature: Human associated habitat; material: Faeces | host: Homo sapiens | place: India: Bhopal | collected...
CGCGATTACACCGTAACGGCAACACCATTTTAGTGAATTTGCGACACCGAAAAACCGTTATAAACACAAATCCTTGATAATCAATGGTTTACCAAAACAGCCCATAATCGCGTTATTTTCGACCAAGCGACGGCCCGGTTGAAAAAAATCGATTCTCAGACGACCATTTGTAAAATATTATTATCCACAAAAAATGTCCGACCGATAAATACCCGCACGATTCTTTTCAAAGGTTGGGACATTGTTTGTGGGCCGGCACAAGACCGGCCCTGCAAAGCTACGGCTTCCAGACATACGCGTGGCCGCCCCCTATCCGTGGCACAATGTGCCTCTCATGTTTTCACGATGGTCAGAGCCGGGCCTTGAGCAAATCCGGCAAGAGGCGGGTCTCGTCGGCCACGGGCACGCCAGCGGCCTCCAGCGCCTTTATCTTGCCCTCAGCCGAGCCTGAGCCGCCGGAGATGATGGCGCCGGCATGGCCCATCTGCTTTCCCGGAGGAGCCTGGCGCCCGGAGATGAACACCGCCACGGGCTTGGTGACGTGGGCCTTGATAAACTCCGCGGCACGCTCTTCGGCGTCGCCGCCTATCTCGCCAATCATGGCTATGGAGTCAGTCTCGGGATCGTCTTGGAACATCTGCAGCAAGTCCTCGAAGTAGAGGCCCACCACGGGGTCGCCACCCACGCCCACTGCCGTGGAGATGCCGAGTCCGCTCTCCACGAGGTCGTAGACCACCTCATAGGTCAGCGTGCCGCTGCGCGAGATGACGCCAGTGTGGCCCTGCTTGAACACGCCCGTGGGCATGATGCCGACCATCGACTTGCCCGGGGAGATAAGGCCGGGGCAGTTGGGGCCGATGACCTTCACACCCTTCACGCGGGCATAGTTTTGCGCCTCCACGGCGTCGAGCACGGGCACGCCCTCGGTGATGCACACCACGAGCTTCACGCCACCGTCTATGGCCTCGAGCATGGCATCCTTGGCAAACGGTGCCGGCACGAAAATGATCGACGTGTCGGCGCCCGTGGCAGCCACAGCCTCCTTCACGGTGTTGAACACCGGTATGCCGTCGACCTGCTGGCCGCCCTTGCCGGGCGACGTGCCGCCCACCACCTGTGTGCCATACTCCTTCATCTTGGCAGCGTGGAAACTGCCGTCACGCCCGGTAATGCCCTGGACGATGACCTTCGTATTGTTGTCTATTAGTACGCTCATTTGTCTTGATCAATTAGCTTCGTTGAATATATCCTTGTAGCATGTGTGCCTCTCTCATCCGCGTCACCTGGCGTTGGAAATCTCCACGGCCTTGTGTCCGGCGTCGGCCATCGACGTGGCCACGTTGAAGTGGGTGCCCTTGAGAATCTCGCGGCCCTCGGCCTCGTTGGTTCCCGTGAGACGGATCACGATTGGGATGTCGGTGCCCACCACCTTCAGCGCCTCAAGCAAGCCCTTGGCCACGTCGTCGCAACGCGTGATGCCTCCGAAGATGTTGATGAGTATGGTGTTGACGTGCTTGTCGGAGATGAGGAGCTTCATGGCCTCCACGATCTTCTCCGGGTTCGACGATCCGCCGATGTCGAGGAAGTTGGCAGGCTCACCGCCATAGAGCTTTATCATGTCCATGGTGGCCATGGCGAGTCCGGCTCCGTTGACCATGCAGCCTATCTTTCCCCCGAGGTTGACATAGCTGAAGCCGTGCTCCTTGGCCCACTGCTCCTTCTTCTCGTCCTCGTCGGGCTCAAAACACTCCTTCACGTCCTCGTGGCGGAAGAGGGCGTTGTTGTCGAACGTCATCTTGGCGTCGATGGCCCGAAGCGTGCCGTCCTTCAGCAAGACGAGGGGGTTTATCTCCACGAGCGACGCGTCTTTCTCGACGAAGAGCTTGTAGAGGGCCTTGAACATCTTGGCCGCCTGCCTCACCTGCGCCTTGTCGTCGAAGAGCTTCCATGCCGCCTCGTTGGCCTTGAAGTCGGCCATGCCTATCGTGGGGTCGATGATGATCTTCTCTATCTTCTCCGGGGTCTCGCGCGCCACCTGCTCTATGTCCATGCCTCCAGAGCGCGAGAGCATCATCATGGGGCATTTCGACTTGCGGTCCACGAGTATCGACACGTAATACTCCGCCGCTATGTCCACGGCCTCTGACACGAGCACCCTGTCCACTGTATATCCCTTTATCGTCATGCCGAGAATGGCGTTGGCCTTCTCGCGTATCTCCTCCTCGCTTGAGCCGAGCTTCACGCCGCCGGCCTTGCCACGGCCACCGGTGTGCACTTGCGCCTTCACCACGGCCTTGCCACCGCCCAAGGCGCGGTATGCCTCCACGGCCTCGTCGGCGGTGCGGCAAAGATAATGCCGGTCTACTGGCACGCCATACTTCTCGAAGAAGCCCTTGGCTTGATATTCGTGTACTTTCATGTGTTTAAGTTTATGATTTTAAAGATTAACTATCATGTTCACCTTCGCAAAGATTAAAGTCTTCTTATAACCCCTCAATGGGTTAGATATAGGCTACGTCGTGGCAAAGTTAGACAAAAATAAGCAAAAACGTCGGTTTTTGTTTGGTTGTTTTATATAAAAAGTTTACCTTTGCACCACATTTAGGAAATGCGCATGCTTGACGTGCGCTCCGAGGTGTAACCGATTGTCGTATGGTGTAATGGTAGCACAACAGGTTTTGGTTCTGTTTGTCGTGGTTCGAATCCGCGTACGACAACGAGAAAAGGACTTTCGCTCGTGAGCGGAAGTCCTTTTCTCGTTTCATTCAATCAGAGCGACAGGAGATAATCTATGAGCGTCACCGCCTTGTCGGCCGACATGAAGTCAAGACCGTGCTCCGAAGCGAAAGCCTCGAGTTGCGCCTTCTGCTTCGGAAACTGCTTATAGAGGCTCTTCAGGCGGCTGATGGCATACTGCTTGCCGTCTTTCTCGAAATAGTAGGTGTTGGCGTTCTTCATCTTCCACACGTCGAGGTTGCGGCCGTTGCTGTCGCGGTTGTAGTCGGAAGAACCATTGTACATACCGCCATTGGCGAAACCGCCCATGCCGAAGTTGCCTTGCAGCTCTATCTTCTTCGCGCCCACTTGCTGGGTCTGGCCGAAAGCGCCCACATAGCCCTCGTGGACCTTGTGGATTCGCCAGAGGATGTCCACGGTGCCGTGCTTCAGCTTGCAACGCTCCACGAAGTCGCCCTTGCGCCCCACGAACTTGCGCTCGCCGAAGCGTATGCTGTCTATCTCCTCTGGCACGGTGAGCTCCATCATGGTCTCGCCCTGCATGAAATACATCTTGCCGTTGTTGGCGTCGTAGTTCATCAGGCTGGCGTTCACCGCGCCCGTATTGAACTTTATGACACCCTCGGCGAAATGGTCGAACAGGAATATGCGCTCACCCTGGGCCGACACGGAGAGCACTGAGCAAAGGGCGAAGGCGACAAAAAGGAGAATTCTTTTCTTGTTCATATTGATGACAATCATTATAAGATACCTTGAAAAACGAAAACGAGGAGGAGGACGACAATCGCTCCCCCTCCCCTATTTTATGGATTAGGAATATTTATCCTTGTATCTCGCAAGAGCTTACTCCTTAGGAGTTCCCCACTGTGGCGCGTTCTTGTCAGGCCATACACGCTCAACGTTGAGAGGCGCGTTGCCGCCGTTGTACTGCACGCCCTGACTGTTGGTGCCTAAGGTCTTGAAGCCCTCTTCCTCGTAAGCCTTCATCACGATATCGCGCATGATGTCGTCCTTGGTAGGCTCTGACACCACGAAGCGACGTGGGATTGCCGAAAGGGCGATGCCGTCAAACTTGTCGTAAGCGTAGATGCCAGGATTGCCCTCATCGTAGTAGTAAGGAATCTTGTTCGACTTAGCAAGCTTGTCGTACTCCTCAACAGAGGCGCGCACGCCAGCGTAATACCACTCCTGATAAGTCTTACCAGCAATGGCGCTTCCCTTGAGGCAAGCGAACTCAGCCAAGTAGAGGTTCACCTCGCCCGCTGTCATGTACATGGAGTAGAGAGGGTTGTCCTCGGTGTCCTGCAGCACGTTCATGTCGATCTTGCCGTTGGCTGATTGTGTCATGGCCGTTGGGAGCTGGAAGTCGTCACGACCCTTGCGCATCTCGGTTGAATAGTAGCTGAACGGAGAGTAGTCCTTCACGTGGTCATCGTCCAACTTGATCTCATAGCGCAGGCCAGGGTTGAAATACTCCTCATACATCTCGACTGACAGCTTGCCGGCAGCGTGTGAAGCCTTGGCATCCAACACGATTGGCACGGAGGTGTAACGAACCCAAGGCTCGCCCATGCCGCCCCACTTCTCGAAGTTGCCGTCCTTGTCGCGGATGACATTGGCCTTAACCTCAGAAGGCAGGTCGTCGTAGCGACCTTTGTCGATAAAGGCCTGCACTACGGAAGAGTTGAAGCTATTCTTGGTATAGATGAAGCGCACGCGTGGATCCTTTGCGCCAAGCATGAAGTTCATCACGCTTCTTGAGGCCGACGGCGAGAGAATGCCGTTGCCGGTGCCATACACGTAGTCGTCGCTGCCCGAAGACTTAACAATGGCCTTGCAGAAGAGGAAGTCGTCGTCGGTAGAGGTCATGAGACCAGCTTTGTTGCTTGCGGCCTCTTCCACGAGTTGCATGGCCTTGGCAGGCTCGTTGTTGTAAAGACGCGCGGCAATCTTCAGCTTCAACGAGTTGGCGAACCTTGCCCACTTCTTCCAGTCGCAGCCATAAGCGGCATCCTGGGCCTTGAAGGAGATGAGGTCACCATACGAGCGCGGAAATTTCCGTCGTTGTCGCAAACCACCTTTTGTCGCGAGATGACTGAGTCGCCGTCTATTGTCTCCAAGTAAACGTATCTGCCGTATGGTCTCATGCGGTCTTTGGCTATGCACGTCACCACGCCATCTACGTCAATTGAGTCGCCGGCGGCACATGAATAGGCCATGGGGCGAAGAAACACTTGCTCGCTGCGCAGGTCGGAAGGGGATTGGGACGCTATGGGCAGACAGCAAATGAACAACAGCGACAGAAATAGATATCTCATATCTTAAATGAATAAAAGTCGATAATAAAAGTATAGGGCATTCCCTTAGAGACGAGAATGCCCTATTGTTAAGAGACTCCTAAGAAATTACTTCTTTGGACCGGCTCCCCATGCAGGAGCGTTCTTGTCGTACCATACTCGCTCGTCCTGGAGCTTCTGTGCCTCGTTGCCGATGGTGAATCCCTGAGCCTTGTAAGCATCAAGTGTGAGGTCACGCATCTGGTCGTCCTTGCCGGGCTCGGTGAACGTGGCGCGGCGAGGAATAGGATAGTCTGAGCCGTCTTCCTTCCAGTTCTCGTATGGGAGAATGGTGGAGTTCTTCATCGGTACGCCCGAGCGACGCATGGTGACATACATTTCTTGTGGTTGGAAGATGAAGGCGATGTGCATCTGGAGGTAAATCTTCTCCAGCGCATGAGCGTCGTCCCATTTGTAGGCATCGTGTCTCATCATGTTGTCGATCTCGCCGTCCTTGAGGGCAATGAGTGCCTCGTTGGGGTCATACTTCTCCGCATAGTAAGGAATGACGTTCAGTCCGGCAATCTTGTCCCACTCTGTGACGGAGTTTCTCACACCAGCCTCATAGTACTGCTTTGCGTTGCCGCTGATGACACCGAGCTGCGAGAGTTCGGCAAGGTAGAGGTTGACCTCACCCGATGACATGTAGAGCGCGTAGAATGGGCGATCTTCCTTGTCCTGCACCACAGCTCCATCCGGTTTGGTGGGATATGTATAGTCCAATGTGCCATTAAAGAGCTCGAGCTGCATGCCGCACGTTGCGCTGTAGTATTTCTCCTTGCCGTTGAGTTTCAACTTCAGCCACTTGCTTTGCTTGTCGTAGTACTGCTCCCACTTTTTGTTTTCGCTGGCATTGATCTGTACTGGCAGTCCTATGTAGCGAATCCATGGTTCGCCTGCACCCTTCCACGCCTTGAAGGTCTTCTTGCCCGAGGCATCGGTGGTGTACTCCACGTTCTTGGCTATGTAGTCCGGCAGCTCTTGTCCGGCATCGAAGTAAGCCTGCACGACCTCTGAGTTGAAGTCGTTTTTCTCGAAGAAGAAGCGCACACGCGGATCACGGTTGTCCACGAGGAAGTTGATGAGGTTGTAGTTGGCTGTTCCGGGAGTTATATTCTCCTGACTATGATACCACTCTGAACCCTGGTTGTAGATGAAGTCGTCATCGACTGACGTCATGAGTCCAGCCTTGTTGGCCACAGCCTCTTGTGCTATGGTCTTAGCCTTGGCAGGGTCTGCATTAAGCAGACGTACGGCGAGCTTGAGTTTGAGCGAGTTGGCGAACTTTGCCCACTTTGCCACATCGCCCTTGTAGACGAAGTCCTGGTTGCCGAGCGAAACCTGGCTGATGGTCTTGCCGTTGACCACCACATCGTTGGTGAGGTCATCGGTGGCCTTCTTCAGTTCGTCGTAGAACTGGTTGAAGAGCTTTTCTTGGGTGTCATACTTTGGTTTGAGTGTCCCGCCGTAGCGTGCGCGGTAAGCCTCACTGTAGCACATGGAACCGTAGAAGTCGGTGTCCGTTATGCCCATGTAGACCACCAGTGCCTGCATCATGGCGTGGATGCGCGTGTATGTAGCGGCTGTTTCCTCATCTTTGAGGCTCATCTGGTTCTCTATCTCGAGCAGCTGTAGCAGAGGCTTCTTCACCATGCCGCCTCCAGAGGAGAGGTCGGGCATGTTGAGACGGTTGGTATTGCTGCCGCCCGTCACTTGGCCATACTTGCACATTGCCGAGTAGTCGTAGAACCATGCCCAATACTCTGACGGCTTGAACTCTTGCAGGCCAGTGGTGAAGAGGTATCTTATGTCGGGGGTTGTCACCACCGACGGGTCTGTGTTGATCTTGGCAAGTTCCGTGTCGCTGCATCCTGTGGTCATGCACAGCGCGCTGGCGACAAGACCCGCGTAAATATATTTATTGATTTTCATTGTGATACGCTTTTAAGTGATACACTTTAATTTGTTAGAAGCTCGCGTTGATAGTGAACATGAAGTTGGCCGTATACGGGTTGAACGAGCGGATACGGAACTCTCCGGCGCGGTTGCCTCGCACTGACTCTGGGTTGATATTGTTCTCGAGCGAGTTGTAGAGATAACCGAGGTTGCGGGCGGAGAACGAGACGTTCAGTCCCTGTGCACCCACCTTCTTGGCCCATGTGTTTGGCAGCTTGTAGCCAAGAGAAATCTCACGCAGGGCAATATAGTTGAGTGTCTGGAACCAGCAATCGTTGAGGACACCTACGCCCCAGTCGGTCATGTAGTACCAGTAGGAACCTGCGTGTGCCGGCTCGAGCCATCCCTTCTGCACTGCCTCGGCATAGCTCACGCCACTCATGTCGCGTGTCACGCCGTCGGCGCATGCTATAGATGTTCCCTGTGCGAACACGCCCTCGGGAATGACACCGTCGTGGTATGTGATGCCGTAGCTGTCAGACTGAGAGCCGTCGGCGTTGAGCCACTTTGAGGTCCAGGTGATACCGCCGTGAGCCTCGTCGCGATATTTAAGCGAGCTCTTGGTGTTACCGTTGCCCGTGCCGTAACGGTTGGCGTATGACGCCACCTTGCCGCCGAAACGACAGTCGAGTGCCACGTGGAGCGATAGATCCTTCCAGCGGAGGGTAGACTGCACAGAACCGAGGAAATCGGGCTGTGAAGAGCCAACTACCTCAACCTGTCCACTGCGCTTCTGGTAGCCTATGCGGTCGTAGTCGTCCCAGTCGAGCAGAATGTTGCCGTTGTCGTCGCGTGCGGGCGCGATGTCGCTCATGAGCAGACCGTACTCACCGCCAACCTTTGCCACAGAGCCTATGCGATAGTCGTAGGCACTGACCTGTCCCTGAAGGGCAAGATAATCTACGCCGGGGTAGAGGGAGACAATCTTGCTGCGGTTGCGGGTGTAGGTGAAGTCAAGATCCCACTCCCAGTCACCATGCTGGATAGGCACAGTGTTGAGGGCGATCTCTATACCGGCATTCTGGATGTTACCGGCATTGATGACCTTTGAGTCGATGCCCGACACGCCAGGAGTGGCGATGGACATAATCTGGTTCTTGGTGTTCTCCTTATAATATGTGAAGTCGAGACCGATGCGGTTGTTGAGCACACGGAAGTCGAGACCCACCTCCCACGAGTTCTTGCGCTCTGGCTTCAGGTCTTGAGCGTAGACAGACGAAGAAGAGAAGGAGTTTGTATAAATCTTGCCGTTGGCTGTGGTGATGTTGCCTACGCTGAAGCCCTGGTTGATGCTGTATGGGTCGAGGTCGTTACCCACCTGAGCCCATGAAGCGCGGAGCTTGGCGAAGGAAATCCACTTAGGCAGGTCTTTTCTGAATGTCTCGGAGATGAGCCATGAGCCCGACACTGATGGATAGAAATAAGAGTAGTTGCCGGTGGCGTTGCTGTAGACGAGAGCGGAAGACACGTCGTTACGTCCTGTCACGTCAAGATAGAGCTGGTCTTTCCACGAGGCGTTGATGGCGAAGATGGCAGAGACCATGCGCTTGGTGCCGGAGATAGAACCGCCGTAGCTTGCCGTGTTCTTGGAGTTGCCGATGAAGTACTGTCCGGGAACGATAAGTCCGCCGTCAGTGCCTACGGAGTTGTTCTGCTCGGTCTTGTTGTAGTATTCCATACGCACGAAACCTCCAAGGTTGAAGTCTCCGAGCTGCTTGCTCGCGCTCAGGGCCGCACCGAGGGTGAGCTGGGTCTTGGAGTAGCTTGCCAGGCCGTAGTAGCCGCCTTCCATGGCGTAGCCGCTGCCGAGCTGCTTATACTCCTGGTTGAGCGTGTAGTAGTTGATGTTGCCGTCGACCTTTGCGGTGAGCCAGTCGAGGATATGGTAGTTGAGCTCCCATGTGGGGCGGAACACCCATTCCTTCTGCACGTTGTCGTTCTCGTTGAGGTTCCACCACAGGCCTTTCACGGTGCTGGGTACATAGCCCCACTCGTCGCCGTAGCTGGTGCTGGCCAGACCGCCGTGATCGCCCTTGTACTTGTCTTTCCAGTCCTTGGGGTTCACCCAACGTGGAAGACCACTGTATACAGTGTAGAGACCTATCTCCTGCTGTGCGTTGCGCGGCTTGGAGTATGCCATCGACATCGACGCGGCTATGTCGAGCTTCTTGGTAATCTGGTAGGTGCCCTTGAGAAGCATGGAGTAGCGGTCAAACGAGTTGTTGATGGTCTGGCCGTCGGCGTGCTTGTAGGAGAACGAAGAATAGAACGATGCCACGTCGTTGCCGCCGCGCACCGCAAAGTTGGTGTTGGTGTTGAAACCTGTGCGGTAATATTCATCGGCAGGGTTCTCATAGGGAGAGTACGTGGTCATGGTGCCGTCGTAGTTCTCCACCGGCGTGCCGTCGAACTTCGGTCCCCATCCGAAGCCCGTGTACGACGCGCCGCGATAGGAAGCCTTGCCTTCTCCGTTCACGTAAATGGTAGACTTGCCGAAGCTGTTGGGGTTGTTTGGCGTGCCGTCGTCCTGCCAGCGGTTGCCGTTGCCGACATTGTCGCGCTCGCCAGGCCACAGGCCATAGCCATATTCATATTGAGCCTCGGGATGTCCCACGATGACATCGAAGCCTACTGTCTGTGAGAACGAGATTCCCACACCTTTCTTCTTGCCCTTGCCGCTCTTAGTGGTAATGACAATTGCACCGTTGAGCGCACGCGAACCGTAGAGGGCGGTCGCGGCAGCACCTTTCAGCACTGACACCGTCTCGAAGTCGTCGGGGTTGAGGTTCTTCAGCTCATTGCCGTAGTCGCCCGGGTTGGCTGTCCAGTTGAGGTCTTCGCTACCCGATACGCTGTTGTCGAGGATGACACCGTCGATGACGTAGATAGGCTGATTGTTGCCCTTGAGCGTAGAGGCTCCACGGATCTGTATTTTGGTGGCACCGAAGATACCACCGTCGGAGGCGGCGATATCCACACCTGCCACTTTACCCTGAAGCGACTGGATCGGGGAAATGGTATTTGCGCTTGCGAGCTCATCGCCCTTGAGCTCAGTGACAGCGTAGCCGAGGGCCTTGGTCTCGCGCTTCATGCCGAGGGCGGTCACCACCACCTCGTCGAGGGCCTTGGAGTCGTCCTTGAGCGTCACCTTGAGCGGATTGCCGTTGTACACGACCTCAGCTGTGGTCATGCCAAGGTAAGAGATGCGGATAACGTCGCCTTTCGTGACGTTCTTGAGCGAGAAGTTACCATCAATATCGGTAACAGTGCCCACTCCGGTCTTGCCTTTCACCAACACGGTGGCGCCAACCACTGGCTCACCTGTGGCGTCGACAACGACACCTTTGCATTGCGCGTCTTGTTTCACGTCTTGGGCCTCGTTGACAGAGGTCACGGTGCCTGCATAAGCTGCGTTACCCCCCCCAATGGCCATTGAAGTGAGTGCGAGCAACATGCCGACTGTTTGTACTCGTTTTGACATAGACTAAAAAATTAATTATATAATAAATGTATTTCTATTTACCATAATTAACGTCAAAAGGTTTCGTATAAAAGCTTTTAACGGTTTTCTGCAAAATTAGGTAAAATATTTGATATGGAAAACGAATATATTATATTTTTAATACTTTTTACACACAGGTTTCTTCACCGCCTCTGCCCTGCCAATGGCTTACACTTTTCGTGACAGCGAAAAGTGTACTTGACAAGGCGACGCGTCTTATTGCTATATTGTTGAAAATGTGAATCTTTGGCATTTCCTTCATATTACGACGGCTTCGCGCTGGATTCACGACTGCTTTTCACCGTAATCGTGACGCGATTTCATTCCTCTATCACCCAATCCTCGATATTGCCAGTGGTGGAGTCGAAGTTGATGCCAACCTTGGTTATTGGCAAGCCGCAGAGGGCGAAGCGCTGGGCATAGTTTTTGAGGTTGATTTGCCCCAAGGCGGCCTGCGCGTTCTTGTCCAACTTCAGTTCGATGACGTAGAGACGGGTGTGTGTCAGCATCACGATGTCTACCCTGCCCTTAGGCGTGTGTACCTCCACATCCACCACATATCCCGTAAGGAGCGAGAAGATGATGAAGAGCATCTGCTGGTAATGGCCCTCATGGTTGGTCACGTTGCAGTAAGGCACGGTGCCGAGAAAGGTCTGGAGCAAGCGCAAGGCCCCGTCCATGTCGTCGTGGCGTATCAGCACCGACATCTGGGCGATGGCGACATCGCCATTCTGGGCGAACATGCCCTCCAGATAGTTTGGCAAGAGACTCTCGAAGAGGCCCACCTTTATCTCCTTGTTGGGGAGGTCGAGAGTGTAAAGCTTACTGAACTTATCATATCCCTTAATGGTAAGGTATCCGCTCTGATACAGTAAAGGCGTGATGGCGGTCATGTTCTCAGTGGGAGCGTCGAAAGAGGAAGCCTTGGCGTACATCTTGCCAAGGTTGGCTGGCGCGACATTGAACTTGCGCATCATGTTGATAAGGTAGGTCGGAGTGCCCGAGGAGAACCAATAAGCGCCAAACTCCTTTGTCGCAAAGCAATTGAGCAAGCTGAAAGGATTGAACACGTCTGGCGACTTGGCTGAGAAATGATAACCGTCATAGTTTTCCTTCAATTCGGCAATCGTTTCCTCACGGGTCAATTCTTGCGATTTTGCCAATTCGTCTATATCCTCCGACATCTGCGCAAGCATTTCCTCCTTGGTGATGCCGCAGATGCCCGCATACTCATCATTCATCGAGATATTGGTGATATTGTTCAGCTCGCTGAAGATGCTGAGCTGCGAGAACTTGGTGATGCCCGTGAGGAAGACGAAGCGGAGATACGTCTCACGAGCCTTGAGTGGACTAAAGAAATTGCGCATGATGTTGCGGAGCTCCTTCAAGCTGTCATCCTCGTGGGCAACGTCAAGAAGCGGCGCGTCATATTCGTCGATGAGCACCACCACCTGCTTGCCTGTGTTCTGATAGGCGGTCATGATCAAGTCTTTAAGACGGATATTGGCATCCACCTTTTCACTCTTGTAGCCAAACCTTCCCTCTTGCTCCTCCAACATGTCAGCCAAATATCTCTCGAGCTGCTCCTTCTCCATGTGCTTGCCACCGCTCATGTCGAAGTGGAGCACGGGATATTCCGTCCATTCCGTCTCCAGTTTCTCGATGGCAAGCCCCTTGAAGAGGTCTTTCTTGCCTTCGAAATAACTTTGAAGAGTAGACACCAACAGCGACTTGCCGAAACGGCGCGGGCGACTCAAGAAGAAGTGTTTGCCACCGGCATGCGTCATGCGGTAGACATATTCCGTCTTGTCGATATAAAGGAGCTTTCGGTTGATAATCTCCTCGAAGGTCTGTATGCCTATGGGATATAACTTCAATGCCATATTCTCATTTTTCGGCAAATATACGACATTTATCTGAAACTTGGCCCACAAAAACCAAAAACATGAACTTCTTTTCCAAGAAGCAATGCTGCTTGCCAAGACCGTGATGCAATGCCCTTATAAAAAGCGTTATAAATGCAAGGCGGGAATCCAACGGCAATGGAGACAACAGAGACAATACTGTCAACGGTTGTCTACATTGTCGTCAATATAAGAACTATTCTGAATAGCTACATAATACAAATGACACAAACGATTGCATGAAAGACATGCCGAATAACTACACTCAAGAAACGCTACTTGCGACTTTGGGTCGTAACTTTACACTATCCTTGCAAATTATGCTATTTTTTTGATTTCGTATTACGTTAATCAAATCTTTTGTCTTACTTTTGCATCATGATTAATGACGGCATGATGGAAAATGAGAAAAAAGGGCGACGTGGCGGCAAAAGGGAAGGAGCGGGAAGGCCTCGCTCCGACAGCAAGCTCTACACGTTCAGGGCTCCTGGCAGGATGGCCATGTTTATAGATGCCCAAGACTGCAAGACGGAGTTTATAAAGGGCTGCATTGCCAAGGAGATGGGTGCCTTGGACGCCGGCATCGGCAAGATGGGAGAGGTGTACCCCGTGTCAGGAGTCACCGACCTGCGCTTGCCGTTCTTCGACGTGGGCATCGTGGCGGGCTTCCCCATTCCTCTCGACAACGACGAGCGAAGCCAAGACATCGAACTGCTGAAGATGCTGTGCCCCAACCCCGAGGCCAGTTACCTCATCAGGGTCGAGGGCAACAGCATGATAGACGCCGGCATATACAGCGGCGACATCATCATCGTGGACAAGAGCAACCGCGACCCAAGCCCCTCGGAGGTGGCGGTGTGCGAGCTGAACGGCGACTACACGCTGAAACACTTCGTGAAACGGGGCGACGAGGGTTGGCTGGTTCCCGCCAACCCCGATTATCCGGAGCTGAAGGTGACCGAAGACGACGACTTCAGCGTTTGGGGAACCGTGACATATATCATACATAAGCCAAGGGGGTAAGACAGATGTATGCCTTGGTAGATTGCAACAGCTTCTTCTGCTCGGTGGAGAAGGTCTTTCACCCCGGTCTGGCGGGCAAGCCCGTCGTCGTGCTCTCAAACAACGACGGCTGCATCGTGGCGCTGACTCCTGAGGCCAAGGCCGTGGGCCTGCGCCGCGGCGACCCCATCTTCAAGGTGAGGCACATCGTGGACCAATGCCACGTGGCGGTGTTCTCCACCAACATGTATCTCTACGCCGCCATGAGCAAGAGGGTGACGAGCATCTTGCGCAAGTCGGTATGCCACGTGGAGAACTACAGCATAGACGAGAGCTTCTGCGACCTGCAGGGCTACGACGACCATTTCGACCTGGAGGGAATGATGCGAGGCATAGCGCGAAAGATAAAGCTGTGGACCGACATTCCCGTGAGCGTGGGCGTGGCGCCGACAAAGACGCTGGCCAAGATGGGCAGCAAGTTTGCCAAGCTATACGCCGGCTATCATGGCGTGTGCATGATAGACAGCGACGACAAGCGGCGCAAGGCCTTGCGACTGTTCGACCTGGCCGACGTATGGGGGATAGGACGCGGCACTTTAGAGAGGCTAAACTATTACGGCATCAGCACGCCACTGGAGTTTGCCGACAAGAGCGCGTCGTGGGTAAAGGCGCGCTTCACGAAGCCGGGACAGCAGACGTGGCGGGAGCTCAACGGCGAGCCGTGCATAGACACGGCGGAGGTGGCGAGGAAGAAGACCATCTGCACGAGCCGCAGCTTCGGCAACATGGTGGGCGGACTCGACTCGCTGAAGGCGGCGGTGGCGACCTTTGCCGGCAGCTGCGCCAACAAGTTGCGGGGGGAGGGCTCGGGCGCTACCTCGGTGACCGTGTTTCTCTGCAGCAACAGGTTCAGGGACGACCTTGAGCAATATGGCAACGCGGCCTCAGCGCGACTACCGACTCCCACGTCCGACACCATGGAGATAACCAACGCGGCGCTTAGCATCCTCGCGCGCATCTTCAGGGAAGGCATAATGTATAAGAAGGCGGGGGTCATAGTAGGCGACATTGTTTCGATAAGTCCATTGCAGGCCAACTTGTTCGACCCGATAGCCAACCGCCCGCAGCGCGCGAGGCTGATGAGGGCGATGGACGAGCTTAACCACCGCTACGGACTGAAGACCTTGCGACTGGCCGTGGAGGGAGAGGACAAGCAGCCGTGGAAAGTGAGGTGCGAGCATCGCAGCCCCAACTACCTGACAAACATCAACGAGATTCTCACCATAAGGGTGTGAACCGCCTAATCAGCTTCTTTTTCCTTTCGAATACGGATTAAACGGATAATCAACACCGAACCAAACAAAAAAGGCTCTTACGGAATTTGGAGTGATGGTTCTTACGAAAGAAGGCAACACAGCAT
>ERZ1023670.324-NODE-324-length-14849-cov-27.316344_pt1 | contig 14849 bp, 15 predicted proteins | sample MGYA00380342_ERZ1023670 | MGnify/ENA primary metagenome ERZ1023670 (study PRJEB33179, sample SAMN07448984) | human gut metagenome | biome: Human-gut; feature: Human associated habitat; material: Faeces | host: Homo sapiens | place: India: Bhopal | collected...
CGTGGGCATGTGATTGAAAATTCTCATCTTAATTTCATTAATCGACCATTAATCTATTCATTAATCTTGTTCTATAGTAAGACGTTCTTCCATTTTCAGTCGTTTTTTTGAGGTTCTATAATGACTTCATTTTATTGCTGTCCAGTAAAACTTCAAAGAACATAAAATTTCTCCCCGAAGTCCCGTAAGATAGGACTTCGGGGTTTATTTTTTCAAAAGTACCCCCCTTAATCGAAAAGACTTAGTTCTGGCGGTGCTTTTTGCTCCTCCTTTGCAAGGAAATCATTCCAAGTTTTTTCGGGGTTTTCCATAAATGCGATAAAATCGACGTAGTACATAAGCATAAGTCGTACCATGGTAACAACTTGCGAGAATGCACAGTGTCTCTTTATGCTTCTTGACAGAACCATTATCAGCAGATTGGCTATCAGAACCACCCATGTCTGTATTTGTATGGCGTTGACGCTTTCCCCATAAAAAAAAGTTTTACCGAACAGCAATATATTTCAAACAAAAAAAATCACACCACAATACACATAAAATAACGTCTCAAACTAAAATATAAACACTTAAAGTACAATAAATTACAATATCTTACGAGAAATGATATATATAAATAAAAAATATCAGAAAAGAATTTACATATAAATCAATATAACTATCTTTGCACCCAAGCAAAAAAACAAACTTATGAAAACAAGGATTAACATACGTCGTGCCATTAAAGAGCGCGGTTATACGGCAAAAGATTTTGCCGAAAAATGCGGAATGACCATCTCAAACCTTAGCCGTAATATCATTAACGGAAATCCAACAGTTAGGAAACTAAGTGAAATTTGTGAAGTTCTTGGTTGCGACATTACCGATTTGTTCTATCCAATAGATGGTGATGAGCAAAACAATGTTGTAGAACAAGGTAAATTACCCGAAACTTCAATAACAACACCACAAGCGCAAACACAGCCCCCCGTCGCCACCACTGCGTTCTGCCCACATTGCGGAAAGCAAGTGCGCATTGGAGTGGTGTTACTGCCCGAAGCGTAATAATGCACAAAACCACAAAGTCACAAACGCACAAACAAACAAGCGAATAAACAAACGCACAAAGTAAAGGCGCACTCCGGCCTCGCACGAAGCGAGGACGAGGAGTGCGCCTTGCACATTTAATAACACAATAATCAATGTGAGAGTGTGTGGGGGGATGTTAGCCATCAAGGTTACCACCGCCAGCGGGATTGGTGGGAGTGGTGCTACTACTGCCACCACCAGATGTAATGCCGCCCGTAATGTCGAGGTCGCCAAGCATCACTTTGAGTTCGGGCGATACGAGCGAACGGAGGTAGGAATACGGATTGCCACCTTGTGTTGCCCCTTGTAAGCCTTCATTACAAGTTGATAGTTGACTGTGACTGCGGCATTGGTGGTGGAGGGTTTGTGGGCTTTCCGCCACGACAACGCAAGCTTTGCTCGCTTGGTGAAGGTAGACTTCACTTGTTGTAGAGCCTCACTGTTGGTAATGTCGCGGGCATGATACTCAGCAGTATACATCTTTCCAGTTTGTTTGTTGAGAGCTACGTAAGTAGAGCTTTTTCTGCAAAGCTTTCCACTCATAGTCTCAAACGCATGGTTTAATGTTATTTAGCCATGTTTTTAAAGTTTAAGAGGTTTATAAAATATCCACCTTGGTGGATGTGAATTAAAAAAGGTAAGAAACCCATACCAACCTTATGGCAACCTTATGATTTTTGGAAATATCTTACGCTACAAAATTACGAAACGGCACAAAAATAGTTAGGACACACTCTCTTGGCAGAACCGAAAAACAATGTTTATGATTTGCAATCGCAATGATAAGCCAATAGCTAATATTGAACCACCTAAAAGAGTTTACACCCCCTCAGTTTTTCATAAGAAATCCACTCGCCTGTGAAGGTTAGGACGGTTTTTGTGCATAAAATAATACACGGTACGGATTAAAACCCATATATCCTTGTACATTTTTTTGCCTGCTATTGCTATAGTCTACTATTGAACAAATTCTATTCTTATGTCTTTAATGGAAGTATCCATTATTAGTTGATTATCAGTATTATACGATTTAAAAGGTAGAAAAGTGACCGTATGAATTCTGATTAGATACGAAAGGGTGAATATTTAACGTATTTAACTTACGATCACATCAAGAACCACGAAATAAGGGTTGGGAGGGGGCGCTTTTAACCGACCCATAATGTGGTGAATGGAAGTTATAGGTCGAAATTCATAAAAGGGGGACGGTTGAAACGACTCCCTTGAACGTAGGGTGTGATTACATGTCATACCCTTTTGTTCTAAAAAGCATTTTTGTGTAGTTTACGATGCTACGTTTTGCTGTTTTTTACTTGGTAGACGCAGTTTTTCCATTGTTTATGCTGTATTTCGAGATAAAAAAAGCTATCTTTACGGTGTAAAATATGATACCAATATCAAAAAAAGTACCCTAATATGATATTTAAACGTAAGAAATATCTGGATGAACTTATTGCAGGACGTGGAAACGGTCTTGTGAAGATTATAACAGGTGTCAGACGATGTGGGAAGTCATTCCTGCTGTTTGATATCTGGCATAACTGGCTGTTGGAACATGGGGTGACTGATAGTCACATCATCGAAATACAACTTGATGATTTCCGAAACAGACGGTTGAGAAAACCTGATGCCTTGCTCGACTATATAGATTCAAAGGTTATGGATGATGGCAATCCTTATTATATAGTCTTGGACGAGGTGCAGCTAGTAGAAGAATTTGTGGAGGTTATTCTTAGCTTGACACACATGAGGAATGTAGATGTGTATGTGTCAGGCTCAAACTCTCGTTTCCTATCAAGTGATGTTGTGACTGAGTTCCGAGGCAGAGGTGACGAGATACGCATCTGGCCTCTCACCTTTGACGAATACTTTAGTGGTATTGGTGGCGATATACGCAAAGCTTGGTTGGATTACTATACTTTTGGAGGACTGCCACAGGTGGCTTTGCTTGAAACGGAAGAAAAGAAAACAGACTATTTGCGTGGTCTGTATGAAACGACCTATCTGCGTGACGTAATTGAGCGCAACCATCTGCGTAATCCTGAAGGAATGAAGGAATTGGTGCGTGTAATAGCCTCGGGTATTGGTTCGTCAACCAATCCAACGAGAATAGCCAATACCTTTCAATCTGCACAAGGGGTAACCATAAAAAGAGACACTATAAAACAATACATTGACTATCTGAAAGACTCTTTCTTGATAGAAGAAGTCTTACGCTATGATGTGAAAGGCAGAAAATATATTGGTACCGAGACGAAATACTACTTCGCAGACATCGGCATTCGTGCAGCCATTCTCAACTATCGACAGCAAGAAGAAACGCACATTATGGAAAACATTATCTATAATGAGCTTCGCAGTCGAGGATATAATGTGGACGTAGGATTGGTTGAACTTGGCGGCAGGGATGAGAACGGTAAGTTTGTCAGAAAACAGTTGGAGGTAGACTTTGTAGTGAACCGCCCGCCATACAGAGTGTATATCCAGTCGGCTTTTCACATGCCTACGCCAGAAAAGGAACAGCAAGAGCGGCGTCCTTTATTGTCAATCAATGACCACTTCCGTAAGATTGTCATTGTTGGTGATGACATTCATCGCAAAGAGGACGAACTCGGTGTGTTGACTGTCGGACTCTTGGATTTCTTGACAGACAAGAACTTGTTGGAGCAAGGATAAATCTCATAAAAACCTGAAGTTTCGGATTCAGCCCGCCCTTGTTAAATCCGAAACTTCAGTATGTAAATAAGTATGTAAAATTGTATGTTATGTATGTTCTCGCGCTAAGCGACTATAAGTATATATTCAAGGCATGCTGCTGCCGCGGGTTACAAACCCGCCCCCCAATTAGGCAGTTTACCCACACAATACATTATAGGGAGACGTAAACAGCTACTTCTGCAATTCGTCAATATTGACGATTTTGTTGACAATAGCATAAATGGTGAGTCCTGCAACAGAATGAATGTTGAGTTTGCGTGCGATGTTTTTGCGATGCGTGAGTACGGTGTTGAGTGAGATGCAGAGCTGGTCGGCTATCTGTTTGTTGGCCAAGCCACATACTACACAGTGTACAATCTCACGCTCACGCTCTGAGAGAGTATCTTCGGGGCGCTTGTCGTCTGCCTCTGCGACAGGAGCTTCTTGCACACCGACTTTCTTCTCAAGTATTTCAACCGCTGGGACGAAGATGTCGTCCTCTACTTGACAGTGAATGCGAAGGTCGGTCTCACAGGTAAAGATGTCGTACAATACGTTGTTCAACAATTCGGCCTGCTCGGTAGGAGCATAATACTTTATAATAATGTTTTTAAGTTCTTGCAATTTAACGTCAATGTTATTATGACCTCGTGCGAACTGCGAGATGCTATATTCCCCCGTACGATGGCCTTGCAAGAGTTGGTCTACGTAGCCAAACACTTTGCGATTTTCATGTTGCATGTGTTTGCGTACCTCGCTCATATAGTCGTCATAGAACTTTAAGATGAGATACGACACCTCGCCCGGCTGCGAACAGTCGAGTGCTTCAAGCAGTTTACGGCGTATGGCTGGCAACTGAAAGTCAAGAAAGTAAGTGTGCGCTTGCTTTAGATAATCTGTCAAACATTTTACCGACACTTGGTCTATGCTATCGGCCGCCCCTCGTGCTCCTCGACGAATAAAATTGGCCACTGATAGGAAGGTGGCCGTATCAACGCCGTGTGCTTCACACACCTGTCGCACAGTCTGATCGCCCACGCCAAGGGGTATGCCAAAACGCGATATCATTTGCAGCAATGAGGGTTCGTCGCAAATCACATCGCACATGTGATCGGTTTCCTTATAATTATAGGTGCTATTATATACCATCGCGCGTTTCTTCTTTGACGTTTTCTTCTTTGACGAGTTATTAGTTGACGAGTTAACAAGTTAACAGGCAAATTACCTTAAATTGATTAAAATTCTTTCTCGTTAACTTGTCTACTTGTTAACTCTGTTCCTTTTCACGCCTGCAAATTTAAACATTTCGTCAAAATGCTTATGTACCCACTTTTGGGTATTTTATGTTTTAAAGGGGTAGAATAAACGAAAAACACTTCACCCTATACTCACCTTTTTTGCTAAAAGCGGGTGATTGTACCCCCTTTTTACACTCCGTAACTTTGCACTCGAAAAATTTAATAATTAATGCAATGAAACATTTAGCATTAAAGTTGGCTTTAGGTGCTACCTTACTCCTTATAATAGGAGTAGCCTCAACCACTGCCAACACAGAACTTTCGGCAGGACCACACATTGACGGCATGACATGCGCCACACCTCCCGAACGCCCTGCGAAGAAGGAGAAAGTCTCTAAGCCTGAGAAGAAGCAAAAGAAAGCTAAGAAGGCGAAGAAAACGAAAAAGACGAAGGAAACAGATAAAAAATAAACAGAGTTGGCAAGCGGCAAAAAGGATGTGGGGACAGTGCACAGACCGAAAGGCTCGAAGTGAGACATCGCGTTTTTTTGAAACCATCTCGTCGCACAACAACTTTAAGGAGATTAGTAAAAAGAATAATGACTCACACAGCAGGTTCGGCTGCCAAGCTTCTCACACCTTGCATCATTCATTCTTTATTCACACCTCTATTTGCACGGCTTGCCACTCTGCTTTTTCTTTAGAATTGATTTGAAACAATACAATATATAAAGAATAAAGAATGAACGCAAAAATTGCAACGCTCACCCTTAGCGCACTCGTTGCAGCTAACCTCTCTGCCACGGAAGTGGAAACAGAGGTAAAGGCTGACAGTGTTAACACCGTGAGCACGACTCAAACTAAAAGCAACACGAAGAAGCTACGCCAAGTCAGTGCTGATGAGGACTATCAAAAGTTTCGTTTCGGTGGTTATGGCGAAATGGTAGCAGCCTTTAAGGACTACGGCATCAACCGCTTCTATGGCGGCAACGACGGCAACAAACGCGACCACCGCAACACGATTTCTATTCCTCGCTTTGTACTCGCCCTTGATTATAAGTTCACACCGAAGTGGATTCTCGGTGCTGAGATCGAATTTGAATCGGGCGGTGTAGGCACGGCCTACGAGATTGAGAACTCTGAAAATGGTGAATACGAAACGGAGGTTGAAAAGGGCGGTGAAGTAGCACTTGAGCAGTTCCACATTACGCGCCTCATTCACCCCTCCTTCAATGTGCGTGCTGGTCACCTCATCTTGCCTATCGGCTTGACAAACTCTCACCACGAACCGATTAACTTCTTTGGCACTACACGTCCTGAGGGCGAAACGACCATTATCCCTTCAACGTGGCACGAAACGGGTCTTGAGATCTTCGGTACGTTTGGCCAAGACTATGCCAATTTCGACTATCAAGCCTTGATTACTACGGGACTGAACGCTTGCGGTTTTGATCGCAACAACTGGGTACAAGGTGGCAAACAAGGCATCTTCGAAGAGGATAACTTCACTTCACCAGCTTATACCTTCCGCCTCAATTATAATGGTGTACCAGGCTTGCGCGTAGGAGCTTCGTTCTACTATTGCGCCAACACGACTGCCAACTCTGATAAGTTGACCGAATATAACTTCCGCGCTCCATTGCGCATTTATACGGTCGATGCTCAATATAAGAACGCTATCGTTACGGCTCGCGCCAACTTCATGTGGGGCAACTTAACGAATGCCGACAAGGTAAGTGCCGTTAATACAAAACTTTCTAACCAATCTCCCTACACGCGTGTAGTACCTGTGGCTCACAAGGTCGTTAGCTATGGTGCTGAAGTGGGCCTCAACTTAGCTGGCATCTTTGCTGGCACGCGTTGCCCCGTGCTCTACCCCTTCGCTCGCTTCGACTATTACAATCCACAGAAGAAGTGTGCAGGCCTTTATACCGAAGACCGCCGCACCGAAACGCGCAAGTGGACCGCTGGTCTTAACTGGTACGCACTGCCTAACCTCGTCATCAAGGCCGACTACTCTACTCGCCAATTTGCCACAAGCAAGCTGTTTGGCAAGGGTAAATACAATAGCGAAAACGAGTTCTCTATCGGCGTAGCTTACGTAGGATGGTTTACGAAACGCTAACGCTTTTCGAATGTGCAAATGAGTAAATGTGCTAATGTGCTAATGAGTAAATGTGCAAATGAGTATATGGTTCTCATTAAACTCATTAAACCCATTAAACTAATTAAACTCATTAAACTCATTAAACCAACCAACTCTTTAAACTAATCAAACAACACAATACAATGAACAAAAAGTACTTTTTCGCAGCCATTTTGGGTTTGGCTGCTACAATCTTTACATCAGTGTCATGCGACAACAATGACGAACCCAATCCTGGTGGGAACGACGACCCTGCTACAGTTGATTATACCTCAGAAAATGCTGACGCGTGGGGCAACTACATGATGAATACAGCTCGCTTGCTCAAGGCTGATGCTCAAAAGCTCTATACCAACTGGGCAGAGAAGTATGGTGACAACGACAAGTCTTACGCAGAACTCTTCAAGGCTCACGACAATGCTTCTGGCTATGGTAACGTTGACCAAGCCATTCAAGAAATGGTAGAGAAGATGGGCGAAATTGCCAACGAGGTTGGTTCTTCTAAGATTGGCGACCCTTATGCTAAGTGGGTAGCTGGCCAAAAGACGCAAGCCCTCTACGCTGTAGAGTCTTGGTATAGCTGGCACTCTCGTGACGACTATACCAACAACATTAAGTCTATTCGCAACGCTTACTATGGTACTCGCGACGGACAGATTGCTGAGAACTCTTTGGCTAAGGCACTCGAAGGTACTGCTATAGACACAAAGGTGCGCCAGTACATCACTGATGCTGAGAATGCAATCCAAGCTATCACTCAGCCCTTCCGCAACCACATCGGCAGCGTTGAAGCACAAAACGCTATGACTGCTTGCGAGAAATTGCAAAAGGTGCTCGGCGAGATTGAAACTGAAGATGGTAAAGTTACGGGTGACGCTACCAACTTGAAGACAGAGGCTATCAAATTGCCCGAAGCTACAAAGAATGCTATCATCAACAACTTTGTTGACAACGTAGTCGTTCCTACTTACCGCGACCTCGTTACGAGAAACAACGCGCTCAAGGCTGCTGTTGACGCTTTTGCCGCTAATCCTTCTAACGCTGGTTTCGAAGCTTGCTGCACTGCATGGATGGAAGCTCGTGAACCATGGGAAACGAGCGAAGCCTTCCTCTTTGGTCCTGTTGACGAGTTGGGTCTCGACCCCAACATGGACTCTTGGCCTCTCGACCAGAATGGTATCATGCAAATCATGAAGTCTAAGAAGTGGAGCGACCTTGACTGGGCTCCCGGTGACGATGATGCAAAGGTTGAGTCTGCACAAAACGTTCGCGGCTTCCACACATTGGAGTTCCTAATCTTCAAGGATGGCAACCCCCGCACCGTGTCTAAAAAGTAAATTTAATGAGTTTAATGAGTTTATTTAGTTTAATAAGTTGAATAGGCTACGACTCTAAACTTCCTACTCGCTAATCTCATTAAACTCATTAAACTTATTAAACTCATCCTTCCACATCGGAGTGAAGTGAAAAACACCACGTTTTCGCTTCACTCCCTATGTGCGTTTAAAAAAAGTTGACGAAATGAGTAACTTACCCGTTAACTTGTCAACGCGTCAACTTATCAACAAAGAAAATAACAATGACTCACAGTTTACTAAAACATAGTTGGATAGTAGGTGCTGCAATGCTCGCTCTCACGGCTTGTAGTGACGATGAAGGCATAACGGTGACGGACATCACCGTGCCCGAAGGCTATGCCCTCTCGGCCGACATCTCTACTATCTTCCTGAACTCATCAACGGCCTATGACGTTGAGGCCAATTGGGTGAGCGGCAAATACTTGGCTCGATTTAATTCGGGCAATAAACTTTACGACAATGCCGCACCAAGCGGCACCGATCCAGAAGCGGGTGGCCTTGGTCCGCTCTACGCAGGCTTCTCGTGCAAGAGTTGCCACATGACTACAGGTCGCACCAAACCCGCCATTTGGGCCAACTATGATGAAAGCAAGGCCGACAAAGACGGCTTCTGCACCGTGTCAGGCGGCACGGGATTTACCTCTGGCTTGATTTACATCACACGCAAGAATGGTTCCTTCTTCCCCGACTATGGCCGCGTGCTTCACGACCAATGCATTCAAGGCACTTACGTGGGCAAAGACGGCAAGGAGTATGAGATGAAGCCTGAGGGCAAATTGCAGGTGAAATGGCACAAGCAGCAGTTCGCCTTCCCCGATGGCGAGACTTACGAATTGGCTTATCCTGAATACCGCATTGCGGAGTGGTATACCAATGGTATGAAGAATTACGGCAAACCTATTGCCGATGCTGTTAAACCTGAGGACTTAATCATCTCAGTTCGCCAACCGCTCCGCCACGTGGGCATGGGACTAATGATGGCGCTCGACCCCACCGAGATAGAAGCTTTGGCAGCTAAGAGCAACTACCCTGAATATGGCATTAGCGGTCGCTGCAACTACATTACCGAAAAGGGCGTTACGGGTGTAGGCCTTTCGGGCAACAAAGCACAACACCTCGACCTCACCGTTGAACTCGGTTTCTCAAGCGATATGGGTGCTACGAATAGCCGTTTCCCAGAAGAGATTTGCGAGGGACAGACGCAGCAGAAGTACGGCAGCATGATGGGCCTTGTTTATTCTAATCGACTCGACGTTTCGACGGAAGCTATGGAAAATGTCGACCTTTATATGCAATGCCTTGGCGTACCGGCTCGCCGCTTGGGTTCGACTACGCAAATGGTGCAGTATGGCGACAAGATGATTACCGAACGCGAAATGGTGAGCATTGGCGAGCAGAACTTCTACAAAGCGAAATGTCAACTCTGCCACGTCACTACATTGCATACTAAAAAGCGCGGTTCTACCCTACTCAATGGCACACACATCCCTTGGTTGGGCGGTTTGACCATTCACCCCTACTCAGACTACTTGTTACACGACATGGGATCTGAAATTATGGGTGTTGGCCTCAACGACAACTATTGCAGCGGTTTGGCACGCGGCAACGAATGGCGCACCACTCCTCTTTGGGGCGTTGGTTTGCAACAGAAGGTCGACGGCCACACTTGCTTTATGCACGACGGTCGTGCACGCAACTTCATCGAGGCCATTATGTGGCACGGTGGTGAAGGCGAGGCTTCAAAGAACATCTTTAAGAAGATGCAAAAGAAAGACCGCGACGCACTTATTAAATTCTTGGAATCTCTGTAGAACTCTTTGAGTTGACAAGTTAACGAGTTGACGAGTTAATAGGTAAGTTACCTTATATAACTCACCAACTAAAAACTAACTTGCTCGTTAACTCGTCTACTTGTCAACTCGTCAACCTAAAAAAAAGAAGGAAATGAACAAAACAATATTAAGTCTTGCCGCCTTCGCTGCTGCAAGCACACTTACCGTAAACGCTGAGAACGTAAACACGACTGACGCTGACTCAGTAAACGTAGAAACTGCACAACGTCCGCACAAACATCGTGCTGACGAACATCGCATTAAATATGCTCCCGTCGACCTCGATACTGACAATGGTGTCGTTTCGCTCGCTGGTAGCAAGGGGTTCACCATTCAGACCAAGAAGGGCGACTTCATCTTTAAGCCCTACATGTTGGTACAGACCAGTGGCAACTTCAATTGGTACGATGACGAAGGCCTTGACAAAGCTTATAACCAAGACAATGTCGAAAACTCTGGTTTCGCCATTCCTAATGCCATTCTCGGCTTTACGGGGCGCGCCTTTAATAAAGTAAGCTTCAACTTGTCTATCAACGCTGCCAAGTCGGGCGGCAACTTGCTACAGCAAGCATGGTTCGATGTAAAGTTCAACAATCCCGTCCAACTACGCGTGGGTAAGTTTAAGACACCGTTCTCTCACGCTTACCTCACCACATTGGGCGAAACGCTCTTTCCCCAACTCCCCACTTCACTCACCACGGCCGTTATCATGCCTTACGTGCTGAATGCCGTAACGCCCTCAATGAGCACTGGCTTCGACCTCGGCATTGAACTGCACGGTGTGGTCAACAATAAGTTTGGCTATGAAGTAGGTCTTTTTAATGGTACAGGATCGGGCGTAAATGTAGCCAACAAGACGTTGAGCGACGACTGGCACATTCCCTCTCTACTCTATGCGGGCCGCCTCACTTATATGCCTTGGGGTACTATGCCTTCAACGCAGGGCAATCCCAACCTCTTACACGAAAAGAAGATGTTGATTGGCCTTTCAGGTTCTATGAACGTAGAGAGCGAGAACGAGAGTACGAACGATGCACGTGTAGGTGCTGAGTTTGCGATGATTTACAACCGCTTGTATTTGGCTGGTGAGATGTATTGGATGAATGTTGGTTTCACCAAGCGTCAGAAGATTGACGAACACTACAACTACCTCGGTGGTTACGTACAAGCTGGCTATTTCGTTGCTCCACGCGTTCAAGTAGCTGCTCGCTACGACTTTATGAACCGCAACAGTACGAGCAAGGACGGATTCTTAAACATGCCTGCCGTTGGTGTTAACTACTTCTTCAAGGGGTGTAACCTCAAGTTGCAAGCTATGTATCAGTACACGGGTCGTAAAGGACACGATACGCAGCTCGACCGCGACAACGACAACCTCGGCCTCGCTACCCACTCTGCCACCGTTCAGTTGCAGTATTGTTTCTAAATTAGTTGACGAGTTAACAAGTTAACGAGTAAGTTTGTCTTTTTAGCTAACGAGTTAAATAAAGTAACTTACCCGTTAACTTGTCAACAAAAAAACTCGTTCCCCAAAAGCAGAAAGAATGAAATCAATCATAAGTTCTCTACTATTCCTATTGTTGCTTTGCACGGCCTGTGACGACGGACGCATTTATGAAAAGGAGTACGTACCCATTGAGAGTGGCCGTGTGGCAAAGGTCGAGATGGACATCGATGGTGTCAGTTCTTGGCCCAGCAACTATACTGTGGCTATCGCGGGCTTTAGTGCAGACAATCAGTATGCCAGCATTACACGTAACGTGCAGCCCGATGCCAACGGCCACGTATCAATGAAGTTGGTCGGCATTCCCGATGAGGTGAAGACCATTGAGGTCTGCGTCACCAACTCTCTGCGTCGTCGCATCATCACTTTCTATTCGGCCGATGCTCCCACCACCTCTGACACCATTCGCATCAACGCGGGGTCACTCAACGTGGGCATGTATGCTGCCATACAATCGGCCGTACTCAACAAGGAGTGCGCCAACTGTCACAGTGGCAACGCTTGGGCTGCCTCGCTCAATCTCACCGAAGGCCATAGCTATGCTGATATGGTAAACGTCACCTCTCACAAAGACCCTTCTAAACTTCGCGTTCTTCCCTCTAATGCCGACAATAGCATCCTCTACGAAACACTCGCTACCGACATCAGCACTGCATGGAAGCACGACCACTCTAAAATCATGATTACCAAGCAGCCCGAATTGCAAATGATTAAAGACTGGATTAACAACGGAGCGAAAGAGTAAAAACGCTTAACGTATTGTTTGGGCAAAATCGGTTTAATAAACTGCAATTTGACAGCCCAAACTGTTCTAAAACATATATAGCCCCTCTCCTTTTCCCTCATTGATGAGGATAAGGAGAGGGGCTTTTTTCGAAAAAAAATAACGTCTAAAAATGCAGAAAATAGCAGAATAGAACTTTAGTACACACAAGTCCTCATTCTATGTATGCATTTAACGGAAGAACCATAAAAATTACCACAATGCGACTTTCCCTGCAATTCCCAAGTCAATAGTTGCAGTTACTACCCCCAATGCCTTGAACACTCTTCTCATAGTTGGAATGGTTATGCTATAACCTCTTTCCAATCGAGAAATCTGCGCTCTTTTCACTCCTATAAGCTCGCCAAGTTGCTCTTGCGTCAAGTTCTGTTCTAAGCGAGCTTTCTTGATGGCTTCACCCAATCTATAAGCATGCAATGCTTCATCCACATCACTTTCAAAAGCATCACGTTTTGGAGTGCCAACTTTGCCGAAATGCTTATCAAGCACATCGTCCAATGGAGTAAGATTCATTTGTGCCATAATCATTTGTTTTTGAAATATTCTTTTCTAATTGCTTCTGCTTTCGCAATTTCCTTACTTGGTGTCTTCTGGGTTTTCTTAATGATGCCGTGAGTGGCAATCACCAACGTCTCTTTGTCTTTATCCCAAAAGGCGAATAAGCGATAAGCCGTTTTATTGTATAATGTACGAAACTCCCATATTTCCGAATTCTCCAACTTCTTAAAAAGTTCCTTGTTGCGTTCACCACCTGCAACACGCTTGATGTTGTAATAAATCTTGTAGGATACCGCTTCGGGTAAACTCTCAATGAAGTTTTGTGCCTCATCTGTCAAGACAAGTCGAAATATATTTTGTGCCATACATTCTCTTTTTTGCATACAAAGATAATTACAATGTTTCATAAACAAGAAACACTTCAAAGAAATAGGCATTACGTAGTCTCTTTTTAACATTTAAGGAAAAGATAATTGCGTATAAGAAACTTATTTTATAAGCCTTTACTCATAAAGAATTCGCATACTGATAATAAAATCTAAAAAAACAAACGTTCCAATCATTAGCATGATTTTCGAAAAAAACACTAAATAATTTGTTGCGTCAAACAAAATGCCTAACTTTCGCCCCAAATCATAACAACTCAACAACAAAAACCGATATGAAACACTTAAAACTATTCGCACCATTGGTAGCCTTGTTGCTGATGACAAGCTGCGTTAGCAAGAAAAAACTTGCTGAGGTGCAAACATCTTACGATCAGCTTAAAACCGAACACGCTACACTGCAAAAGGACTATAACGACGCTCAAGTGCGCATTGCCGAATATACCTCTGACTCTAAAAGCTTGGCCGCTCGCCTCAAGGAAGAGCAAGAACGCAATAAGGAGATGAAGGAGGCTTATAACAAGTTGCAGTCATCGTACCAAAGCAACGTACAGCAAGGCAATGTCAACATCTCGAAGTTGGTGGACGAAATCAATGCTTCGAATAAGTTTATCAAGCAATTGGTAGACGCTAAGACGAAGAGTGACTCGCTGAACCAAGCTTTGACTAACAAACTCACACGTTCGCTCTCTAAGCAAGAGATGAACGACGTTGACGTTCAAGTACTCAAAGGCGTAGTTTACATCTCATTGGCCGACAACATGCTCTACAAGAGTGGTAGCTACGAGATTGGCGACCGTGCTGGCGAAACGCTTTCTAAGATTGCCAAGATTATTACCGACTACAAGGACTATGACGTATTGGTAGAGGGTAACACCGACAATGTGCCTATCTCACAGAAGAACATTCGCAACAACTGGGACCTCTCTGCCCTTCGTGCCTCATCTGTCGTACAGGCTCTGCAGACGCAGTATGGTGTTGACCCCAAACGCTTGAGCGCTGCTGGCCGTGGCGAATACAACCCCGTGGCTTCTAACAACTCAGCCGTGGGCAAACAACGCAACCGCCGCACACAAATCATCATTACGCCTAAGCTCGACCAGTTCATGGACCTCATCGACGAGGCTCCCGAACAACAGCAACAATAATAAGTACGTCCGTCTTACGTAACGCGTTACGTAGGACGGACTTGTTGTATATACAAAACAAAAAAGCCTCCATAACGAATAGGCTTTTATGACAAAAATAAACTGCAATTTATCTGCTTAATTGGGGGGCGGATCCTCACCTGGGGGCGACGCGTCCCCGCGTCGGCATTTGTAAGTCAAGGCTCGAGGC
>ERZ1023670.328-NODE-328-length-14825-cov-6.892079_pt1 | contig 14825 bp, 10 predicted proteins | sample MGYA00380342_ERZ1023670 | MGnify/ENA primary metagenome ERZ1023670 (study PRJEB33179, sample SAMN07448984) | human gut metagenome | biome: Human-gut; feature: Human associated habitat; material: Faeces | host: Homo sapiens | place: India: Bhopal | collected...
GTCGAGAAAACATTGAAGGATTATCGCAAGAAGGCGAACATCCCCGGATTCCGTCCGGGCATGGTTCCAATGGGTCTTATCAAGCGACAGTTCGGCACATCGGTTCGTTACGATGCCGTGAACAAGTTCGTGGGAGAGCAACTCTACAAATATGTAAAGGACAACAACATCCAGATGCTCGGCGAGCCTCTGCCTTCAGAGACACAGCATGAGGCTGTCGATCTGGAGAAGCCCGCTCCTTACACATTCGTGTTCGACGTGGCTGTGGCTCCGGAGTTCAAGATTGAGCTCAACGGCAAGAACAAGCTCGACTACTACAACATCGCTGTTGACGACAAGCTCATCGACGAGCAGGTGGAAATGTTCGCCAACCGCTTCGGCCAGCGCGTGAACGTGGATAGCTACGAAGCCGACCAGAACGACCTGCTGAAGGGCGACCTGCGCGAGCTCGACGCTGAAGGCAACACCAAGGAAGGCGGCATCACCGTGGAAGGCGTGGTGCTCGGTCCGCAATATATTAAGGTGGAAGAGCAGAAGAACCTCTTCAACGGTGCCAAGGCCGGCGACATCATCACATTCAACCCGCGCAAGGCTTATCCCGAAAACGACGCCGAGCTCGCAGCAATGCTCAAGCTCGACCGCGAAGTGGCAAAGGATGTGGAGTCTGACTTCAGCTACCAGATAACAGAAATCAACCGCTTCCAGAAGGCAGAGGTGAACCAGGAACTCTTCGACCAGGTGTTCGGCAAGGACGAGGTGAAGAGCGTTGAGGAATTCCGCAACAAGATAGCAGAGATGGTGAAGCCGCAGCTCGCAGTGAACAGCGACTACAAGTTCATGCTCGACCTGCGTGAATACACCGAGAAGAAGGTGGGCGACCTCACATGGCCGGATGCAATCCTGAAGTGTGTGATGCTGCTCAACAACAAGGACAAGGGCGAAGAGTTCGTTGAGAAGAACTACGACGAGAGCATCAAGCAGCTCAAGTGGCACCTCATCAAGGAACAGCTCGTGTCGCAGTTTGGCATCAAGGTAGAGGAAGCCGACATCAAGGCAGCCGCCATCGACGCCGCACGCATGCAGTTCGCACAGTACGGCATGACAAACATTCCCGACGAATACGTTGAGAACTACGCCAACGAGCTCCTCAAGAAGCGTGAGGCAGTCGACCAGTTCGTTGATCGTTCCGTTGAGACAAAGCTCGCCGCAGCCGTGAAGGCAGCCGTGAAGTTGAACGAGATAGAAATCACTTTCGACAAGTTCAACGAGATGATGAGCAAATAAAAAATTGAAAAAAAACCTCTTTTTATAGGGGCTACCGACTTTTTTTAGTATCTTTGTGTACCAAAAGAGGCGGTAGCCCCTATCTTTTTTCATTACGGAATGGCGGCAGAGAGGTCTTTGCGCGCCATTCGGCACGGCAGCATGAGGACGCGGCAAGCCCTTTATGCCGCAATAACGAAAGAAACAACAACACGATATGAACGATTTCAGAAAGTATGCCACACGGCACCTGGGCATCAACGGAATGGTGCTCGACGATGTAATCAAGGCACAGTCACAGTATGTCAATCCATACATCCTTGAGGAACGACAGCTCAATGTCACACAGATGGACGTGTTCTCGCGCCTTATGATGGACCGCATCATCTTCCTCGGAAGCCAGATCGACGACTATACGGCAAACACGTTGCAGGCCCAGCTGCTCTACCTCGACTCGGTGGATAGCGGCAAGGACATATCAATCTACATCAACTCGCCCGGCGGAAGCGTCAGCGCAGGACTGGGAATCTACGACACCATGCAGTTCATTTCAAGCGATGTCGCCACCATCTGCACCGGCATGGCAGCCTCGATGGGTGCCGTCCTGCTCGTGTCGGGCACCGAAGGCAAACGCTCCGCACTGCCACACGCACGCGTGATGATACACCAGCCGCTCGGAGGAGTGCAGGGACAGGCCTCGGACATAGAGATAGAGGCAAGAGAGATAATGAAGTACAAGAAAGAACTCTACACCATTATCTCCGACCACTCGCACACGCCTTTCGACAAGGTTTGGGCCGACAGCGACCGCAACTATTGGATGAACGCGCAGGAAGCCAAGGAGTACGGCATGATAGACAATGTGCTCGAAAGAAAGAACAGAACCGCCGACAATGTCTGACAAACTGTGCGACGGCAACGAACGACAAGGATTACGCAACAAAAAGAAAATGCCAAAGAAAGTATGTAGCTTCTGCGGAAGAAGCGAGAAAGAAGTAAACCTGCTCATCACAGGTCTTAACGGATTCATCTGCGACAGCTGTGCTGAACAGGCTTTCAACATAGTGCAGTCGGCAGGACTGCTCGGCGATGCCGAAAATGCCGATGCCGCACCGCTCGACATGAAGGATGTGCCGAAGCCGACAGAGATAAAAGCCTATCTCGACCAGTACATCATTGGCCAGGATGAGGCTAAGAAATACCTCTCGGTGGCTGTATATAACCACTACAAGCGTCTGCAACAGCCCAAGGACGACGACGGCGTGGAGATAGAGAAGAGCAACATTATCATGGTGGGAAGCACCGGAACGGGCAAGACTCTCCTTGCACGCACCATCGCGAAGCTGCTCAAAGTGCCGTTCACCATCGTCGATGCCACGGTGTTTACAGAGGCAGGATATGTGGGAGAGGATGTGGAAAGCATTCTCAGCCGACTGCTTCAGGTGGCCGACTACGATGTGCCGTCGGCGCAACGCGGTATTGTCTTCATCGACGAGATAGACAAGATAGCACGCAAGGCCGACAATCCGAGCATCACACGCGACGTGAGTGGCGAGGGCGTGCAGCAGGGATTGCTCAAACTTCTTGAAGGAACAATGGTGAATGTGCCGCCAAAAGGCGGACGCAAGCATCCCGACCAGGACTACATACATGTTGATACGCGCAACATTCTCTTCATCTGCGGAGGTGCGTTCGACGGCATAGAGCGCAAGATAGCACAACGCCTCAATACTCATGTCGTGGGCTACAACTCGGTGCAGAATGTGCGCAATATCGACAAGGGCGACCTGATGAAGTACATCCTGCCGCAGGACTTGAAGTCGTTCGGACTCATTCCGGAAATCATCGGACGCCTTCCCGTGCTTACATATCTTAATCCTCTCGACCGCAAGGCATTGCGCCGAATACTCGTAGAACCCAAGAACTCCATCGTGAAGCAGTATCAGAAACTTTTCGAGATGGACAATATAAAACTCGAATTCGGCGAAGGTGTGTTCGATTACATCGTCGATAAGGCTGTGGAGTACAAACTCGGCGCACGCGGACTGCGCTCCATTGTCGAGTCGGTGGTGATGGATGCCATGTTCGAGGTGCCTTCGAAGCATGTCGATAGCTTCACCGTCACACTCGAATACGCCAAGGCGCAGCTCGACAAGTCGCACCTGCAACAGAAGCAGGACGCCTGATGCCGCCGGCGGACACAGCCGTCCGCCACGGCACGCAACATTTTCTTTACACCCTATCCTGACAATTCCATCGGATTACTATGACAGAGAAAGAGAATCTCAACGAACAACTGAAACACTACTTCGGCTTCGACTCGTTCAAAGGCGAGCAGGAAGCCGTCATACGCAACCTCCTTGCCGGCAACGACACGTTCGTGCTCATGCCCACGGGAGGCGGAAAGAGCCTGTGCTATCAGTTGCCATCATTGCTTATGGACGGCACCGCCATCGTGGTGTCGCCGCTGATTGCGCTCATGAAAAACCAAGTGGATGTAATCAACGGAATAAGTGAAACAAGCGGACTGGCACACTACCTGAACTCGTCGCTCAACAAAGCCGCGCTGCAACAGGTGTATGACGATGTGCACAGCGGGCGCACCAAGCTGCTTTATGTGGCTCCGGAGTCGCTCAATAAAGAGGATAACCTCAGCTTTTTCCAATCGTTCAAAATCTCTTTCTATGCTGTCGATGAGGCTCATTGCATATCGGAATGGGGCCACGACTTCCGTCCCGACTATCGCAACATACGCCCCACCATCAACCGCATAGGCAACGCCCCGGTGATAGCCCTCACGGCAACTGCCACCGACAAGGTGCGTTCGGACATAAAGAAGAGCCTCGGCATCATCGATGCCAAGGAGTTCAAGAGCTCCTTCAACCGCCCCAACCTCTATTATGAAGTGCGGCAGAAGGGCAAGGACATCGACAAACAGATAATAAAATACATCAAGCAGAACGAGGGTAAGAGCGGTATCGTCTATTGCATCTCGCGCAAAAAGGTGGAGGAACTTGCCGCCGTGCTCAAGGCAAACGACATCAAGGCGGCGCCTTACCACGCAGGACTCGACTCGGCAACGCGCTCGCAGACGCAGGACGACTTCCTTATGGAGCGCATAGATGTGATTGTTGCAACCATCGCCTTCGGCATGGGAATCGACAAGCCCGATGTGCGTTTCGTCATGCACTACGACATTCCGAAGAGTCTTGAGGGCTACTATCAGGAGACGGGACGCGCCGGACGTGACGGGGGAGAGGGACACTGCATAGCCTTCTTCAGCGAGAACGACCTGCGGAAACTCGAGAAGTTCATGGACAGCAAGCCCGCCACCGAACAGAACATAGGAAGGCAGCTGCTGAAAGAGACCGCCGCCTACGCCAAGTCGTCGCTGTGCCGTCGCAAGCTGTTGCTGCATTACTTCGGCGAAGACTATGCCCCCGACAACTGCCACAATTGTGACAACTGTCTGCATCCAAAGGAAAGACTCGAAGGACGCGAGGCATTGCTCGTCGTGCTGCATGCCATCATGGCGTTGAAGAAGGCGTTCAGTCAGGAATACATCATCGACTTCGTGAAGGGACGACCCACCGACGAGATAGGACAGCACGGGCACAAGCAACTCGAAGAGTTCGGCTCCGGCGAGGATATTGACCCGAAACTCTGGAACCCCGTAATACGCCAGGCCCTCATCGAAGGCTACATATCGAAGGATATCGACAACTACGGACTGCTGCGCATCACTGCGGCGGGCAAACGCTATGTCAATAATCCGGAATCGTTCATGGTCGTCGAGGACACCGTCTTCAACAACGACATTGACGAAGACGCCTCCTACGGCGCCGTCTCGGCACTCGACCCGACACTCCTTTCCATGCTGAAGAGTCTGCGCAAGGATGTTGCCGAGAAGAACAACCTGCCTCCGTATGTCATATTCCAGGATATGTCGCTCGACCAGATGGCTACGAGCTACCCCGTGACGGAAAAGGAATTGGGCAATATCCGTGGTGTGGGCGTAGGCAAGGCGAAGCGTTACGGCAAGCCTTTCTATGAACTCATAAGCAAATATTGCGAGGAGAACGAGATAGAACGCCCCGACGAACTGATAGTGAAGACGGTGGTGAAGGATTCCATGAAGAAGCCGAAGATTATAAATCTCATCGACCGCAAGCGTTCGCTCGACGATATTGCAAGTACCGTGGGACTCGACTTCGAGGAACTGCTCGACGAGATTGACACCATAGTATATAGCGGGACGCGTCTCAACATAGACTATTGCATCGACGAAGAACTCGACGAAGAGGATGTCGAGGACATATACGAGTATTTCCGCGAAAGCGACACCGACAGCATGGAAGATGCCATGGACGAGTTGGGCGACACCTACACGGAGGACCAGGTGCGTCTCGTGCGCATCAAGTTCATCTCCGAAATGGGCAATTAAACTCCTGGAAAGGCTCTGACATAGCGTGTTCCCGAATTTCGGAGAAGAGCCTTTCCGCTATGTGTGGACGGGGATTTGCGGGCGTTGCCGCCTTTTCCCCCTCTCTCTCAAACCCCGTCTTTTTACGTTCCGCAGCATTGGTCAAGGCCTTTAATTGTCGTTAAATTGCATTAACGGGAAAAGAAAATGGGTTTTGGCTTTGTGGAATATGGATTTTTATTGCTAAATTTGCACGCAATAAATTTTAAAGTTACTTATGTCATCATTTGTTGCAGATAAAATTGTAATGGACGGTCTGACCTTCGATGACGTCCTTCTTATTCCCGCTTATTCCGAGGTACTGCCGAAAACGGTAGAGTTGCAAACCAAGTTCTCGCGTAACATCGCCCTGAACGTGCCTTTCGTTACGGCTGCCATGGACACCGTCACCGAGTCGGCAATGGCTATCGCCATAGCGCGCGAAGGCGGTATCGGCGTGATTCACAAGAACATGTCTATTGAAGACCAGGCCCGTCAGGTGGCCATCGTGAAGCGTGCCGAGAACGGAATGATTTACGACCCCGTGACAATACGTCGCGGAAAGACAGTGAAAGACGCCCTCGACATCATGGCGGAATACCACATCGGAGGTATCCCCGTAGTGGATGAGGAGAACCACCTCGTGGGTATCGTCACCAACCGCGACCTCCGTTTCGAGCGTCATCTCGACAAACTCATCGACGACGTGATGACATGTGAGAACCTCGTGACAACCCACATACAGACCGATCTCGCTGCCGCTGCCGACATTCTGCAGAGCAACAAGATTGAGAAACTGCCCGTTGTGGATGCCAGCAACCACCTCGTGGGACTCATTACCTACAAGGACATCACCAAGGCAAAGGACAAGCCAATGGCTTGCAAGGACGAGAAAGGCCGTCTGCGCGTGGCTGCCGGCGTGGGTGTGACAGTCGATACGCTCGACCGTATGGGTGCACTCGTTGAGGCAGGAGCCGATGCCATCGTCATCGACACCGCTCACGGACATTCGAAATTTGTGATAGAGAAACTGCGCGAAGCAAAGGCTTCGTTCCCCAATGTGGACATAGTTGTGGGCAATGTCGCTACCGGCGCTGCCGCAAAGATGCTCGTTGATAACGGTGCCGACGCCATCAAGGTGGGCATCGGCCCGGGGTCCATCTGCACCACACGTGTCGTTGCTGGTGTGGGCGTGCCGCAGCTCAGTGCTGTTTACGATGTATATACAGCCCTCCAGGGCACAGGAGTGCCATTGATTGCCGACGGTGGTTTGCGCTATTCCGGCGATATTGTGAAGGCTATCGCTGCCGGCGGAAGCTGCGTGATGATAGGTTCGCTCGTGGCCGGAACAGAAGAGAGCCCCGGCGACACCATCATCTTCAATGGACGAAAGTTCAAGAGCTACCGCGGTATGGGCTCGCTTGAGGCTATGGAAAACGGTTCCAAGGACCGATACTTCCAGGCAGGAACAAAGGATGTGAAGAAACTCGTGCCCGAAGGCATCGCCGGACGCGTGCCTTACAAAGGCACTGTGCAGGAAGTCATCTACCAGCTCGTGGGCGGACTCCGTTCAGGTATGGGCTACTGCGGCGCCGGAACCATCGACGCCATGCACAACGCCAAGTTCACACGCATCACCAATGCCGGTGTGCTTGAGAGCCATCCGCACGACATCACCATCACAAGCGAGGCTCCCAACTACTCGCGTCACGAATAATACGAAATCAGTTAAACGACAAAAAGCAATGGCTTGGAATGCACTGCATACACGGCGCACCCCATGCCGTTGCTTCAACGGTTTTAAAGAAGAATAATCACAAGACAGAAATGAAGGTAAAGACACTGTTGGTGGCACTGCTCGCCATGGCGGGCACCGTGTCGGCACAAACCGACGACCCCGTAATCATGACCGTAAACGGCAAGCCTGTCACACGGTCGGAGTTCGAATACTCGTACAACAAGAACAATGAAGAGACTGTGGTGGACAAGAAAAGCGTCAATGAATATGTCGATCTTTTCGTGAACTTCAAGCTCAAGGTCCTTGCTGCCGAGGCTGCCGGTATTGACACTACTGCTGATTTCCGCAAGGAATTCCGTATGTACCGCGACCAGCAGTTGCGTCCTACATTCATCAACGACAACGACCTTGAACAGGCTGCACGCCGTGTCTATGCCGAGACCAAGAAGCGCATTGACGACGGCGGCGGACTCGTGCGTGTGTCGCACGTTCTCGTGCGCATGCCGCAGAAGGCTACCCAGGAGCAGCAGGAGGCAGCACGCCATCGTGCCGACTCTATATATAATGTGCTGAAGGGCGGTGCCGACTTCGCAAAGGTGGCTGGCATGTGCTCCGACGACAAGGTGTCGGCAGCGCGTGGAGGCGACATCAACTGGGTGCAGCGCGGCGTTACGTTCAAGGAGTTTGAGGATAAGGTGTTCCAAATGCCCAAGGGCACGCTGAGCAAACCGTTCATGTCGCCGGCGGGATACCATATCGTGCTCGTGACGGACAGACGCATGTTCCTGCCTTACGACAGCGTACACGCCGACATCCTGCGCTTCGTGGGACAGCAGCGTATGCGTGAAAGCATCATAAGCGATAAGCTCGACTCCATAGCCAAGGCTTCCGTGCCGCCGACAACGGTAGAGGAGGTGCTCGACAAGCGTGCCGACGAACTCTCTGCCAAGGATTCTGAAATGCGCAACCTCATACGCGAATACCACGACGGACTGCTCTTCTACGACATCAGCAACCGCACCGTGTGGGAGAAGGCTGCCAAGGACGATGCCGCACTCGAAGCCTATTTCAAGAAGAACAAGAAGAAATATGCGTGGGACGAACCACGATACAAGGGTATTGCCTACCACACCAGAAGTCTTGCTGATGTGAAGAAGGTGCAGGAATCAATCAAGAAGGTGGACTTCAAGGACTGGGCCGACACGCTGCGCAAGGAGTTCAACGACTCTGTCGTGCGCATAAAGGTGGTGAAGGGCATCTTCAAGAAGGGCGAAAACGCTCTCGTCGATAAGATGGTCTTCGGTAAGGACACCACCCTCAGTGTGGTGGAGGACTTCCCGCACGAGGCTGTCTATGGCAAACTCATGAAGAATCCGAAGAGCTATCTTGATGTGCGCGACCTCGTAGTGTCCGACTATCAGGAGGAACTTGAGAAACAGTGGGTGGCTGAACTGCGCCGCAAATACCCCGTATGGGTGGACAAGCAGGTGTTGGAGACGGTGAACAGGCATTGATAGAAAGGAAACTTAGCCACCTTGTCACTTGCCGCTTGCCTGCAAAAGGCATGTAGCTGACATGCGAAACTAAAATAAAACATATAAATGAGAAAAACAAAAAGCACTATATTCCTCGCCCTTGCGGCAGCCCTTTTGGCTACGGCCGCTGTGGCAAATGCCGGCAGGGACAACGCCAAGGCAACAGCTTTCGCGGCAGAAGACGTGGAGCAGAACGCCGCTACTGCCGACAGCGCAGCTGTGGTGGAGGATGCTCCGCTGCCCGACAACAGCGTTGTTGATGAGGTGATATGGGTGGTTGGCGACGAGCCGATACTCAAGTCGGAGGTAGAGATAATGCGCTTGCAGGGCGAAGCCGAGGGCGTGACATGGCGGGGCAACCCCGACTGTTCCATCCCGGAGCAGATAGCCGTGCAGAAACTGTTCCTCCATCAGGCGGAAATAGACTCCATCCAGGTGTCGGAGGCAGAGATTGCACAGGGCATCGACATGCAGATCAACCACTGGATAGCACAGACCGGCGGTTCGAGGGAAAAACTTGAGGAGTATAAGAAGATGACAATCAGTCAGCTCCGCCAGTCGCTCCACGACGATTTCAAGAACAACCAGCTCGTGCAGCAGATGAAGCAGAAACTCGTCGAGGATATCACTGTCACACCGGCAGATGTGCGCAAGTACTTCCGCAACATGCCGGAGGACAGCATTCCGTTCGTGCCTACCGAGGTGGAGGTGGAGATTATCACCAAACAGCCGAAGATTTCGCAGGAGGAAATAAACCGCGTCAAGAACGAACTGCGTGAATATACCGACCGTGTGAACAAGGGTGAGACTTCGTTCGCCACTCTCGCACGACTCTATTCGGAAGACCCCGGCTCGGCACGCCAGGGCGGAGAGATGGACTATATAGGCCGAGGCATGCTCGACCCTGCCTTTGCCGGTGTGGCGTTCAACCTTACCGACCCGAAGAAGATATCGAAGATTGTGGAGTCGGAATACGGTTTCCACATCATACAGCTCATTGACAAGCGTGGCGATAAAATCAAGGTGCGCCACATCCTGCGCACTCCCAAGGTGTCGTCGGAAGCTATCGACTCAACCAAGGTGCGCCTCGACTCGCTGGCACTTGACATACGCGGAGGCAAATACTCGTTTGAAGAAGTGGCGTCATACGTCTCCGATGACAAGGACACACGCAACAACCACGGTCTGATGTCGTTCAATTCGGAAGACGGACGCACCTCGCGCTTCCAGATGAAAGACCTCCCTACGGAGGTGGCGCGGCAGATAGAGAAAATGCAGGTGGGCGATGTGTCGCCGGCATTCCGTATGGTTAATGAAAAGAACAAGACGGTCTGCGCCATCGTTAAACTCAAGAGCCGCACCGATGCACACCGTGCCACCATCACAGAGGACTATCAGGTGCTGAAGAAAGTGGTGCTCGAAAAGGAACGCGCTGACTTCCTCCACAACTGGGTGGTGAACAAGATTAAAAACACTTATGTCCGGATGAACGACAGATACAAGGACTGCGATTTTGAATATCAGGGTTGGGTGAAATGACATCAAAGCACAGCTTTAACATATTTCGCGGGCATAGAATCATCGCAACGATGGTTCTGTGCCTGTTTGCCGTTTGTCTGACGGCATCCATGGCGTCACCGCAGGGGCGCAGGAAGAAGGTGGCACCCGACGAACGCGTATATCTTGTGCATTCCGACGAACTCCGTTACGACCAGTACGGTCCCACTTCCAATGCCCAGATACTCAAGGGCAAGGTGCATTTCACGCATGCCGGTGCGCAGCTGTGGTGCGACAGCGCGTATTTCTATCAGGACATGAACTCCGTTGTGGCTTTCGGCGATGTGCGTTTCAAGCAGGGCGACACGCTGTCGCTCACATGCAAGTATGCCGATTACGACGGAATGTCGCAGATGATGCATGCCCGTCGCAATGTGGTGCTGAAACACCGGCAGCAGACTCTCTACACCGATTCGCTCGACTACGACCGTATTTATGAGGACGCCTACTTCTTTGAGGGAGGCAGACTCGTCGATGGCAAGGATCGTCTTGTGGCAGACTGGGGACGCTACAACACTGCGACGCGCCAGGCTTCGTTCTATTACAAGGTGGAAATGTTCAGCGGCGAGAACCATATCACCACCGACACGCTGCACTACGACACACGCTCTTCGGTGGCGCATGTGCTCGGTCCGTCGGTGATAACATCGAAAGGGACGGTCATCAATACCGAGGATGCCTACATGAACTCAAAGACCGACCGCTCGCAGCTGTTCGGTCGCTCGACGATTGTCGATAAGGAGAAGTCGATAACAGGCGACTCCCTGTTCCATGACAACGCTACTGGCGACAACGAAGGGTTCGGCAATGTTGTGTATATCGACCGTGAGAACAGGAACGAACTGCATGCCGACCGTCTCTTCTACAACGAGACGACGGGCTACGGCTATGCCACCAAGCGTGCTGTGATGCTCGATTATTCGCAGAAAGACACTCTGTTCGTGCATGGCGACTCGCTGAAAATCTATACATACAACATCAATACCGACTCAGTATATCGCGAGATGCACGGCTTCAACAAGGTGCGTGCCTACCGCACGAATGTGCAGGCTGTGTGCGATTCGCTCGTCTTTACCTCGCGGGATTCATGCCTTACGATGTACAAGGATCCCATCGTGTGGAACGGGCAGCGGCAGCTGCTCGGCGAAGTGATAAAGGTATATATGAACGACAGCACCATACGCCGCGCCGAAATAGTGGGGCAGGCACTCTCGGTGGAACAGGTGGATGAGAAGGCGCACTACAACCAGGTGTCGTCGCGCCGTATGGATGCTTTCTTCGAGGATGGTGCCATGCGTCTGGCGGTGGCTTCGGGAAACGTGAAGACCATCTATTACAACATCGACAGCAAGGACAGCACCGTCACGGAGCACAACTATATGGAGACCGACACCATGCGGATGTACATCTCGAAGCAACGCCAGTTGGAACGCATCTGGGCGTCGCGGGCAACGGGAACCATCTCGCCCGTCACGCAGATACCGCCCGACAAGTATCGCCTGCCGGAGTTTGCGTGGTTCGATTATGTGCGTCCTCTCGACAAGGACGACATCTTCAACTGGCGGGGGAAGAAGGGCGGCACCGAACTCAAGGCTGTACGCCGCCGTGAAGCACCGTTGCAGATACTGTCGGAATAGTGTCCCAATAGTCCTGTCCTTGGGCGGTCGTCATGTCGGCAGGGGCATATTGGGTTGAATTTAAAATGTGAACAATGGCTTTTCATTTTGGAAACCGCCGTCCTCGCGGCTTTCACCAGACGTTCCGCTTCACCGATGAGCGGCGTGAAGTGCTCGACAAACTGCGTCAGGGAGTGCCGCCGGAGGTGATAGCAAGGCAGACACTTGGCGGCGATGACGGCAGAAGCGCCCGTCGCCGCACTGCTTCTTTCGGCGCATCGCCGGCTCAGTCGGGATGCCTCGTGGCTGTCGTGCTCGTCATAATGCTTGCTTTCCTGCTCGCATTGATGGCATGATTCGTGCATCGATTTGCACATATTATAATATAAGCGACCAAAGTTTCGTGCTTAGGTATGTTTATATATGTCGTGGAAATCCAGGAAACCGTAGCTGAAAGCACCGTTGCCGGCATTGCGGAAAAGGAGCGTTGGCAACTGTTTCCGGATTTGTCGAACTTAAATAAGGAACGGCACGGTTTTGCTGTTCCGATTTTATTGTTTAAATTTGCAGCAGTAACCATTAAATATAAAGACCTGAGTCATGAGCGATATTATTCAACTTCTGCCTGATACGGTGGCCAATCAGATTGCCGCCGGTGAGGTGATACAGCGTCCGGCAAGTGTCGTCAAGGAACTTGTGGAGAACGCTGTCGATGCCGGAGCCACTATGGTGAATGTCGTTTGTGTCGATTCCGGCCGCACATCGGTGCAGGTGGTCGATAACGGTAAGGGCATGTCGGAGACCGATGCGCGTCTTTCTTTCGAGCGTCACGCCACATCGAAAATCCGTAAGGCTGCCGACCTTTTCGCTCTGCACACCATGGGATTCCGTGGTGAGGCACTGGCTTCGATTGCGGCAGTGGCACAGGTCACGCTCCGCACACGGCAGGATACGGATGATATAGGTACGCAACTCACCATCGAAGGCTCTGACTTCAAAGGGCAGGAGGCTTGCTCATGCCCCGTGGGTAGCAACTTCATGGTGGAGAATCTGTTCTATAATGTCCCGGTAAGGCGCAAGTTCCTGAAGTCGAACACCACCGAACTCAACAACATCGTCACTGCCTTTGAGCGCATAGCATTGGTTAATCCCGCTGTCGCCTTCACTCTCCACAACAACGGGACGGAACTTTACAATCTCAAGCAGGGTAGTGTGCGGCAGCGTATCGTGGAGGTCTTCGGCAAGAAAATCAACCAGTTCCTTCTTCCTCTCGATGTCGATACCTCGGTTTGCAAGATATCCGGCGTCGTCGCCAAACCTGAGTCGTCGCGCAAGAAAGGTGCGCGTCAGTACTTCTTCGTCAATGGACGCTTCATGAAGCACCCCTATTTCCATAAGGCGGTGATGATGGCTTACGAGCGGCTTATACCCGAAAGCGAGCAGATCTCCTATTTCATTTATTTCACGGTGAAGCCCGAAGACATTGATGTGAACATACATCCCACAAAGACTGAGATTAAGTTTGAGAACGAACAGACCATCTGGCAGATTCTCACGGCAACAGTCAAAGAGACGCTTGGAATGTTCAACGACGCCACTTCGATTGAGTTCGACACCGAAGGTCGCCCCGACATTCCCGTGTTCAACCCCTCCGATGATGTCGAGCTGCCCAAGGTGCAGTACAATCCCAATTACAATCCGTTTGAAGAATCCTCTTCCGTGCCGCGCCAGCATGCTGCGCCGAAGCAGTGGGAGCAGCTCTATGACGGACTCAAACAGCAGCCAGTGGCGAGTCAGACACTCTTCGATGCCGACGAAGACGAAACCTTTGCCGCTGCCGCGCAGCCGTCTTACGGCGAGGTGTTTGTCCCCGGCGTGTCCAATCCTATTGAAGAAAAGTCGCCCGCCCACTATCAGTACAAGGGCAAGTACATCATGACGGCGGTGAAGTCGGGGCTTATGATTATCGACCAGAACCGTGCACATCTGCGCATTCTGTACGAGCAGTTCCTCGAACAGCTGCGCAACAAGAAGGCGTATCCGCAGAAAGTGCTCTTTCCCGAAACCGTGCATTTCTCGCAGTCGGACAATGTCGTGCTTCAGAAGATAATGCCCGAACTCGAGGTCGTGGGCTTCGAACTCACCAGTCTGGGCGGTGCTTCATATTCCATCAACTCCGTTCCCTCCGGACTTGACGGCGTGAATTATGTCGGTCTTGTGCAGGACCTCGTCTCGGCGGCAACCGACCATGGTACGAATGCCATCGACGACATCAACCATTCCGTGGCTCTCGGTCTGGCAAGTCATGCGGCGGTGGATTACGGTCAAGTGCTGACAAACAGTGAGATGGAAGCCATCGTGAACGACCTTTTCGCCTGTTCCAACTTCAATTATGCCCCCGACGGCAGGAAAATCCTATGTATTCTCAAGCAGTCGGAGCTCGAACATCTGCTTTCTTGATATTGCACAGAAGTGAAGCAATGTGCGCAATGAAGAGTATTCAGAGCAGAGTTTTCGGACACTTATGCAGCTGAAAAAGCAAAAATAAACGTTTTTTAATACATTATGGATAATATTTATGTCCATAAATACAATATTTTTTTTGAAAACTTCTATTTATTGGTTTTAAATGCATAACTTTGTAGCAGATAACA
>ERZ1023670.331-NODE-331-length-14808-cov-28.354708_pt1 | contig 14808 bp, 7 predicted proteins | sample MGYA00380342_ERZ1023670 | MGnify/ENA primary metagenome ERZ1023670 (study PRJEB33179, sample SAMN07448984) | human gut metagenome | biome: Human-gut; feature: Human associated habitat; material: Faeces | host: Homo sapiens | place: India: Bhopal | collected...
CCTTCGTCCTACATCGTGGCTTTTTTCAGCAGCCTCGTCCCCGCGTCGGCATTTGCTTGACAAGGCTCGATGCCTTGACAAGCAAATACATAAATATCCATATTTCAAGTATTGCCAATTCGGGGCCTCGAGCCCCAAGTTGGCAATGCCGACGCGGGGACGCGTCGCCCCCAAGTGAGGACGCGTCGCCCCCAGGTGAGGATGCGCCCCCCAATTAGGCTGACAAGCTGCAAATTATCCATTAGATTGTCTTATATTACAAACAAAAAAAAGAGTGTGTGTCAAACAAAATGCTTGTTTACGACACACACTCTTCTTATTTATACACAAGGATTAATAATCCTCCGAAGTATCCCAGTATTCACTGGCACCAAAGTCGTCAGACTCACGTGAGAGTTGACTTTCGCCTGGGGCAGTTACACTGCCATCTACTCCACTACCAGGACTTAGAGCCAACATCTGCTGCATATCGAGCAATACTACCTGAGAGGTAGGACTAATATATCTTTTCTTCATATTTATTTGTTACTTAACGATTACCTTGCGGCCATTATTAATGTAAACACCTCTCTGAGTAGGCTTTTGATTAAACTTAACACCGTCGATGCCATACCAGTCGCCGTCTTCAACGTCGTCAGTTGCTATCTGAATGAAGCCGGTCGTTACACCGTCTTCAAATTCCATGCTGATAGCGCGTGTACCGTCACCCGTAAAGACATCGTTGGTGAGCAATTGCAAGTAAGCACTATGAGCCTTCAAAGCATACTTAGCAGCCAAAGGATACCAAGCAATCACACCCTTCTGTTGAGAGAGAATGAAGTTGGTGTAATCACCCTCAGTCGTCTCAACTTCAGTAATCTTCGTGAGGCCCTTAAGGTTATTACCAGTCAGCGCTTCAGGCGTAAGATTAAAGAGTGCGGGCACATAGAAAGTCTCGTTAGCAGTACCCTTCAACATTAAGCCCTCACCAGCAGGTGTTGTTTCAACTTGCGTCATTGTCAGCACGCCAGCATTGTTAGCCGTAGCAGCAAAGCCGCTTGCGTAGTGAGCCGTAAGGTCGCTGATGCTAGAGAAGTCGAGCACGTTGTCACTTGCGTATGACATAATACCCAAACCATTCATCGTAACCTTATCGGCCATGCGAATGCGCAGTTGATTCTTTTCTTTACTACGATTTCCAGTGCTGGTAGGTCTGATAGTGGGATCTTCTCTGTCACTTCTAAAATACAACGTTTGATTGTCATTGCCTTTAAAGGTTCTGAAAGCACGATAGTCTCCGTAGCTATCTTCTTTCACATTTTTATCGTAAACGATTAAAGCAAGATTGCTAACACCATCATAGTCAAATGGCTTAGTAAGTTCGATGGTAGTCCATTGATTACTTTCGAACTGCATCTTACCATCATACACTTTGTCCGCCTCCGTTACTGAAATCCAATCAGATGAATTAGTAAATGCCGTCTTATCTGTCTTGACCAGATAGATTTCAATTGTGTTGTTGCACTCATTGTCATCAGTTCTGAAGAAGTCTAACGCCATAATGCTACCAGCCTTGTTTCCAAGTTCTTTAGCAGTATAGATTTGTTGTGTCAGACCATAATGGTACCAATTACTGAAGGGCAAGAATCTAGATGTACCATCGCCCGAACCAACCAACAACTTCGTGGTGGGTTCAACGCTGCAAACGTTGCTCCAATCGCTCTCTTGATCGGTTCCATAGACAGCCTTCACACGAACGTAGTAAACTTGATCAGTTGAGAGAGAGGCTAATGTAGCAGTACTCTCGTTTACATCAATACGCTCTGCACTTTCAAAAGTCTTATCGGTGCTGTACGCTACTGTCCATTTCGCAGCATAAGTATCTTTCCACGTTACAGTAGCGGTTGTCGCCGTTACATTTGTGCAACTCAATTCAGTAGGCGTTGAATAGTACACATTGAATGACACCTCCTTCGTACCGGTATAGTTGCCCTTACCCGTAACTGTCAACGTATAATCACCACCCTCCTTAACAGTGGTGGGATTGGTCACAAAGGTATAATCTTTTTCCGCACCTTGGGCCAACGTAATAGACCCATACTTTACGGTAGGTGTCACATTGATAACATCGCCTGTATAGGGCTTGTTTTCAACTTTTATATCGCAACCACTGATATCATAAGGCACAATATTAAAGGTCTTAGTTAACGTTCCACTGTAACGGCCAATACCTTCAACCTTGATTGTATAAGTACCTACATTGGTACATCCTTCGCTATAGGTTACCTGATAGTTAGATCCCGCCTCAAGTGCGTTCGAATTCAATGTAACAACGGGGCTAGGATGTTGCTCTTTGCCATTATAGGTCAAATCCTCTATATCAGCAATAGTAACACCTGCGGTAGCTATGTTAGTAAGTTCACTGGCATACGTAGCAGAAATGGCAACATCGTCAGTGAAGTCCGTCAAAGTATGTTCACCTTCTTTGACACCAGCATTGCTAATCTTACCGTTATTCACTGTATAGTGATCCCAATATTTACCTTCGGGTACGGTGCAATCAAGTGTTACAACAACGCCACTCATGTATAGGCTCTCATTGTTCCATACGTAAGTAGGTGTAGTAGGCAGTGTTAATGTTACACCCTCTGCAGCCGTTATCTTTGCTACTGTTGTAGCACCCGTTTGGTCTGTACCCGTAGCAGCGTCTTTAGCACCGACGCCACCAGTCGTAGTTGTAGTGTGATAGTTATTATTTAATCTAGAAGCATTATTAGATCCTACAATAGAGCCTACATACAAAGTACCTTCTACAATTCCAGCATTAAAACAATCGGTTATATTTGTCCTTCTTACTTCGCCAACAATGCCACCATAATATTGGCTTTTGGAATTATTCCCCTTAACGCTGGCCGTGTTAACGCATTTGCTTGTGGGTTTATTATAGATGTACCCAGCAATACCGCCATGATACATTCCATCAACCCCATCTGCTGTCTTAATAGCTCCACTAACTTTACAACTAGATATAGTCGTTTCACTTGCATGTCCACAGATGCCTCCTACATAATCTTTTGCAGTAATATCGCAATTTTCGATAATTACATTTTGAATAGTTGCTCTATATGCTCTGCCAAACAAACCTTGGTATGTTCCCTCTGCTTGGTTGATCAACAAGCCTTTGATGAATTTATTGTCACCGTCGTAGATACCCTGGAATGAGGTATTACTACTATTTCCGATAGCTGTATGTTCATCGGACAGAGTGATATCAGCAGTCTGCTTGTAGTATCCAGCCAGACGTGCCTTCGTATTGACAATGCTTGCTAATGCCTCCAAATCCTCAGCGGTTGTAATCAAATAGGGGTTTGTAGCACTATTAGCTGCTGAAGCATCCTGAAGTGTGAAGTCAACGATATTGAATTTTTTAGTTGTCGTACCCTTGTAGTTGTTGATACCCTTTATTGTGATTGTAGCCTCGCCAATAGCCGTGTTATTGCTACCCTCTACAATATAGTCAGTGCCTAAAACAAGCGAAGTTTCACCGTTGGTCATCGTGATAGTGGGAACAACACCCACATTACCCAACCAACGCATGTCGGGTATGGCAGCAATCGTAACGCCATTGACGTCAGTAGCATCATTGTTGCTTACAAGAGCTGAGATAGTCACATCTTTGTCCGTTATAGTCAACTTGTGTGTACCGTCAGCAGTTGTTAAGTCAGAAAGCGTACCACCCTCACAAGCATACGATACAAATGTTACATCGGTTTGATCAGGTTTCAAGGTCAATGTCCAGTCACCTTTTGTACAATACTTTTTACCACTGATTGCACTGGTGACAACAGTTCCTTCTGCAATATCAATTTTACTGATATGCTCACCTGTAGTGACAGCGTACGCTACTTCTCCATATCCTCTGTAGTCATTAGAGCTTGAAGAAGTGCCGAGCGCCTTTATAGTACTTCCATTTGGATAATAGCAATGGTCATAATTGCGTACAGAATACACCTTACCAGCAATGGCACCCACGAATTGATTGCCATTAACCACACCTGTATTTAAACAGTACTTAAATTTATTACTATCACTGTTATCCCGACCTACGATACCACCATGATTTTGTCCGTCACCTGATATATTGGTAGCATTTTCGCACGAAGTTATGACAACATCATAATTCGCAACACCTACGATACCACCATAATTGTCATTGCTGACTGAGGTTGAAATGGTTCCGGTTACGGTACAATTCGTGATACTTGTTGCTGTGGCAGATCCAACAATACCACCATGATCACTTGCATTGCTTGCCGTGGCAAGGATATTACCCCTAACATGGCAATTCTCAATGGCGGTGGACGCCGACGCATAACCTACAATACCACCCGTACATTGTTTGCCCGTAATATTACAATTAGCGAGTGTCACATTCTTAATTACTGCTTTCTGAGTATTTCCAAAGAGACCTTGATAGTTACTATAAGGCGCGGTGACAGTTAATTCGCTAATTTTCTTGTTATTGCCATCATAAGTACCCTTAAAATATCTGGAATTACCTTCAAAGTATCCACCGATAGATGTATGCGCAGCGGTTAAAGTAATGTTGGCATTCTGTTTAAAGGTTTTGCCTGTAGCATCGTGGCCACTATTCACATAGGCAGCCAAACGCTCTAAGTCGCGCTCATTATTGATGAGGTATACCTTACTCTCACCTTCGCCTTCCGTATCAAATACATAGCCATCCAAATCTTCACCTTCCATGACACAGAAAGTGCGCGTTGTGGTTCCCGCGTAACCACCACTATTACCCTCTTTAGCCGTAAAGCTAATCGTATAAGTGCCAACAGCAGCTGGTGCGTTGGACGAAAGCGTCACCGTATAGTCTGTATCCTTGGTCAATTGGCCGCTATTCGTCTTCAGCTCATAGGCCAAGCTCACTTCTTCGCCATTATTATATGGATAGCTATCGTTTAGCCCTGTAATCCAAACAGACTGATAAAATTGATAGCCCTTAATTTCGCGTTTCAAATATAATTCATCAGCTGGAGCCGTATTCGCCACTTGGTAGCAACCATATTCTTTAGCGATGTACTTATTATTTACTGCTATTTTGTTGACGTAATAAAGGCTATTAACTCTATCATTAGAAAAAACACCATAAGCATTCCTTGGATTCATGTAAGTAATATTGGTATAGGAACCATTCTCCAGACAGTTTCCAAAGTAACTATCACCAAAACCATATCCACAAAAACCGCCCGCTCTGCGATTATCGTCGCTACTCGTGTTGTTGATGTGACCTGCAAATACACTATTGGTAAAATGTAAGTAATTTCGATCGCTATAGCAAATGTTACCAACAAAACCTCCAGCACAGTCAGCACTGGTGGTAATGGTTGCTTTAACTATACAATCTTTGATGTATGATCTACTATAATTACCATCTACCCAACCTACCAAACCTGCAGCATATTTGCTTGCAGATGTAATTTGACCTGCAACGGTTAGGTTTTGAATAGTTGCTTGTTTTATAAGATGGAACGGAGCCACACCTTGATTGTTTTTATCATCACCGGTGGCTGTGCTTGTGATATTGGCGGTAAGCGTGTGATTATCGCCATCGAAAGTACCTCTAAAGGGTTTGTTGCCACTTTCATCACAAACGCCCACCATGGTTGAAATGGTAATATTGTTGGTTAGTTTGACGAACTTATTATAATAATCGATACCACCTTCCACCGATTTTGCAAAGACATTCCAATCGTCAGTAGAAGTGATAAGGTAGGGATCATCTTTCGTTCCCGTACCGCTTATATTCTGAGCAACTTCAAACTGATGAGTCAGCGTACCGCTATAGCCATTGGCGGTATTGCTTGCTACGGTCATTGTGTATTGGCCCACTTCCTTTACTGGACTGGGCGAGAAACTAACACTGTAATTTTCAGCCGACACCGTGTTGCCGTCCATATCCTTCACCGTAGGAGTCACAGTGATGTCTTCGCCTGTATAGGCCCAGAATGTGTTGCACTCAATGCTACCAGTACTTAGGTTTTTGATGTCAAAGACGGGGACTATTTTATCACCCTTCTTTTCCCAACCCTTACCAAGTTTATTTAGTAGCTCACTATCTGTCATATTGCCAATAGCAGTGCCTTGTTCTTTACCTAAAGGCGTAGTATAATAATTATTGGTATTGACATCACTTTTGTATGCAAAGGTATAGCTATTATCAGTAGCAACTGTCAGCTGTGTTGGGGCAAAGAGACAATTGCTGATTTTCATCGAACTGCTGTTAGAATTACGTTGGCCAACAAATCCAGAACACCCGTCAGCATCAGCTCCTTGCAAACTACCATCAAAGCGGCAATTGTTGATGTTGATATCACTTTCATAAATATAGCCTACAAATCCTGCATTGCATGAATAAGAGCTTTTTTTAGTGCATACAATATCCACACTGCTCCAACAATTGTAGATATTCAGTGTACCGTATCTTTGATAACCCACAAGACTTGCTGCGTTATAACTAATCGAAGTAATCTTACCCGCAATGTGTAATCGTTTGAAAGTACTTTTACCTACAAAACGAAATGGAGCGCAGTACGAGTTACCATCATCTGTCAGATCGAGCGTCATTGTATGGCCATTACCATCAAAGACACCTTTAAAAGCATTGTCGTCATTATTCTTTCCGGCCATTGAGGTAACTTTAATGTCGGCAGTAAGCTTATAGTAACTGTAGCGATACTGGCCTCCTTTGTCGTTAATATAGCTGACAAAGATTTTCCAATCAGCGTCACTGCCAATTAAATAGGGGTCGGCAGCAGTTCCGCTACCCGAAAGCGTCCCCTCGTCCGCCCTCGCACCAATGGTGGCGAACATGACAAGTAGCAACGTCATTGCTGCCCTTGCCAAAAAATGAAGTCGTTTCTTTTTCATATTAAACATGTTTTCGTTAAAATTATTTGCAAAAGTATATCATCACTAACGTTTAAAGTGTCCGATTGCTTGTACTATGTGTCCGATTGCCCCCAAATAGTTGTCCGATTGGTACCAATCGGACACTTCTATTAACACAAATAACATTAAATGAAAAGCTGATTAACTCCAAAAAAGCGCCTTTTCATCGCAACTTTCGACAGAAATGAACATTAAGGCGCGCTTCGCGCTTTTTTTTAACATTAATGCTTCATTAATCGACCATTAATCTTTTCATTAATCAACCATTAATCTGTTCATTAACTCAAGTTTCGGATTCAGCCCGCTCATACTAAATCCGAAACTTAAATTAACCATATTCCACGAGAAACGGGCTGCGCGAATCACTTCGCACAGCCCGTCAAATGAAAAAAATTACTTTAACTTACAGGGCTACCTACTCCCTGCAAGAGGGTAAAGGCTTGGAGCATAAGGGCAGCTATGCTGCTTACCTCCAGCCTTTATGCTTATCTACATGCAAGATGCGTGTACGCGCACGCACCTCGCATGGTGAGATTAGTCTTCTTCGTCAGCCGACCAGTTGTCGCTGCTCCAACCCTTTTCGTTAGACCATACAACATCGGTATTCTTGTCGTGTGTAGCTTCCTCAACGGTTGAACCGCAAAGAGGCTGCAATGCTTCAAGATAGCAGATTGAAGTGCTTGCGGGAGCTATATATTGTTTCTTCATTGTTACAAACGTTTAATGTGTTTCAGTTAATTACTTTACGATATACTTCTTACCATTCTGAATGTACAAGCCACCCTTTACAGCCTTCACTACACGACGGCCGGTAAGGTCGAAGATGGGTGCATTGGCGTTGGCATTACCAGCAACTACATTGTTTACAGCTGTTACATTGCCAAAGTTCAAAGCGATAGCTGAACCCTCGGCATCAGCAAAGAATGCGCGGTTGGCAGGGATTGATGTAACAGTAGTTGAAGGTTCGAAGAAACCTACCTCTGTTTCATTAGCCTTGTTCTTACCGAATACCAAGTACTTAGCCTGTGCGCCGGTGATATCCTTAGCGAGCAAAGTACCCTTCAGAGCGCTTGTATTAGTAGCACCTTCAACATCGCCAATAGTCAGAACAGCCTTATCGGCAGCCTCATCGCTAACGAGGAGTACACCAGTTTCCTTGGCAAAGTTTGCAGTCTCGGTCATTATGGTCTGGCCATCAGCGGGAGTTGCAGCAGAATAAGCTTTTGCATTCTTTACAGCGCTCACACCGAATGGAAGATAAGTAGTAGCGTATGACTTGCTTCCTAAAGTATTGAGAGCTACTTCAATTTCTGTAGCAGGGTCAATTGTCCATGTTACTTGATTGTAATAACCAGCTTGGCCTTCCCAAGCGTCTACACGACCGTCACCTTCCAGGTTCATACGTCCATTGTTGCCATCACGTAACACAAAACCATCGACAGTGCCGCTTGCATTAACGCTGATGCTATACAAACCGCCTTGCTCTAAATCGGCATTCATAGACGTATTGCTATTTGTTCCAACTAGAGCGCCAAGGTAAGCCTTGGCATTAGCATTGTAAAGCTTGAAGCCACTTTCTATAGGCACGAACTGCCAAAGAGCGGAAGCGTTTGATTTTTTCTCATCTACTGAGAGAGCTGAAGCATTGGTCGTGTTAGCTGAAAGAACACGAAGACTATAGTTCGTTCTGCAATTGGTAATGGTGAAGTAGGTCTTAGCCAAGTGCTTCTTTGCTGCGTCAATAAAGCTATTGAAAGTTTCATCTGAAGGATTCTTTGTATATGCTGCATCTTCGCTAGAGCAAGCAGCGCTTACGCCAGGAATCACCTTGTAACGATTCATAATAATATAATGCTCTTGTCCTTTCATGAAAGTCTCCACAGCTGTGCTAGCTTCCCCAACATTATTTACAGGAATAAAGTAAAAAGCATTACCTAAAAGTGCGGTGGTAGAGGCGCTATTTTCCCAAGTACCTAAACAGCAAAGATTTCTATTTTGATTTTTGTTAGCATTATTCAGCCAAGCATTTGTACCGTGTTTCTTTACACATCCGGCCCAAGGGGTTGTTGCATAAGTAGAAGAAGCAAGGTCGAAGTCAGAAGTCACGCCCTCTGCAGAAGTTTCGTACATTCGTGCAAAACTACTTGCAGCGCTGAAACCTAAAACCTTGCTTGTACCTTCGGCTTTATTGTAGATTTTGTAGCCGCTGCTCTCATTACCTACGATACACCAAAGTCCATTGTCATTAGTAGGTAATGTGGCAATATCAGTACGAATTTCTGCATCGCTAATATATGCGGCATCTGTGCTCAAGTAGCCTGCTGTAGGATGCCATCCATCTGTGGCCGCGGTTTTGATTAAATACCATTGGGTGTTGGTAGCCCAATTTTCGCCATCTGGGGCATCAGAGATTTTGAAGCCCTGCGCACTTGCCGTTACCCCTACAAATGCAAGGAGTAGCGACAGAAAGAAAGTAAATTTCTTCATGCTTTTGTCTGTTTTTGTTAGGTTTATAAAATGTTGATGTTTTTCAAAAGTTTTGTTCCCTATTAAGTTGAATATGAGCGCAAGCGTTTAGGGCGTTGCGCATAAAGGATCCACACAGATCAACTACACTTCACGTTTATATGTGCTTAATACGCATGTAAGAATAGCATTTTCTGTGTCTGGTGCAAATGTACGCACCATTTGTAAAAAAACCAAACGGGGGGGTAAAATATGTTAATATTTCATTCTTTCTTTTTAGTCATATTCATTCTAAAAAAGCACTAAAAAAGATGCGCTATATGGCTCCATGTAGGAAGCAGGATTGGTCACTTTACTTATGTTTCGGATTTAATAGAACTTGAATTGCTCGGGGCAGCGGATATTCCTTGAAATGCTGAGATGCAGCCGATGATTCAGCCCGTCCTTGCTAAATCCGAAACTTCAGTCATTAAAGACATAAGAATAGAATTTGTTCAATGGTAGACTATAGAACAAAATTAATGGAAAGATTAATGAACAAGATTAATGGTCGATTAATGAAACATTAATGTTAAAAAAAAGCGCGAAGCGCCTTAATATTCATTAATGTTAAAAAATCGCGAAGCGCGCCTTAATGTTCATTCCTGTCTCTTCGACAATTTCATTGGTATCAAATCCGTGCGAAATCGCCGATGAGTTAACGTCCACGGGCCTGTGGAAACACGTCCACTGGCCAGTAGACATGTTTCCACTGGCCCGTGGAAACACGTACACTGGCCAGTGGACGATAACTGATCAGCGATTATTCGACCACCCTTCGGCAGACTTTCGACAACATATAGTCCATATAACCCCTTAAAATTTTGGCATTCGCAAATATTTGCGATACTTTTGCAGTATCTATGAATTTGACATCAATTATACGTCCCGTATTCAATAGCCGACTGCGGGCTATTGAACAATACGACAGTCACGCTGAGGACATTCAGCGCGCTGTACTTGATAGTCTGCTGCAAAGAGCAGCCGACACGGAGTGGGGACAGCGCTATAAATACGCCTCCATTCACTCTTACGAAGAATTTGCAGCTACCGTACCCGTCAACACCTACGAGGAGTTGAAGGGCTACATCGACCGTATGCGCCACGGCGAACGCGACGTCTTGTGGCCCGGACAGGTAAAGTGGTATGCGAAGTCGTCGGGCACAACGAACGATAAGAGTAAGTTTATACCCGTAAGCCAAGCGGGCCTTCACGATACGCACTACCAAGGCGGTACAGATGCCGTAGCGCTCTACTTACACAACAATCCTCTAAGCCGCCTCTTCGACGGTAAAGCCTTGATATTGGGCGGTAGCCACGCGCCTAACTATAATGTAGCCAACTCGTTGGTAGGCGACTTGAGTGCCATTCTGATTGAAAATATCAACCCGTTGGTCAACCTCGTGCGCATTCCGCCTAAGAAGATAGCCTTACTGAGCGACTTTGAGGAGAAACGCGACCGCATTGCCGAGATAGCTATCAAGAAGGACGTGACCAACCTTTCGGGCGTTCCGTCGTGGATGATGGCTGTCATCACCCGTGTGCTCGAGCTTTCGGGTAAGCAATACTTGGACGAGGTGTGGCCCAACTTGGAGGTGTTCTTCCATGGTGGCGTGGCCTTTACGCCTTATCGTGAGCAATATCACAACCTCATCCGATCGCCCCGTATGCACTATATGGAGACGTACAATGCCTCTGAGGGCTTCTTCGGCCTACAGAACGACCCACTCGACCTCTCTATGCTCCTGATGATCGACTATGGCGTATTCTTTGAATTTATACCACTCGATGAGGTAGGCAAGGAGAACCCCACAGTGTTGCCCCTTTGGGCGGTCGAGAAGGACAAGAACTATGCCATTGTTATCAGTACGACGTGCGGCTTGTGGCGCTACCAGATAGGTGACACCGTGAAGTTTACGTCGACCAATCCTTATAAGTTCATTATCAGCGGCCGCACGAAGAGTTTTATCAATGCCTTTGGCGAGGAACTCATCGTCGACAATGCCGAGAAGGGACTGCACGAGGCTTGCCGCCAAACGGGCGCTGTGGTGAACGAATACACGGCTGCTCCCGTGTTTATGAACAACGAAGGGAAGTGTCGCCACCAATGGGTAATTGAGTTTGAGAAGGCTCCAGCCGACATGGCATTGTTCACACGCTTACTCGACGAGGCGCTGCAACGCATCAACTCTGACTATGAGGCCAAACGTTACAAAGACATCACCCTGCAGCAGCTTGAGATCATTCCAGCTCGCAAGGGCCTCTTCAACGATTGGCTCAAGAGCAAAGGCAAATTGGGCGGTCAACACAAGGTGCCAAGACTGAGTAACAACCGCGATATTATTGAACAAATCATAGCATTAAATAGATAAGTTTTACGATGCTGAGACGCTATATACAATTTCTACTCGTCACGCTCTGCGGCCTCATTACGATAGGTTGCGCCAACCCTGGCTCGGGGCCTGACGGCGGGCCGTATGACGAGACTCCTCCCCGCATTGTGCAACTATCGCCGGCCCTTGGGGGTACGAACGAGAAGGCTAAGAAGGTGACCATCACCTTTGACGAGCTGATTAAGGTGGAGAATGCACAAGAGAAGGTAACTATCTCGCCGCCTCAAATCGAAATGGCGGAGATTAAGACCTCTGGCCGCCGTATTAGTGTGGCCTTGCAAGACTCGCTTAAAGCGAATACGACCTATACCATTGACTTTAGCGATGCCATTGTCGATAGCAACGAGGGCAACCCGTTGGGCAACTTTACGTACTATTTCAGTACGGGGGCGCAACTTGACACGATGGAGGTGGCAGGACACGTGCTCATGGCGCAAAACCTGGAACCTGTAAAGGGCATTTTGGTAGGGTTGCACCGCAACTTGGCTGACTCAGCCTTTACTACCCTCCCCTTCGACCGCGTGGCGCGTACCGACGGCAATGGCCACTTCTGCATCAAGGGCGTAGCCCCTGGCTCGTACCACATCTATGCTTTGAAGGACGTTGACGGTGACTTTAAGTACGCACGTGGCGAGATGTTGGCCTTTAACCGCCAAGAGATTACGCCTTCTTCTTTCCCCGACGTGCGCCACGACACGCTATGGGCTGACACAGTGCATATCGATACGATTAAGGCCGTGTCGTACACGCACTACATGCCTGACGACGTGGTGCTCTTGGCCTTTAGCGAACAGAGTCAAGTAAGGCAGTTGCTCAAGTCGAAGCGCGAACCAGAGCGTTTCACTACTTACTTTACCGCACCGTCGAAACACGTTCCTACCGTGCGTGGCCTCAACTTCGACGCGACGAATGCCTTTGTAGAAGATCGTTCGGCTGGTAACGATACGATTACGTACTGGCTGCGCGATACGGCGCTCGTCAATCGCGACACGCTGACGATTGCTTATACCTACGAGGCCACGAACGACTCTACGCTGCAAACGTACTTACAGACGGACACGCTCGACCTCGTACCACAATTCTCATACGAACGCCGCCAGAAGTTGGCGGCTGAGGAATTGGCAAAGTTTGAGAAGGGACGAGCCAAACGTCATAAGCAGGGTGACTTTAGTCAAGAGACTCCGCCCATTAAACCGCTTGATGTGAAGTGTAGCATCTCTACTTCTATCGGGCCAGACGAAAATCTACACTTCACCTTGCCCGAACCGGCAACGCGTGTTGATACAGCCCTATTCCACCTCTTTGTAAAGCAAGACTCGACGTATCACGAAGCTCCCTTCCGACTGACACGCGACTCGCTCACAATGTTGCGCTACACGCTGCGCGCAGAGTGGCGACCGAAGCAGGAATACGTGCTGAACGTTGACTCTGCTGCTATCAGTGGACTTTCGGGATTGGTCAACAAACCTCTCGACCTCAAGTTTACGATTGCTGACGAGACAAGTTACGGTTCGCTCTTCCTCCTACTCCCCGATGCGGACTCTACAGCCGTCGTGCAACTCATGCAGGCGGACGATAAGGTGGAGAAGCAGTTGCCCATTCGTGACGGCCGCGTTGACTTCTTCTACCTCAAACCGGGTAAGTACTACGTGCGCCTCTTCAACGACCGCAACCATAACGGCCGTTGGGACACGGGTTCCTATGCCGCTGGCCTACAGCCCGAAGAGGTATATTACTACCCTCAAGTGTTTGAAGTGCGCGCCAACTGGGATATTGAACAGACTTGGCGCCTCACCGACCTTCCGCTCACGCAGCAAAAGCCACGCGCCCTTATCAAACAAAAGGAGGACGCTAAGAAGACGCCCAAGAGCCGCAACGCTGAACGCGAACGAAAGAAGCGGGAGGGGTAGTTTTTTTTTAATGTGCAAATGTGAGAATGTGCAAATGTGCAAATTGTCGCCTTTGTACGCGCATTTACAAAAAACATTCTTACATTTGCACACCTATACATAAACTCAGCAAAATAAGGCGACAATTTGCACATTCGCACATTTGCACATTTGCACATTTCCTACAGCCATGCAACGCATACTATTACTTCTTGTCCTCTTACTATCAGGTTTGAGCGCAAGCGCACAATGCTCGTCAAAGAACGAGGCATTCAAAAGCGGCGAAACGCTTATTTACGACCTTTACTTTAATTGGAAGTTCGTATGGATAAAGGTGGGACAAGCTTCCATGAACACTACTCAAACCACCTATGGTGGGAAACCTGCCTATCGCACGTATCTCATTACGCGTGGGTCGAAGAGGGCGGACAATATCTTTGTCATGCGCGACACGCTCATGGCTTACACGGGGCTTGACCTGACGCCTAAGTACTACGCCAAGAAGGCCTTTGAGGGCAAAACGTATCGTAAGAACGAGGTGTGGTATTCTTATCCCAAAGGCAACTGTAGCGTCAAGATGCGTTACCAGAAGAATACGCACCCGGCTACGCATAGCAGTCATTCGAGCAGGTACTGCGCTTACGACATGATCAGCATGTTGCAACGCGCCCGCTCCTTCTCAGCTGAGAGAATGAAGGTGGGACATCGCATCAACTTCCTCATGGCTGACGGCAAACACTGTGAGTGGAAGAGCATCATCTATCGTGGCAAGAAGACGTTTAAAATGGAAAATTCGGGCACTAAGTATCGTTGCCTTGTCTTCTCTTTCGTAGAGAAAGAGAACGGCAAGGAGCGCGATATTGTCACCTTCTACATCACTGATGACAAGAACCACCTTCCCGTTCGCCTTGACATGAACCTCAACTTTGGTACGGCCAAGGCCTTCCTCACTGGTGCGCGCGGATTGCGTAACCCTCAGACGGCGAAGATTAAGTAATAACTATCGTCCTAATTGGGGGACGCGTCCTAACCTGGGGGCGACGCGTCCCCGAGGCTGCTGATAAAATAGCGGTTTATAG
>ERZ1023670.332-NODE-332-length-14804-cov-78.772391_pt1 | contig 14804 bp, 10 predicted proteins | sample MGYA00380342_ERZ1023670 | MGnify/ENA primary metagenome ERZ1023670 (study PRJEB33179, sample SAMN07448984) | human gut metagenome | biome: Human-gut; feature: Human associated habitat; material: Faeces | host: Homo sapiens | place: India: Bhopal | collected...
GATATTACTAACGGGTGCAAAATTACAAAATAAAATTGAAAGTGGCAAGGTTTTTTATATAAAAAAAAGCCGCGGAACTATAGAAGGTGAGATCACCTCGGCAACTACAGTTCCAACGACCAGTCTAGTTTAATTTATTGGTTCCCGCATTCTATTTGTATAGTAAATGATAATTATTTTATTACCTATTTCATTGATATTTGGGGGCATTTAAATTTTGAAACGATATGCGCCCCGATACAGATATATGAACTAAACTTTTCTAAAACTTACTACTGATAGGTGAATTCAAACTTCTTGGCCTTTCCTTGGTTGGCATTGTCCATCTTCACGTAGTAGGTAGCATTGCCAGTAGCGTTTTGATGAACGTTTTTCAAGTTCAAGGAATATGTCTTGCCGGCTTCACCAGCCTTGAATACATACCAGCTGTCCCAAGTCTTGCCAATTTCTTTTGTAGAACTGTACTCTATGTCACAGCCCTCGGGAATTACATCGCCCGATGCAAACTTCACGGTTACTGGCAACAACTCCTTCGGATAGTTGGCGGGAACGGTAAACTTAAACTCTGCCTCGGCATTTGCATTTGTTCCGATGTTGGCAGGAGCATTTACCTGATACTGCACCTCGTTGATGCTGTAGAGATGGATATTGATGCTCAATCCATGCTTTTTCGTATCATAGAGGTGGATGGTTCCTTCTCGCCAGTTGTCATCAACGATTCCCAGGTTGTATGTGATGGTACCAGTACCCGTTTTGGTTTTACTATCGTATTTATAGCTTTCAACCACAGGCTGGGCATCTTCTGCGTATGCCAGGTTTTCTGTCCATATTGCCTTGAAAGCTGACGCCTGCTTGCTGGCAGCGTCATTACCTTTATAGGTAAAGCTGATTGTCTGCTTTGTGCCTTCGCCCGAATGTACAAACTGATAGTTTCCCTTTTCTATTTTCAGCTCGTCATCGCCATTGGTAACACCAGGCACGATTTGCTGTATGGTAATCCAAGGGTTGTTGACAGGAGCACTTTTCAAGGCATCTTCATGGTCGCCATATCCCCAGCTTTCGTCCAGCTTATCTATGATGATTTTATATTCATAGTTTCGTTTGATCTGGTATGGTTTGTTGTATTTATCCTGCAGGTATATCAGATAATACTTTCCGTTGTGCCCCATAAGAACTTTTGAAGGTTCTGATGGCAGGTTGGCATCTTCGAATACGCCCGTAGGGTTAAACATCTGGGTGTTATCACCCTTCAGTCTGCTTCCGTCAAGTGGTGGCGTAACATAATCTACATCCCATATCCAGGATGAATTACCCGTTGTGGGTGTAAATGCCAGATGATTTCTGTCGAATGGAGCCAGGGTGCCGTAGGAAAGTCCGTTGACAACGGTCAATTTGAAGTCGTTTACGAGATTGGGATTTTTTGCTTTTGCATCTGCACTCCATTCTGCCGAAATCTTAGCCCTGTCTCTTATGAGATGAATGATATAATCATTCTTTTGTGTATCTTTTCTCAGATATTCTTTCAGCTGTTTAGGATTATCTTTTTTGATATATCCCCAGTAGCGCATGATGACAGATTGGTCTTCCGTGTGATTGGTCTCGAAAGTAGTCATGAGTAGGTTCTCATGCATGCCTGCCCATTTCCACTGATCGCTTTCATTGATGGTCTGGTAAACACTGCTTGTATTCGCCACCAGATGGATACGTGAGGTGTTGTTCGGAATCATTGCCGAAAATTCTTTTGGCTCTGTGCTTCCGTTGGTATTGATGCCTCCGCCGTTCACTCCTTCTGCTGGGTTATGGGTGATGCTTCCAGTGTAATTGCCATTCTCGTCAACTTCATGATAGTTTCCGTCGTTATCTCTTCTGAATCCAAGAACCGCAGTAAAATCATCCTGTATTTTACCTAAGCCCACAAACTGCCCCTTGTTGTCGAAGCAGAACAGCTTCATGGCGTCTTTGTTTCGGATACCTTCATTGAGGAACACGGTGCTTCGGGTAGCGTTCTCTTCGAAACTGGGAATGGCTATTCTGAAGCTGGCTTTATAGTAACCTTCTTCTGTTTCACTGGTCGTAGAAGGGTCGTTGTCAACCATAGAATCGGAACAGGCTGTCAACATGGTTGTTAACAGCACTGCTATGATTCCGATATATAATTTTATTTCTTTCATGTTACTAACCTTCTTTATTGTTGATTCTCAATATCTTCAATTTCATCCAGAGTCAAATCGTGGACACAGCGCACGTAGGTGCCATCTTGCTGCTTGTAGTTATTATAATCAGACTTATTACCGTCTAACGTCCAATAGTACGCACCCTTCAGTACTTGTTGTCCCACCGCCTTGTCATCTTTAGCCAACTCGTATATTCTCTTCACTTCTTCTCTGGTAGGAAGTCGCCAACCATTAAGTTGAAGCGTCTTGTTGTTCTGGGTTGTTGCACTTTCGCTATACTTACTGCAGTAGTCTATAGCATCTTGATAACGGGCTACCTTATTGCTGTTACTCTTTGTGGTTGAAGCAATGATAAACGCTGGTGAAACCGTGTTGTCTGTGGATTTATGATTTTCATTAACCACCGGCTTGGCTACGACATAGTCATTTGCCTTCTTGTTGTTGGCAAATTGTACGGTATAAAGACGATTGTCATATTGCCATTCAGTATCAGTGGTTCCGCTGCTTTTTAAATTCATCGAATAGATGGCAGGATACTTTCTGAAAAAGACTTCCTGTTCCTTATCTGACTCAGGGACACAAACCTTAAACGAGCCATATACGATAGTGTTGTTTATAGGTAGTCCTGCATGGAGGTCTATCCTGCCTCTCTTTTTGTCAGTATAGCTACCGTCAGATCCTACCAGGATTTGTCCATAGGAACATTCGTTTGCTTTACCATATCTGTCGTAATAGTATGCTTTGGCATCCTTGATTAGGCAAGTCTTTGAAGCAAACCATTGGATGGTTTTATCTGCCTGGTTGTCATCCTCTACTCCCTTTATATCCAGCGTCGTAGGATATACCACCAGATAGCTTGCCTTATCAGCATCTACTTCAGTATCTTCTCCCGTAGTCCATTTGGTGATAGCCCATTTCAGGTAGCCCAATTCTTCATTGTAATCAATGTTTATACTATCCTTGAGACGCTTGATGTCTGCATTTACCGTATAGATGTAGTTGCGTTCCAGCTTCTTTTCTCCCTTTGGGTCACGAACGGGGATGGTCAGCTCTTTTTCCCTTGTATCATTCTTGTTATCTTTGTTTTGGAAAGCAACCGTTACGGCAATTTTCGGAGCATCCTCCTGGCTGGTCCAGGTGGTGGAATAACTGTAGGTTGTTACTGAGCACTTGTTGGCTTCTATCTTATCCACCGTGTTATCTTCGTTGTTGCTGACGATGTTTGGCGTAGCCGTCTGGCCTGCAAATACAGCAGTATTGGTGTTGTAGTTGAGAAACTTCCACTTTACGCTTGTCATGTTGTAGCCGTTTACTGATGAAGAGAGATTCAGCTTAATCTTGGCAGCCGCTCTCACCAGTTCTACGGGAATATCCTGTATAGGGTCTTTGCTGATGATATACTGCCCCTTGGCACTCATCAGAAACTTCTTGTCTTTTGCCTGAGGATAGGGAAGCCAGATGTCTTTGTCCTGCTGGGTGGCTGCCTGCAACTCTTCAAGAGTCTTCTTGCTGAGGTCGGCTTGGGCATTGGCTACGGCATAGTAGTTGTAGGAATGATCTTCCTGCAGGTTGAGATTCTTCTTCCAGTTGTCTTTGCCCAATACTTCTGCCTGATTTTCTGCAGGACTTGAACTCTGGTAATCGACATAGCACTCGCCGAATTCCGGCTCGAACATCTTGAAGTCAAGCTTTGACAAGGTCTTCTCATGAAGCGCGTCCTCATCATTTGCTCTTGACTTCTGCAGGTCGTTGACCATAGGAATCATGTTCAGCTGTTGTGCAGACGAGTTGTTTCCCAGCTCGTCTTCAGCCGAACATCCAGCTATGAGCAAACCTGCCGTCAGGGTCAAGATGCCTTTCGTGAATCTTATGTCTTTATATAACTTCTTCATGATGGATATTGTTTTCTTATGTCTTTATAATACTTGTTCGAAGTGAATGTCTTTGCCCGCATCTTCTCCGGTGATACATCCCTTCAGTTTTAAATCAGGATTGAGAACAAACCTTTCGTTTGGATTCTTGGTCAGGAACACATGTGCTCTTACGTTGTGTGGCTGAGCCATATCCAGTCGGTTCTTGGGCACTACATAGAAGTAGAGGGTTTTCTTTGCACCTTCCTTGTTGATGATGTAGCTTTTTATCTTGTAGCTGTCGGCCGACTGTCCATCTTTATAACTTCCATCCGCATTACATTCTACGAATCCGAACAATGGGTTGTCTGTCTGGAGAATCCATGGTGCTCCTTTGGTGTCGATGTCCTTCAGTGTAATCATCGGACCGCGTTGTGGCTGACCATAATATACCTTGTAGCCCCAATCAGTCTTGTCGGCATCAGGAAATAGCACTTCTGTTGATGCATCGATGTAATCATACGTTCCACCATCTTGCCATTCTTTTATGGTTGGAGTAACGGTGAGCATGCCCATCTGTCCGTTGAGGAAGTAACCGTAAACTACCAGCTCGCGGTTGCGGATGGCTTTACCGTCTGTTGGGATACTGAAGTCAACGCTTTTTTCTTCCGTGCCTAAAGAATAATGAATCTTTCCTTTGATTGCCTTGGTGGTTTCACGGAGATAGCACAGGTCGTGTGAAGCAATTCCTGCTTTCTTAAAGGCATCCAGATAATCCTGTGCAGTTTGAGTTTCGTTCTTCTTGAACTTCTCTGGATCTTCTACTTCCTTGATGTTATCAGTCTCAACACCATTCAGTTTCAAAACAGTTGATACATAGCCGTTACTGTTTACATTGTATTTGTTGCTGGTAACAACCTGGTTGTCATCATTTTCTTTGTATTCAGTCTCATCAGGGAAGATGTAGCTGGCGGTAGGAATGGTGTTTCCTTCCACCTCGATACTGGTAACCTTTACATTTTCTGTGCCCGTTTTGCGGGCAAAGTAGAAGTGGAGCTTGGAAACGGCGCGAACCAGAGGAATCTTGATGCCTTTGGTCTCTGCCTCTGCTTCGGTTGTTCCAACATGTTTCTCTACAGAAATGTTGGTGATGGCACGAGAGATAGGGAGACCTGTTTCAGGAACTTCTGTGTTCTGTGGATTACCATTTTCCTGAATGCCAAAAGTAGAGTCAAAGCTTATATTCTGCAACTCCTTGCGGGTGATGCTGCTGAAATCCTTACCGCTCAACTTGTCTTGTATGTTGGTACTTTCTGAATTAGCCAAGATATAGAGGTCGATATTTTCTACCTCTTTTCCTGCTATCTTTCTTAAGAAACGTAGCTGCAAATTGTAGCTGCCATTAATATCTTTCAATGCTTCTTCCTTATATGCGATAGGATTGGCATCTTCGTTTGTACCAGATTGAAACACCCATACCTTGATGCTGTGAAAGTCGCTCTCTGAGTTTGGGTCAGCTTTACTTTCATTATTTGCGAGCACATCTTCCGTATGGCTTTCTCCGGCTCTGGTACTGTTTCCGGTGCCGGTAGAGAAACTGAGGCTCAGATAGGCATTGTCGCTTTGAGCTGTTTCTGTATTTTCGTTCTCTGAACAGGATGCCATTGCGCCTACCATGAGCAAAGCAGCGAGTGCCATACACACTGGGCGTGTCATCTTGGTCAGAGTAGATTGATAGCGTTTCATGTTTTCTTTCTTTTACTTATACTTCTTTCTTTTCTTATTTTCCCAGGTCGGCATTCTGAAGATTCAGAACCCAGTTGTTTACCTTGATTCTTGCATCCATGCTGTAGGTAGAACTTGGAGCTGGCACGTAGAATACCAGAGTGTAATGGTCCTGACGGTCCAGATACTGCTGGTCGCTCCAGTCTTTGCCGTAGCGGTCGCTGGCACAGAGTGAGAGGAACCAAGGCAGGGAGTGGTTGAAGATGACTTTGTTGATGCGCTTGTCGGTGATGACGATGCGCTTGTCATCATATTGGCTGGATCCGTCGGCAGCGCGGCTCTTGTTGTCATCTTTGGTTTCGAACATACGTGATGATGACAGGTCGTAAACCAGCGCCTTTTCTACGTCTTCGCCTTCTACCTCAGTCTTGCCGCTGTGGTTTTCTACCAGTTTCTTCTCATAAGGTAGATAGGTGATTGCCTTTGGCTTTACCTTGTCGCCCTTATAGTCGAGTAGGGCAGCGGAACCTTTGATTTCTACATCGAAGTTTTCGGCTGTGAATCCTTCCTGGTCGGGTTCGAATGGAAGCATCACCACGCGGTATGTCTTGGTACACTTCATCAGACTCAATTTTCCCTGCACATCGTTTTCTCCATCAAAGTTGAGGGAGTCCTGTGCGGTATAGAGTGCGGTGAAGTGCTTGTCGTTTACGGATTCTTCTGCGTTTTTTTTGCCCATTTCCTCTTGCAGGTCGTTGATGGTAGAGATACCTGGGGTAAGTTTAGTAAAGCTAAACTCGGTCTCATCATCACCTTCGGCTCTTGTTCCCATTGCGGCAGGCTGCTTGTCACGAGCCAAGCAGACGAAGGTATACTTGCCTGCTTGCAGGTCTGTGATTTCCATCTTATGACCTGTTTCAAACTTGTCAGCCGACTCGGTATAGTTATCTACGAACTTACCGTTCTTGTCGAATACATAAACGTTGAGGTTCTTCACCTCAGCAGAGAAAGCATCAGCCTCTTTCACATTATAAGTATAGTCGAATTTGAGCGACAACTTAGCTGTAGGGCAGCTCGTGATTTCGTCTTTCATACATGATGAAAGAGAAGTGAGTGCGATGGCTGAGATGCAAACCAGCTTGCAACATTTGTTGTTGAGGAAATGTGCCATATTCTTTATCTTTTATAATCTTTTACTTTTACTTATTTTATATATAGAGTGCCGTAGGTAGCGAATATCTTTGCTTTATCAGCTCTCTGTTTCGTTGCCTTCGGCATCGTTATTATCTAAGGATGAAAAGTGCCAGTCTTTCGGGTTGGGGGTATGACGGCACGTCTTTGTATCTCCCGCCTTTTATACATGGGCGGCAATGTTAGTTATCTTTTAAGAATGTTTTCGTTCTTTTCAGAACGAACGTTTGATTGATAAACTCTCGGAGGAGGATTGCTCCCCCGAGAGTATTGGTATATATATAAGTATTTATATTTTATCTGTCTGGTTTGACGGAATATTACTTAAAGTCAACGTCCTGTGTATTGAGAACCCAAGGGTTAACAGAAACAGTAACATCAAGATAGAACAAACCTTCCTTGTCTGGTGTGCCGTTAGGAACCTGTGCACCTACGTTAAAGATATTGTTTACTGTCAAGCGATAGATGCTATTACGCTGGATAGCATTCTCGTAAGTGAGGTACTGATCCTTGATAGCCTTCTTGTAGTATGTCTTACCGCAGTTGAAGACTTCAATCTTGTATGTCTGACGGAAGTTATCCAATTTGCTTTCTACAGTTGGTTCACCCTCAGCAGTTGGTGCAGCCTTAGCTGCTGTCACCTCAGCCTTCATCTGTTCTTTAGTCTTACCTCCGAAGAGTCCCTTTACATCATTGTAAGCTTTATAGATGTCAGCGAAGCTCTTGTAGATAACGTTGTTGTAACGGTAGAATGTACCATCCTCGAAGTCTGCACCAGTCATATCCTTGAGCTTTACAGTATATTCGAAGTACATTGAAGTTGCTGCATTTTCATTGTTGTTCTCAAATACATAATCCTTATTAGTATTAGGAGCAGTTGCTGCAGTGAAGTATTCTCCGTGCTCAAGCAAAGTAGCTGAACCGAACTCTGTTGTTGGCTGATAATATGTGATGTCTGAAGGAATGTTCAGAGTTGTTCCAGTCCAGTGCTGCATGATATAGCTCTTGTTTGACAAGTTAGAGATTGCGTAGCCAGTCATCTTAATAGACTCTACTTTCTTAACAGCATCTTCCATAGCCTTTTTCTCTGCAGGTGTTACATCTTCCTTTGCGTATGCTACAATCTTAGTAGCATTAGAAGTTGGCTCATCAATACGAGCTGTCAAACGCTCAATCTTGATAGCACTTTCTTTGCCTTCGTATTGAATCTTTGCAGCACTGGTAGACTTCTTGTTGTCATCAGTAAATACAACAGTATAGGCATTGCCATCAACAGAATTATCATTCTGGTTGAACATGGCAAATTTACTATTCTCAACGTATGGTTTAGCAAATTTTGAATCTGAAGAGAAGATATTCTCCCATGGCTTGGCATCTTCTGCGTTAGCCAAGAAATATACCTTATAGGTAGCACCTGCAACAACATCCTCAACAGCAATCTTGAGCTGTGTAGAACCTTCATTACCCTGAGTTGGCTTACCTGCTTTCCAGTCTTTTTCTGCGATATCCTTTTTGAAAACAACATTACCAGCAGCATCTACCAAGTAGATTGTACCGCTTGTTACATCTGATTCTGCTGCAGTTGCAGCCTCTGTAGACTTGTTAACTACAGTTCTGGTACCATCTGACTTTGGAGTCTGTACATTCAAGGTCATGTAGAAACCATCTACCTTAGCCTGACCTGCTTTGTTACCATCCAAATCATCATTACTGCTGCAGCTAGTGAAAGACAAAGCTGCGGCTGAAACCAAGCTCATTACGAGCAAATTCATTTTTTTCATAATCTTTTTACTTAATACAAAAAAAGTTATACAATATATTTTATTAATTCTTGTTCTCAAAATTAAGTTTCGCACATATTGGTACAATCCGCTGAAAACAGATTGTATTTTACATCATCTTTTATCTTATACTTATATAAATAGAAAGTAAATAGTTTCTTTAAAGTGCCTGGTTTACCTTATCCAGGTTTTCCTGCGCCTCCTTCAAACCACCGGCAATAGCTTTCTCAAAGTATTGCTTGGCTGTCTGATAGTCTTCCTTCATGGAAGCCAGACAACCGCGGGCATTGTTTGCCTCGGCGCTGTCGCCTGCTTTCAGGAGATATTTCTCTGCACTCACCTTGTCGCCACGTTCGATGGCTGCTGAGGCTGCATTGAGATTGGCAAGCTTATCTTCAGGGAACATTCTTACAGCTATGTCGAAAACATTGTTGAATTCGGCGCTACCCTTAGGATAAGTCTGGGCTACCAGATACATCTCCTGAAGAGAGAGCTTCTGAGGACGGGTCTTGATAACCTCTTTAGCCTTTTCTACATTGAATGCCTGAACATCATATTCTATCGTATAGTCGGTACGGCGAAGTGATGGCCATACATTCTGCAGGAGATAGCGATAAGCCTGAGGAGCCTTCTTGAGCAATGCTTTCTCTTTGGCATCTGGCTGCATGTTGCTGTTGATAATCTCAAGTGCAGCTTCCTTCTGAGGAATCTCATTCTCATTTACATACTTGATGGTTCCCGCCCAGTCCTCTGCTGTAGCTGTGGCCGCAAACAGTTTTGAAGAAATAGGATAGGTCTTCAGAATATGCTTCAAAAGCGCCTGTGTACGGTTATGCGACAACTTGTTGTTGTTTGCATATCCGCCATCTGGTGATGCATAGCCGTGGAGGGTTATCTTGGTGATGGTAACATCCGAATCGTTCTTCACGAGATCGAGTGTCTTGCGGATATTATCCAGTTCGTTGGCATTGTTGCCCATATCGTACAGGATATCCCACTTGTTCACCTTGAAGTTCAAACGGGCAGAACCATTCTCCTTTCTTGCCTTTACGGCTTCTGCCTTAGGCTGTACATAAGCGTTGAAGAGATTCTTCGGAGTAGAGAATGCACGTCCTTCCGCATTCAGAATACCTTCGTCGAGAAGTTGCTGGTTGCAACCGCAGGCATCATTACTGATGGCGAAGTTTGAGTTCTTCATCCAGTCGCTGAACGGAGCGGCGTATTCATAATGAAGCGTCTGTGCTGTCTTGTTCTTACGGAGTGCCACGATAAGTGGGTTTGCCGTAGCCGTTTTCTGGTTACGCTGATAGTAAATATATCTCTTTTTACCCATCACCTCAACGCTCGGCATGAAGAGTGTATCCTTTTCGTTGAGGATCATTGGGGTGTAGATGAGACCTTTGTTGCTGGCAAGCTGAATTTTGTCGATGTTCAAGTCCATAGCCACTTTCACCTGGTTGCCAACCTTTCTGATTGCCTTATTCTGGATTTTCAGATTCTTGTAAGCCTGCTGGGTATTATCGGCTGATATAGGAAGAGCGATAAGCAAGGCTCCGAACATACTACCTATTATATTATATGTATTCATCTCTGATTCTTTTTAAAAAACATACACTAAGTTGAGGGCTGCTTTCGTCGGGCCCACATAGTTGTGTGCCTTGTCGTCTTCAAGTTTATCTCCGCATTGAGCACAGTTAAACTTATCTGCCTTAGAGTAGATATAGCCTACACCAAGTTCAGCTTCCAGATTCCAATGTTTCGAGAGAGCCCAAGCGTAGCCGTAAGCTACACCTGCACCGATAAACCATCCTTCATACCGATAGTCTTTCAGCTTAGAGAAATCAGTGCCCAGGAACTTGAAGTCAAGATCCATGCCACCGATGTTGTGAGATCCACCCAAGGCATGGAAGCCGATGAATGAACCCATCATTTTGTTACAGAACCAGTATCTGGCCTCTGGCTGAACGAGCCAGTGCTTCCATTTCTTGTTCTTTGAAAACGTCCAAGGATTGTAGTTTCCGGATACGTCAAGTGTCCATTTTGGAGAAAGACCGAATTCAACACCCAAGTTCATGGTTGTCGTTGCATCATACAGCAAGTTGGTCTTTACCGCAGCGTTCTGCGCTAGAGCAGGACAGATCAGGCTGCCGAGTGCTACTAACGCAATTAAAATCCTTTTCTTCATACCTCAATTAAACTTTTCTTTTTTTAAAATACATTGAGTGATTTTGAATCACCTTTTACTTTCGTATACTCTTTTATATTTATAATGATCACCAATACCTGAATCTACTGAGAACTCTAGTTTCCTGAAGTTTACTTTCAACTGTTCTTTTTCTCCTTTCAGTTTACTTTCAACTTACTTTTTAGTTCATCTGTATCTCATATCGTTGGTTTTCGGGTGCAAAAGTAGAACGAATATTGGATACAACCAAATTTTTAAGCACTGAAAAATACTGAAAAATGCCATTTTTAGCAAAATAGTATACTGATTTATGCTTAAAATCGTTAAAGTTGCACGATTTTCGGATAATTGAACAAGGATTTCTGATATAATTTGTAATTTTGCAGCCGGAATCAATAATTCCCTAAAAAATGGCAATTTCCAAGAAAAAGAGCCGTTTGACTTACGAAAGTATAAATAAGATTTAAGAAAATAACCAATACGAAATGAAACTGAAGAATGACATTGTAAACCTGATTGTGAGGGTTGAGCATCATTTATGCCCTCAATATTGTGGTGTGGTAGACCGCCGACGCATTATCGCCTTTCTACTTCTGACGATAAGCGAGCTGGTTATCATACCTTATCATATTATGCTCTTTTTGCTGGTGAAAGAACCTTATGGTTTAAGCCTCTGTGGCTTGCATACATTCGTGTTCTGCATCCTGCAGTTTCTGATCTGGAAACGGAAGATAGCTTTCGTGAAGGGTATCTCTTCTCTTTACTTTCTGATGTTCGCCAAACTGGCTCTTGATAGCGTATTTTGCATCAATTTCGGTTTTGCTAATGATGATTTGAGCGTTATCTGCAACCTGTTTGTCGTCTTTATCTTGGCTATTACAGCGTTGAGCCAAACCTTGTATAAGACTTGCGCCATCATCACGGTGGGTATGATACCGATGTTGCTGATATACCTGTTCAGCACTCCGCTTATGCCGGCTCTGTTCAGTCTGAAGACTGTTTTCCTGGGTTTCATGATGCTGGTTTATGTGGCAGTATATAATATGAGTATTGTAACCAAGGGGTTGCGCCAGCCGAAACGGATGGCTCGGGTTGAAAACAAGGCGTTGAATATGCTTGCCGATTTGAAGGATAATCAACCGGAAGCAGCAGAAAGCCTGATGAAGCGTCTGACTCCTGATGTCCGGCAGAAGATTATTACCCATGCTTCTGAACATCTGTTTAATGAAGAATTGAATAGAGTGGCATGGGATCAGGTTTGTGATGGACTTACGTTCAGCGAAAAGGAAATATGCAAGCTGATTCTCCAGGGGCATACTTTAAAGGAAATTTGTGCAGAACTCAATAAGAGTGAATCAAATATCACCAGCCAGCGTTGCCATATCCGCAAAAAGTTGAATATGGACCGTCGCGATGATTTAAGGAGAACCTTGGAAGTAAGGTTCTATGATGCACAGAAACAAGTAAAAAAGTCAGAAGCCGAGAACTCCTGACTTTTATGGATATTCTTATTTCTTGATCATTATTCTTCCAATCTGAGAAATGCTTTCGGAAGATATTGGATAATGTCGCTGGCGATGAGGCTCTCTTTGCCCAGATCTTTAGCTGCAAGATCGCCAGCCAAACCATGAAGATGCATACCCAGGCGACAGGCATCTTCCTGTTTGTATCCTCTTGCCAGAAGACCGGTGATGATACCTGTCAGCACATCACCGCTGCCTGCTGTAGCCATACCGCTGTTGCCCGTACTGCAGAAGTCAATCTTTCCGTCAGGGTGGCAGAGTGCAGAATAATGTCCCTTTAATATAATGTATGCCTGGAGTCGTTCAGCCAGTTCGCTTGCCTTCATCAGTCTTTCGGTACAGCTGCTGCTCGCATTGCCGGCAAGCCGGTCGAACTCCTTCGGATGAGGTGTCATGATGATATTCTTTGGCAACTGCTGCATCCACGCCCTGTGGCTGGAAAGAATATTGAGCGCATCGGCATCAATGACGAGCGGACAGGTAGCACGGCGCAGTTGGGCGATGAGGGCGATGGCTGTTGTCTCGTTCTGTCCCAATCCGGGACCTACGCCCAGCGCATCGAACATCTCTGTATCTACCGGTTCACTGAATATGGTTTCTTCAGCATCCATCTGCAGTACCGCTTCAGGTACCGAAATCTGCATGATTTCATAATTCCGTTTTGGGGTATGGGCTGTTACCTTGCCTGCACCGGTTCTCAGACAAGCCTTGGTGGCTAATACCGAAGCGCCGCTCATGCCGTAACTTCCCGCTATGAGCAGCGCATTACCCATGCTGCCTTTATGGGCAAAGTCGCTGCGCGATTTCAGGAGCGGACGGATGTCGTTCTCTTCGAGTATGCGGCACCGGCACTCCGTATTCTGGATGAATTCCTGGGAAAGTCGGATGTCGAGAACGCGCAGTCTGCCCAGGTACTGCTGGTTATCCGCCATCAGCATCGACAGTTTCTTCTGCTGCAGGGTAAGGGTCAGAGTGGCACGGATGATGTTGGCATGGATATTATAGGAATTGTCCTCGGTCATCAGTCCCGAAGGGATATCGATGCTTACTACCCTGGCAGGGCTCTGGTTGATATATTTCACCATCGCGGCGAATCCGCCAGCCAATGGTTTGTTGAGTCCGCTTCCAAAGAGTCCGTCCACCACCAGCGTTTCTGCATTGAGCTTAGGAGGGTCCAGGTTGGTGGTAATCTCAGTAAATTTCACTCTCTTTGCATCCAGCAGACGCTTCTTGTTGGCAAGACAGTCTGCCGACAGTTTATTCTGCACATTAAAGAGGTATACACTTACATCATATCCATCCTCGCTGAGCATTCTCGCCACAGCAAGCGCATCGCCGCCGTTATTTCCCGGACCGGCGAAGACAACTACTGGAGTGCGGTTAGACCATTCCTCTTCTATGGCACGTGTCAGCGCTTTGGCTGCACGTTCCATCAGGTTGAGCGAACTGATAGGTTCGTGCTCAATGGTGTATTTATCCAACTCATGAATCTGAGCGCTTGTAAAAATCTTCATATTATCTGATAATCTTAGTATTATCTGCGCGAACTGTCGTGATAATTTGTCAACTCATGCAGATAAACGGTTATTTTCATGCAAAAGTACAAAAAATAGTTGATGAAAGCACGAAGTTTCATGTTTTTTTCGTAATTTTGCAGAAAATATTATTATAGAACAGACTATGAGCATAGTAAAGATCAAGGATAAGAGCTTCAAGACATCGATTCCTGAGGCTGAGATTCTGAAGAAAGTACAGGTCGTAGCAGACCGTCTGAACAAGGATTATGCAGGTAAGAAACCTGTCTTCCTGGCAGTATTGAACGGCGCATTTATCTTTGCAGCCGACTTGATGCGAATGATTACCGTGCCAAGCGAGATTTCATTCGTGAAGTATGCTTCTTACGAGGGTACCTCCTCTACGGGCAGCATGAAGACCCTGATGGGTTTGAACCAGGATTTGGCAGGCCGCCACGTGGTTATCGTAGAGGACATCGTAGATTCCGGTTTCACCATGGCTCACATGATTGAAGACCTGAAGAAGATGAACCCAGCCAGCGTTGAGGCTTGTTCCCTCCTCGTGAAACCAGGCAACTTGAAGGTTGATCTTGATATCAACTATGCTGTTATGGAAATCCCTAACGATTTCATCGTAGGATATGGATTAGATTATGACCAAGAAGGCAGAAACCTCCGCGACATCTACACCATTGTAGAAGAATAGGAGGTGAAGCATGTGGGAGAAAATTTTCGCAAGAGGTTCAAGAATGGACTGATTGTTCAAAAACATCTAGGCGCCACACGCCCTGAAAGGGCAGAAGCTCCTAGCCCAGGGCAACGCCCTGGGTATAATAGCAATCAACAAGGCGCCCTGTAAGG
>ERZ1023670.333-NODE-333-length-14783-cov-13.885728_pt1 | contig 14783 bp, 13 predicted proteins | sample MGYA00380342_ERZ1023670 | MGnify/ENA primary metagenome ERZ1023670 (study PRJEB33179, sample SAMN07448984) | human gut metagenome | biome: Human-gut; feature: Human associated habitat; material: Faeces | host: Homo sapiens | place: India: Bhopal | collected...
TCTATTTGCACCTGTTCCCAAGTGTTAAATTTTGGCAATAATATTTTACATTTCAGCGTGAAATCATGCGCCGATACCGCATTTTAAAGACGACCGCGACTTTATGGTATAAGGCAATATTTTAAGCACTTGCCTATGTTTTAGGCATGATTTCGCGTAAAGTTGCCTATGTTTTGAGAAAGTTTCGCTTAATATTTGCCTATGTTTTAGGAAAACGCAGTATCTTTGCAGCCATATAATAAGCAAGGAACACAATGATATATAGGCAATTAATGAGCATGCTCCAGAGGTGGAGCGAGAAAGAAAATCGGAAACCGCTTGTCTTGAGAGGAGCAAGACAGGTGGGAAAGACCACACTTGTAGATGAGTTTAGCAAACAGTACGACGTGTATATCAAGCTGAATCTTGAGCAAAGTGCCGATGCGTTCATTTTCTCCAAGACAGATAACGTCAAGGAAATCTATCAATACCTTTGCGTTCAAAAGAAGGTGGCAGCCAATCCCTCAAAGCTCACCCTTCTATTCATTGACGAAATCCAGAATGAGCCAAAGGCCGTGGGGTTGCTACGCTATTTCCATGAAGAGATGCCGTGGCTTCATATCATTGCCGCAGGTTCTCGCCTTCAAACGCTCATCAAGCAGCGCGTCTCTTTTCCTGTGGGCAGAGTGGAATACCTGTCACTTCGTCCATGTTCTTTCTTGGAATACCTTGGGGCAATGGGCGAGGATGCCTTGGCGCAGATGATAAGAGATGTTGACATGCCATCCGTGTATCATGAGATGATGCTCGACCACTTCAATCGCTATACACTTGTGGGAGGAATGCCTGAGGCATTGGTGGATTATGCACAAAATGGAGATATCATGCGCTTGGCTCCGATTTATCGCTCGTTGCTTGACGGCTATAACGAGGATGTGGAGAAATACGCACGTAACGACAACCAAGTAAAGGTGATACGCCACCTCTTAAGCCATGGTTGGGCAGAAGCTGGACAGACTATAACCTTTAATCGTTTTGGTGGGAGCAACTATACCAGCAAGGAGGTGCATGAGGCGTTGGAGGTGATGCAGAAAGCGTTCTTGCTCAGTTTGGATTATCCGGTCACGGCTGTCAAGGCTCCTGCCATTCCAGCCCAAACTCGACAGCCCAAGCTTGTCTGGGTAGATTCGGGAATCATGAATTTCTCAGTAGACATACAGACAGAATATCTACAAAACGACTCTTTGCTTGATATTTGGAAAGGTCATGCGGCTGAACAGATTGTCGCGCAGGAACTACGTGTTGTCCTGGATCGCAACTACCGCAATGAACAGTATTATTGGGTGCGTGACAAGAAAGGCTCCAATGCCGAGGTGGATTTCGTGTGGCAATATCAATCTGCCATTCTTCCGATAGAGGTAAAGTCGGGAACAAACGCGCATCTACGTTCGCTACATTCATTCATGTCACAGCCAGACGCTCCAGATGTGGCTATCAGGATTTGGCCCGGGAAATTCAGCATAGACGATGTAGCTTCCACTACGGGACGCCATTTCCGCCTTATCAATCTGCCATTCTATTATGTGGGAATGCTCGACAAGGTGTTGGAAAAATATTGTTGAAGCAGTATATAACACATGTCGGCCTCGCCAATTACGCATACCGTCTTCCAACCGCTTTGCCGAGGCTGCTCCGATGCCATGCCTGCGCTATCCAAGCGTAAAAAGCCGACGCTATTCCGGCACGGCCAGCGTAAAGGCGATGGAAAAGCGAATTAATAAAGATTTTTTTAGTAACTTTGTACGCTGAATAGCATCATAAAACGAACACATGAACATTATCGACATACTGGGCGACGCAAGTCGACAGAAAGGCTTCTCCATCGAGGTGCTGCCGCCCCTGAAGGGCAATGGCACGGAGACCCTCTTCCGCAACATTGACAAGGTGATGGATTTCGGCCCCAACTACATCAACATAACAACGCACCACTCAGAATACGTCTACCGCGAGACCGCCGAGGGGCAATACGAGCGGCTCAGGATAAGGCGCAGGCCGGGCACCATAGCCGTGGCTGCGGCCATACAGCGACGCTACGACACCACGGTGGTGCCGCACGTCATCTGCGCGGGTGCCACGAAGGAGGACATTGAATACGAGCTCATAGACATGCAGTTTCTCGGCATAAGCAACGTGCTGCTGCTGCGCGGCGACAAGGCGAAAGACGACAAGATGTTCACCCCGACAGCAGGCGGCTGGGCGCACACCACCGGGCTCGCGGCGCAGGTGAACCGCTTCAACGAGGGATTCTTCATAGACGGCACGCCGATAAAGCACCCGGGCAAGAAATTCCAGTATGGCGTGGCGGCTTACCCTGAGAAGCACGAGGAGGCGCCCAACATGGAGATGGACATGAAACACCTGAAAGAGAAACAGGACCTGGGAGCCGGGTACGCCGTGACGCAACTGTTCTACGACAACAAGAAATATTTCGACTTCGTGGCCAAGGCAAGGGCCATGGGCATCACCATGCCCATCATACCCGGCATCAAGCCCCTGGCGAAGCTGACCCAGGTGACGCAAGTGCCCAAGACCTTCCATTGCGACATGCCGCAGGAACTGGCCAAGGAAGCCGTGAAATGCACTACCGACGAGGAGGCCAGGCAGCTCGGCATAGAATGGGCGGTGAGCCAGTGCAAGGAGCTATACGCCAATGGCGTGAAAGACATACACTTCTATACCGTGTCCGCCTTTAAGAGTATGCCCGACATACTGAGGCAGATACTGTAGGCAAGACCAAGGAAAAACAACAAATACGAAGCCGTGAAATTCGACAAGGTCATAGGCCAAGAAGAGGCTAAGAAGCGACTGCGCCAACTCGTTGACGAGGAGCGCATACCCCACGCGCTGATGTTCACCGGGCCAGCTGGCAGTGGCAAGATGCCGCTCGCCCTTGCCTTCGCGTCGTTCATGCTTGGCGAGAGATGGGACGGCACGTCGGTGCTAAAGAACGATGCCGCCATAGCCAACGCCGAGGCCATGCTCGCCAAATGGCAACACCCCGACCTGCACTTCACCTACCCCACCATAAAGCCGAAAGGCGCGGGAAGCGACACCAAGGTGACAAGCGACGACTATGCCAAGGAATGGAGGCAGATGCTCACTGGCGACACCTACTTCTCGCTTGAGCAATGGATGACGCTCATGAGGGCCGAGAAGCAGCAAGCCGTGATATTCGAGGCTGAGAGCGACAGGCTGATGAGGAAGCTCAACATGAAGTCGACGCTCAACGGATACAAGGTGAGCGTGATATGGCTGCCGGAACGCATGAACCTGACGTGCTCCAACAAGATGCTGAAACTGCTGGAGGAGCCACCGCGGATGACGGTGTTCCTGCTCGTCAGCGAGCACCCGGAGCTGCTGCTCGAGACCATACGAAGCCGAGTGCAGACGTTCGCCGTGCCACGACTCGACAACGAGGACGTGGCACAGGCCCTGACCGCCAGGCGAGGCATAGAGCCGCAAGACGCGGAGAGGATAGCGCGAGTGGCGATGGGCAACTGGCTGAAGGCGACGGAGGAAATAGACGCCGGCAACGAGAACAAGGAGTTTTTCAACCTGTTTGTATCGCTCATGCGATGCGCCTTCAAGAAAGACGTGAGGCAACTGAAGGCGTGGAGCACCACCGTGGCCGACTTCGGAAGGGAGAAACAGAAAAGGCTCATTGCCTACATGATGCAGATGGTGAGGGAAAACTTCATCTACAATTTCCACGATCCGGCACTGTGCTACATGACCAAGGAGGAGGAACAGTTCGCCAAGAACTTCTCGCCTTACGTCAACGAGCGCAACGTGATGCTGTTTCAGCACCGACTGCAACAGATGACGCGCGACATAGGGCAAAACGCCAACGCGAAGATACAGTTTTTCGACTTCGCGCTCGAGACCACCATTTACATAAGGAAATAAGAGACAACTTCAACTACATATATACATTATAAATACATCACTTCAGAATACGCGATATGAGAGAATATAATATGTGCTCCGGATGTGGACGGGGACTTTCGGCAAAAGGCGTGGGAAGGCAAGACAAGCAGCTCAACACCTACGACTGGCTCGCCGACGTGCCCGGCAACGCGGAGTCGACCGACCTCGTGGAGGTGCAATTCAAGAACACAAGGAAAGGCTACTACCACAACGTGAACAACCTGGACCTGCAAAAGGGCGACATCGTGGCGGTGGAAGCCAACCCTGGCCACGACATCGGCGTGGTGACGCTCACGGGTAGGCTCGTAAGGCTGCAGATAAAGAAGGCCAACCTGAAGTCGGCCGACGACATAAAGCGTGTCTACCGAATAGCGAAGTCCGTGGACATGGAGAAATACAAGGAAGCCAAAAGCCGCGAGCACGGCACGATGATACAGAGCCGGCAAATAGCCAAAAGCCTCGGACTGCAAATGAAGATTGGCGACGTGGAATACCAAGGCGACTGCAACAAGGCGATATTCTATTACATTGCCGACGAGCGCGTGGACTTCCGCAAGCTCATCAAGGTGCTTGCCGAGACTTTCCACGTGCGCATAGAGATGAAGCAGATTGGAGCGCGACAAGAGGCTGGACGCATTGGCGGAACGGGACCGTGCGGAAGGGAGCTGTGCTGCGCCACATGGATGAAAAACTTCTCAAGCGTCTCCACCAACGCGGCGCGCATACAGGACATCTCGCTCAATCCGCAGAAGCTCGCCGGAATGTGCGCCAAGCTGAAATGCTGCCTCAACTATGAGGTGGACGACTATCTTGAGGCAAGCCGAAAACTGCCGAGAAGGGACGTGACACTGGTCACGCAAGATGCGGAGTACCACCTGTTCAAGACCGACATTCTCGCCGGCCTCTGCACTTATTCCACCGACAAGAACCTCGGGGCGAACACGGAGACCATAACGGCGAAACGCGCCTTCGAGATTATAGCCATGAACAAGCAGGGCGAGAAGCCGCTGTCGCTACTGGAAAACGACAAGGCGAAAACGGAGAAGAAACCCGTGGACTTGCTCGCCGACGCCGACGTGAGCCGATTCGACAAGGCCAAGAAGAAGAAAAACAAGAAAAACAAGAATAATAAGCAAGCTGCCCCGAAGAAGCCACAAGACGGTGCCGCGCCACAGGCTCAGAACAAGCCGAAAGAGGCGAAGGCAAACGACAGGCAAAGAGACGGCAAGCCGATGACCGCGAAACAAAATGGCGGCAAGTCGAGCGACAGCAAGCCGGCAACCACGAAACAGAATAGCGGCAAGTCGAGCGACAGCAAGCCGGCAACCACGAAACAGAAAGACGGCAAGCCGAACGACAGCAAGCCGGCAACCGAGAAATAAGGAAAAATGCGAAGGTTAGCCTTTATCTCACTTCTATTCCTGCTCGTGTCGTGCACGGGCAGGAAGGTTTACGACACTTACGACCACACCTCTGTCTCAGGTTGGGACAGGGGCGAGGTGTTGTCGTATGACGTGCCGAGAATGAAAACAGCGGCTAAATACAGCACCATGCTGGGACTCAGGGTAAGCGACGCCTACCCTTTCCAATCGCTCACATTGATAGTGGAGCAAACGGTTTATCCTAAGAAGACCACGAGGAGAGACACCATCAACTGTCAGATATACGACTCGCAGGGCACGATAAAGGGAAGGGGGATAAGCTATTTCCAATACCACTACCTAATATCGGAAACCAACTTGCAGGAGGGCGACTCTCTACACGTCACCGTGAGGCACGACATGCGACGGGAGATTATACCGGGCATTGCCGACGTGGGCATTGAGATAGCGCGCTAAAAGAGCACAGACCGCTCTTCGCTTATTTTATGTCCTCACGAGGTTCCTGCCCGCGTCTATTCGAAGGAAGATGAACAGCAGGAGCGTGAATCCCCACAGCGAAGAGCCACCATAACTGAAAAACGGCAGCGGGATGCCGATGACAGGCGTGAGACCAAGCACCATTCCCACATTAATGAAGACGTGGAAAAGGAAGATACCCGCCACGCAATAGCCATAAACCCGCCCAAACTTGAACGGTTGTCGTTCAGCCAAATGTATCAACCTTAATATCAACGCGAGGAAAAGCAGCAACACGCTGGCTGAGCCAAGGAAGCCTTCCTCCTCGCCTACCGTGCAGAAGATGAAGTCGGTGTCCTGCTCTGGCACGAACTTCAACTTCGTCTGCGTGCCATTAAGGAAGCCCTTTCCTTGAAGGCCGCCCGAGCCGATGGCTATCTCGCTCTGGTGAACGTTGTAACCAGCGCCGGCAAGGTCATCGTCCAATCCCAACAACACGTTTATCCTGACACGCTGGTGCGGCTCCATCACGTTGTTGAGCACGTAGTCGGCACTGTAGAAGAAGATTATGCTGCCAACTGAGAACAACGCTATCAAGAGATAATGGAGTATGCGGGTGGACAGTCCCTCATAGACAAGGAAACCTATAAGAAAGGCTGATATGCCAAGCTGAACCCATACTATGTCGAACGGGATGACAAACTCGGAGAACAACAGCACGAGCAACGTCACGCCCGTGCAAATGGCCAAGAGCCGCAACGCGAAATGGCGGTTGTGGGCATAGATATAAACCATCGACGAGGCGAATATCTGCACGAGCAGCAACACCACGAACTTTCCAACCGACGTTGGCGTGCCCAAAAGGAACACTTGCTCATACTTGATGCCGACCACGAAATAGATGACCATGGCGACGCCAGTGAATAATATGCTGCCTGGCATCCCCTCACGATAGAGCATGAGGAAGAACGCGAGGTAGACAAGGGCCGAGCCGGTCTCCCTCTGGCCTATGATAAACAACATGGGCAACAGGATGATGGCCATTGCCGAGAAGAAATGCTTGGGCTTTTGCATGTCGAAACCGAAGGTGCTCATCAGTTTCGACACCGCCAACGCCGTGGCGAACTTGGCAAACTCCGCCGGCTGCAACCTCAGCGGGCCAAGCACTATCCAAGAGCGGGAGCCCTTGATCTCGTGGGGGTTGAATATCGTGAGAAACAGCAAGAGCAGCAGCACCGCGTATATGACATAGGCAAAGGTGTCGTAGAAGCGGTCGTCGAGCATGAGAAGGATAAAGCCAAGGGCAAAAGAGGTGCATATCCACACTATCTGCATGCCCGAACGCGTGGAAAGGCTGAAGATGTCGGTCTCTCCGTATGTGTAACTGGCACCGCACACGCTAATCCATCCGAAGATGAGTAGGGCGATGTATATGCCCACCGTCCACCAGTCTAAGCTGCGCCAGATGCTTGGCTGTCCTTTATCGTTCTGAGTCTCCATAAGATATCCTGCGATTCTGCATTTCCGTGGCAAGCCTCTCGCCCGAAGGACTGAGCTTGCCCATGATATACTGTTCCATCAACACTTTTCCCATTGGCACGCCATAATCGGCACCCCAACCGCCATTCTCCACATACACGGCAATGGCTATCTTCGGCTTGTCCATGGGGGCGAAGCCCATGAACACGGAGTGGTCGTGGCCACGGTTCTGCGCCGTTCCCGTCTTGCCGCAAGCGGCGAAAGGCAACGATCCCAGCATCTTGCAAGTGCCGCCCATGGCCGAAGAGCGCATGCCGGCCACGATGTAGTCGTAGGCGCGGCGTTGGGCCTTGGTGTAATGGCGACGCGTGAACAATGTGTCGATGGGCTGGCCTTGAATCTTCCTCACCACGTGAGGCACGTAGTAGTAGCCGCGGTTGGCGATAGTCGCGCCAAGGTTGGCAATCTGCAACGGAGTGAGGTTGACCTCACCCTGTCCTATGCTTATGCTTATGATGGTCAAGCCATTCCATGAGCCATGGTAAGCCTTGTCGTAGAACGTGGCGTTGGGTATCAAGCCGCGTTTCTCGCCGGGCAGGTCGATGCCGAGGCGATAGCCAAAGCCCATGGACACCATATAGTCGCGCCATGTGTTCATGGCATCTTCCACGGTCTTGTATTTCGCGCGGTTGCTCATCATGTGGAACAAGCCCCAGCAGAAGAAGGCGTTGCACGATGTGCTGATGGCCGGCACGAGGCTCAACGGCGCGGCGTGGCTGTGGCAACCCACGTGAAGTCCCTTGTAATAGAATCCCCTGTGGCAAGGATACTGTGTGGCCGGTGAGATGATGCCCTCGGAGAGGAATGTGAGCCCTTGCGTCGTCTTGAACGTGGAGCCAGGAGGATACTGGCCCATGATGGCACGGTTGAGCAATGGCTTCTGTGGGTCATGGGTGAGAAACTTATGATACTTGTTGCGGTTCTTTCCCTCAAGCAACCGTGGGTCATAGGTCGGCGACGACACCATGCAAAGAATCTGTCCCGTGGATGGCTCTATGGCTACGATGGCGCCTATCTTGCCTTGCATCATGCGCTCGCCAAGGGCCTGGAGATTAACGTCGAGGCCAAGGGTGAGCTCCTTGCCTGGCACGGGACGATGGTCGAACTTGCCGTGCTGGTAATGTCCTTGCACCCGTCCATGGGCGTCGCGGAGAAGGACCTGCACTCCCTTGATGCCGCGGAGCTCTTTCTCATAGTTTCGCTCCACGCCCAGCTTGCCTATGTAGTCGCCAGGCTGGTAATAGCTGTCCTCGTCGATGTCGCTTTGCGATACCTCCGACACCTCGCCAAGGATATGGGCTCCATAAGGATACATGTATTGCCGTATGGTTCGCTTCTGGATATAGAAGCCGGGGAAACGAAACATCTTCTCACGAAACACGCTGAAGTTCTTGTCGTCAACCTGCGTCATGAACAATTGTTGGGTGAAACGGGAATATCCTGGATTCTTGGCGGGATCCTTTATGTCGTTCATCCTTTTGATGAACGTCTCCTTGGTAATGCCCAAGGTCTGGCAGAAGTCCAACGTGTCAAGGTGGCCGCGCTCCTCGTTCATCACGACCATGATGTCGTAGGAAGGCTGATTGAAAACCAGCAACTTACCGTTCCTGTCGCGTATGATGCCACGACTGGGGAACTCCACCTTCTTCAGGAAAGCGTTGGAGTCGGCGCTCTTGCGATAGTCGTCGCTCATGACCTGAAGCGCGAACAACCTGACTACATAGAGCACCACTATGAAGACTGCGACGCCACCTATAACCCTTTTCCTATTCTCAAGACTGAAATCCTTCATCTCGACTCCTCTCCACTATGCTTGCGCTAAAAACGCCTCAAGTTGTCGACGACCAACACCAAAAGAAGCGTCAACAACAGGCTTGTGAAAATGCTCAACAACCATTGAAGCCAATTGAAAAACGTGAACGACTCCAACGTGAAAAAGACAAGGCAATAAACAAATGTCAGAATCAACGCGAACAACGTGAACTTGTTCAAGCCAAGCTCACGAATAGACGGGAACACCTCGTCGTTGTCGCCATGCTGAATAAACAGCTCAAGCAAATAAGGCTGTACGGCCGCTGCCAACGTCATGGACGCGGCGGCAAGACCTGGGGTATTGGAGAAGACGTCAATGCTCAAGCCCAACAGGAAGCTCCATACAAGCATGACCCATTTAGGCGTGCCACGCCTAAACGAAATGGCAAAATAGACATACAGCAACGGTGTGGCCACGCCAAAAAGGTGGACGTGGTTGAGCACCAACGCCTGAACAAGCATCAGCCCAAAGAAAAGCAGCAAACGTTTCAGGAAATCAATATTCATCCTTTTACCTTTTCTTCCTATTCAACTTTTAACTAATCTACTATACCCCTTACCTCAACAACCTGCCATACGCGTCTCTGATTCATGCGCGCGTCGCCATCGCTGTCTTCCCACTTTACTTGTCGACGTTGCCTTTCAGCGAGTCTTGCGCGGCACGCAACACTTCGAGGCGTTCCAAGACAGGCGCGTTGTCTATGACGCAAACATCACGCAGGCGCGAGAAGTCGGTTGCCAATCTCACTTGCAGCCTATACGACACGCCATCGACAGAATTATAGACATGAAGGATTTTTCCCACCAATATGCCAGGAGGGAAAACAGACGAGAATCCACTCGTCTCCACGTTGTCGTACAGCTTGAAGCGCGCATGACGCGGCACTTCCTCCACATAAGCCTTCTGCGGATCGCCGCCCGTCCAGTGAAGATAACCGAAATAGTCTCTTCCCTGAATACGGCAACTTATGTTCGACTTCGTATTGATGGCAGGAATCACAATGGAATAATGGGGCGAGGTGAGATACACTATACCTACCACGCCACTGCCACAAGCCACGCCCATGTCAACCTTGACGCCGTCAAGTGAGCCCTTGTCAATAGTGATGAGGTTGTTGGCATGCACCACGCTGTTGCTCACCACCTTGGCGGGAATGAGCCTGAAGTTCTTGAGCAACTTCACGCCCGCGGTGTCGGTCCACGTGGTGTCCTTCGTGACATCATAGAGACGCGTGGAAAGTTTCTTCACCTGCTGCTCCAAATATAGGTTGCGCTGGGTAAGTTCTTGATTGACCTTACCCAAGGAGAAAAAACTTTCCACGGCGGAGTTCCACGAGTCCACCTTGCCACAAACAGTATTGGCCGAGGTGAACCACACGCTACCTTGATAGCTATTGTATTGGAACAACAAGACCATACTGATTATTTCGAGCAATACGAAAAGGAACCAGTGGCTATGCTTTTGTAAAAAATCAATTAAATTGTGCATCGCACAATTAACGCATAAGGAACGAGAACCTGTCTACATTCTTAAGCGCGATGCCAGCGCCCTTGGCCACACTGTGGAGAGGATCCTCCGCGATATGGAAAGGAATGCTTATCTTGTCTTGCAGACGTTTGTCAAGACCACGGAGCAACGCGCCGCCGCCAGTGAGCCAGATACCGTTTTTCACGATATCAGCATAGAGCTCTGGAGGAGTGGCCTCCAGTGCGGAGAGCACGGCGTTTTCTATCTTCGCCACCGTCTTGTCAAGGCAATGGGCAATCTCCTGATAGCACACCGGCACCTCCATTGGCAGGGCCGTGATGCGGTTAGGACCATGCACCACATAGTCCTCAGGAGCCTCGTCGCCAAGGTCGGTAAGCGCAGAACCCACATGTATCTTGATGCGCTCGGCCATACGCTCAGAGACCTTCACGTTGTGCTGACGGCTCATGTATTCTTGGATGTCAGCCGTGAGGTCATCGCCGGCAATGCGGATGGAGTTGTTGCTCACGATGCCGCCAAGTGATATGACAGCAATCTCGGTAGAGCCACCGCCTATGTCGACAATCATGTTGCCCTCCGGGGCCTCAACGTCTATTCCAATGCCAATGGCTGCCGCCATAGGCTCAAAGATAAGGTAAACGTCGCGTCCATCGGCATGCTCGGCAGAGTCGCGCACGGCGCGAAGCTCAACCTCTGTAGAGCCAGAAGGCACGCCTATTACCATGCGAAGCGTCGGAGAGAAGAGGCGGCTGCCCGTGTGGACCATCTTGATAAGACCGCGCATCATCTGCTCACAAGCCGTGAAGTCGGCAATCACGCCGTCGCGCAGTGGGCGAATGGTACGTATGTTGTCGTGGGTCTTTTCATACATCATCTTGGCTTTCTCGCCGACCGCGATCATCTTGCCCGTACGGCGGTCAAGGGCGACGACAGAAGGCTCATCGACCACGATCTTGTCATCGCTGATGATGATGGTGTTGGCAGTGCCCAGGTCCATCGCTATCTCCTGAACGAAAGAAAACATTCCCATTTAATTTCTTGTTTCTATATTTTATATTTCTTGATTGACGTATCACCGACGTGGTTTAGCGCAAAGAGGCAAACCACTCATGGATAGCCGTATCATAATGGCTCGACACGCCAAACGCCCTCTCGGCGAGCATGCGGCGATCCTCCAAATCGGTCACGGCGCCCTTTTGGTTAAGCAATTCCAGCAGCACGGGATATTCAGCCTTGCTCGGGATGATGACAACATCCTTGAAGTTCTTTGCCCCGGCGCGTATGAGCGAGATGCCGCCTATGTCAATCTTCTCTATGATGTCCTGCTCCGACGCTCCGCTTGCCACTGTCTGCTCGAAAGGATAGAGGTCCACGATGACGAGGTCGATTGAAGGAATCTCATACTCCTCCATCTGCTTCTGGTCACCCTCATTGTCGCGACGAGCGAGAATGCCGCCGAAGATTTTAGGATGAAGGGTCTTCACCCTGCCTCCGAGGATTGACGGATACGTGGTCACGTCCTCCACCTTTTGGCAGTCGTAGCCCAGTCCCTCTATGAATTTCTGCGTGCCGCCGGTGCTAAGAAATTTCACACCCTCCTCGTTAAGCTTCTTGAGGAGATCCTCCAGTCCATCCTTGTGGAACACGGAGATAAGCGCAGTCTTGATTTGTCTTGATTCAGCCATTTTAAGATACTATTTTTATCTCGATACCATTTGATATGCAAAGTTAGTTCTTTTTCATCGAATCGTTACAGAAAAACGGGATAAAATAATTGCCGAAACGTTAAATTGTCACAAGTCAAGCGTTTTTTTTCCACGCCTTGACTTTTTTTGATTATTTTTGTAGCCTCAACACATTATTAGGTATATTTACTTATGAAGCACATAGTGTATTTATGCGTTTTCATCCTCTCCTTGCTCTCATTGGAGCGAGCCGACGCCCAGCGCCACGTCACGGTCTACGACCCTGAGGTGAGCCGTCCCGTGCAGGGTTTCCACGTTTGGGCCGACAAGCTGAAGGCCGACACCACAAACGTCTTCGGCTCGGCGGAGGTACCCGAGAAGTTCGACACGTTGTTCCTCGTCAAGCCTGGCTACGTGGCATTGCGCATTCCGGCAAGGCTCGCGGCAGACACCATTCCCGTGATAAAGGACTACAACAACATCGGCGAAGTGGTGGTATACGGCTCGCAGTCAGACAACTTCAAGGAAGCGGTGAACAAATGGACTAAGGAAGACCGCGTGGAGATGGCACTGCAACACCCCATCACCGGCATCGATTTCAACCTCTCCGACCTGCTCAGCCCGAAGCGCCGCCGCGACAACCGCAACGCAAAGAAGATGGCAAAGATATTCAAGAGAATGGACGAGGCCGACAACGACCCTATAATCCACGCCTACAGGAAGGCCTTGGGTATAAAAACAAAGCATTAACCAAAACAAGAAAATGAAACACACCGCTTTACTCATCATTTCCCTATTGCTCTCTCATTGCGTCATGGCGCAGCAAACGTTCAGGCGCAGGCAATGCGGAACGGCGATGCTCATGGAGCGCGAGGCCGCGGCCTACAGCAAAGGCCAAAGGGCTATCTCCACACAGAATAACTACGTGCCACACACGGGCACTATCACCATACCCGTGGTGCTTGTCAACTTCCAGGACGTGAAGTTCAAGATAAACAAGCCCAAGGAAGCCTTTGACCAATTATTCAACAGCGACTCGCTAGCGAACCTTGGCAACGGCAACCGTCTCAATTACGGCTCCGTGGCAAAGTATTTCCGCGACATGAGCCACGGCGCGTTCACCCCAAAGTTCAAGGTCTACGACACCGTGACCGTCGACAAACCGGAGACATATTATGGAGGCAAGCACGAGAACGACAACAATGATGAGAATCCATGGCAACTCGTGAAGGACGCCTTGAAACTCGTTGAGGGCCAAGTGAAGGAAAACGACATCAAGTCGTTTTGCAGCGACGGCAATACCATCGATTGCGTGTACATAGTCTATGCCGGACTGGGACAGAACGACGGAGGCGACGGAACCACGGTATGGGCCAACTGCTCGACCACCGGCGGAGCGACATTGGGCGGCAAGGAGGTGAGATGGTACACCATGTCGGGCGAGCTTTCACCCGTGAAGATTAAAAATAAAGATGGTATCACCATCATTCCAGTAGTCGTAAACGGACTTGGCGTGATTTGCCATGAGTTTTCCCACTCCCTTGGCCTGCCCGACATGTACCCCACAGAGACATCGGCATACTCGGACAACCAGGAGATGGAATACTGGGACCTCATGGACGGCGGCGAATACACCTACGCAGGATTCTGCCCCACCGCCTACACGGCATTCGAGAAAGAGCAAATGGGATGGCCGGTGGTCATAAAGACGCTCGACAGCGACGCGAGGAGCGTCACCATGACGACATCGACCGAGCAGGGCGGCAGGGCTTACAAGATAGTGAACCCACTAAACGATAAAGAGTATCTCATGCTGGAGTACATACAGCAGAAAGGGTGGAACAAGCACCTCTTCGGCAACGGCTTGCTCGTTTACCACGTCTGCCTGCCAAGCGAGACGCTAGACCTCGGCACGCATCTCAACAACGCGCCTGGCTATCCTGGCATGGCGGTGGTGCCAGCCGACGGGGCTTGCCTGTCATCGTATATAAAAGCCAACAAAAACGACTACGAAAATAGCCATTATGGCGACCTCTTCGGCCAAAACGTGACGGAGCTGAGCGACACCAACAAGCAACCAAACTTCTGCTGGTACAACGCGGCGAAGACCGAGAAGCTGGATACCAACAAGGCCATAAAGAACATAAAATACGACAACGGCGTGCTGACGTTCGATTACGTCAACGACGTGGCCAGCGGCATTCTCCCCGTTTGGGGCGACAAGCAAGCCACTGACGGAAGGGTCTATTCCATCAACGGAGCTTACCTTGGCGACGACATCACGAAGCTGCCCCATGGCATATACATCGTAAACGGACAAAAGATCGTGAAATAAGAAAAGATAAGGTCACGCAATAAACGCGAAAGCCCCGCCTTCCTTCACAGGGAGACGGGGCTTTCTTTTTAACCCAAATCGGTCATTAGAAAAAGCTTCTTGTCATTTTCTAATGACCG
>ERZ1023670.337-NODE-337-length-14649-cov-10.432986_pt1 | contig 14649 bp, 10 predicted proteins | sample MGYA00380342_ERZ1023670 | MGnify/ENA primary metagenome ERZ1023670 (study PRJEB33179, sample SAMN07448984) | human gut metagenome | biome: Human-gut; feature: Human associated habitat; material: Faeces | host: Homo sapiens | place: India: Bhopal | collected...
CGGGAATTATCCTCGATATTCCTGTCAAGGTAGGTAACTCCGTGATTCTCGCCAACACCTTTAATGACGGAACCACCATCGCCAGTGTGGCAAACATGAACGACCTCATCTTCCGTGGCAATATTGACGAGACGGAGGTGGGCAATCTCGTAGTGGGAATGCCGATGAAGATCACCATTGGAGCGATGCAGGACCTGAAGTTTGATGCCGACCTGGAGTACATTTCACCAAAGGCAGTAGAAAACAATGGTGCCAACCAGTTTGAGGTAAAGGCAGCCGTCCGCTCAGTAAAGGGCGGCAAGATCCGTTCCGGCTACAGCGCCAACGCCGAGATTGTATTATCCAAGGCTCTGAAGGTTCTCACCGTTCCGGAGAGTGCCATCGAATTCAGCGGCGACAGCACCTTTGTTTATATCGTAAAGGGCAGCGGCGAGAATAAAACCTATTCCCGCAAGCAGGTAACCACCGGCTTGAGCGATGGTGTGAACATAGAAATCAAAAAGGGTCTGAGCCTGAAGGACAAGGTAAGAGGTCCGCAGGTTGTGGCAGACAACAAGGATGATGAAGAATAAAGCATAAAAAAGGTTATCTAAAGGTAATTTTACCCTTGGATAACCTTTTTTTATTGTGATCAGCCATTTAACAATACTCTTCCTTAAACCAAAGACGATAAATCGGATCTACAAATACAAAATCAGCTTTCTGCTTCTCTATGATATCCTTGTTCTGAAGAATCTTCTTGTTCTTAACTATCGTATTGGGATTACCCAGGTTATACACCTGCTTCACTGCTTGTGATGAGAAATGCTGCTCACCATCAGCTATCGCCTTGAGCATCTCTATCTGGGTAGAACTGAGATTTTCCGTATCGTTCTGAAACATAGGGGTATTGATGTTCAATACCTGCTTGAGACCGAGAGAGAACACTTCTTCCGTCACCTCAGAAACCGTAAAGCTCCAAATAAAATAGCACAACTGCTGCAGATACCAGGAATGACACTCCACCACATCGCAAATCCTACTGGCAAAAGATTCTGAAATTCGCTTGCCGGTCTTCTCAAAAGATGATAAGATAAAAGGAACCCAATGCTCCTTGGCTATCTTTTGCATGAAAATAACCTGTCCGAAACGATAAAACGGACTGTTAGAATTGTTGAAGATGTTGAGCATCATATTGCGCTTACTGCCATAAAGGCAATAAGAGGTCAACTGCTGCTGTTGCCACACTGAGCGCATCTTGCCCTCCATATCCTTATATTCCGGCAGATTAGCCAACTGCTGGAATTCATCTATGCACACAATAATCCTGATTCCCTTTTCCTTCGCCAGCAACTCCGGCAATTGGAGAATTGCCATCTTATCTTTTTCTTGCGGCACAAACTTCAAGTCGAAAGCCACAAAATCCGTAATCTGGTCGTTAACTACTATCTGTGGAACCACACCCGTCAAGAACTTCTTGGCGTCCTCTATCCAACGTTCTATCTTGGAAGAAGCACAGGCTATGACCTGACTGGCAAAAGTGCGATAGAATTCAGCTTCCGAGCCGATACTGAAAGCATCTATATAGCAGATTCTCACCTCCTTATCTTCCGCACTCAGTTCCGTCATCGCCTTCTTGACAAGCGACGATTTTCCCCATCGACGTGGAGAAATGAGCATCACGTTGATATGGGAAGCCAGGAGTTGCTTGAGCAAAGCCCTGTCTTCCGTTCGGTCGATAAAATTCTCTTCGGTAGCCAAAGTACCAAACTGAAAAGGAGATTGAAATACTGCCATATTCTTCTTATTAAATTCGTTTTATCTGTTTTACAACATTCGTATCACCTGCAAATATACAAAAAGTTACCCAAAGGTAACTTACCTTAGGGTAACTTTTAGTAATTATTAGCCAATACCAGACTTTCTGATAGGCAATTCTTCCTTAAAACTTTATCTTCCAAGCAGGATTTTCTTGATGTCGTTGAGCTTGTTCATTAGCAACCACCCATTTCTCCACCATACCATAGCTTAAACTTTGCCACATAGCTATTATATAAAAAATGCTCTTTACAATGTGGTATTGCAAATCTGCTTTCATCTTGTAGTAAGTTTTGCTCAATTACTCCATACGAAAGAAACAAAAACTTTCTTTTACATCTTTCTGATTCAATCATATTATGTTCTTGCAGATATATATGATATAAAACTAACCACGGCATAAAAAGATTAGGCATGGAATGGGAGATTCGCATACAATATTCCTTTGCTGTTTTGTTATCATGCAGATAAAAAGAAAGAACTCCAAGGCGAGCATAATCCTGCTCACTGGATATCGGAGTATCCAACACAAGATTTTTAGATGAGAAAAAGCAACGATGCCTGTTTCTTAACTTTTCAATATTTTCCAATGTGATTAGTTTGGGATATATTCTCAAAGCTATCTTTAGATGATTAAAAGCTTCTGTGTGCCACCCCAACTTTTCTAGATATGCATAATATTTGTATTGAAACAATGCATTATTGGGATATGCTTCTACTAATTTACGAATATAGAAAAGTGCTTTTTGCCGAGAACCATTAGCACAATATAATTCAAACAGCATAAAATCAATTTGAACATCTTGTGGTTGCTGTTTTTTGGCAAGCAACAGATTGGTTTCAGCTTTCCTCCATTGTCTATCATCCTTCTTTTTGTTGTAGGAATTGATAGAACAAATACTTTTATTGATGAACTGGGCTGTTGAGGTTTTCGAAATAGGCATCCAAAACTTCATATAAGCGAAACACAACATAGCACAGCAACATACAGAAGACAGAATGTACCAGTCATAACTGTTCTTTTCATACGTATTTGGGCTGTCTCTTGGCATATATATTGCCAACAATACGTAAAGCAACGCTAAAGATATTGAATTTTCAAATAGAGTACATTGAAACATTTCCTTTAATAATATCGTTGTAAGAACAAAACCAACGAATTTCCAGTATTGCCTGTTCTTGCGAGAAAAAAGAAAGAAAACAATACCACCTCCCAAAATCAGGAAAGGCAATGTACCAACAACTCCTCTTTCTACCAAGAGTTTCATAAGCCAGCTTGGAGCGAATGGAGTAAATGGCACGTTTGTATTCTGATTTAATCTAGCATCTGTTGCCAATGTATAATTTCCATTACCAACCCCCAAAACAGGGTGCTCTTCGCAGGTATGAACTGCAGCAACAGTTGCATGAATACGACTTTGAGAACTCTTCTGCTGTGAAACAGTTGAATGCATACTAACCGTCGTTTTCACCTCTTTATTGAAAAAAGCCACTACTGCACAAAGAGAGAATGCAAATATAAGAAGAAGTCTAATATGACGCGATTTCTCTTCCGCCCCCAATAGATCCACAAAAAGAACAAAGACCAGTGCTGCCAATGATATATATATACTTCTAGAGAAGGAGAGAAGCAACAATGTAACTATACCCCATACAAGAACATTTCCAACTTTAGACTTGCGTTGGCATCCGATAATACCCAAAAGGCATAAAAGAATGGTATTCCAGCTATTTGTATCAAACCCGAGAGGCTTATATAAAAATCTAACAGGGTATAAATCGGCAAAGCCTGCTCTATGAGCATTCTTATAGAAAAAGAAAAACGTAAAAAATGACAGAATAACAGCTACGCAACTTAACCCAAGAAATCCTTTCTGAAGATTTCTCTCTTTGGTATTTGCAAAAGAATATCTTACCAGATGATAGGCAAGGAAACAGTTTGTTGATAATTGTAGAAAACATATTGAGGGATATTTATTTATGGATACACAACAGCTGATAATGTCATATCCCCAAATTATCAAAATACTCCAGTCTATCAACGTCCATCTATATGTACCGAATGGCTTCACTGCAAATGTAAGCATCAGGAGAAATATGGTTTTCAAACAGAGAGGATCGTTTACCCGAAAAAGCATCATTCCCATTACAAACATAAGAGTAATGGGAATGATGTAGTTATCTATTTTTTGTTTTATCATTTCTTGCATTTTGAGAAAAGAGGACTAACAATTCTATAAATCATAACGAGTATAAGTATAAGGAACAATAGCTGCATACAAATGTTCCGCAAGAGAGAGAATGGTGGTGCCATGTTATTGGATAACAATATGACGATTTTTTCTATTTCAGACGGAAACGACATTACGAAGTGATATACAAAGGAAGGTATAATATACACAAAATAGTAGCCCATGAATAGGTTTACTAAGATGGAATACACCATAAATGTATATTTTGCGCATGGTTTCAATTCTAGCAGATAAGGTTTTCTACCCATAGTCCCTCGCAGGCGATGATATATATAGCCATATAGCTCTTGCGCTCTTCTTCTTAGATTCGGAACGCCCAAGATATCAGAGGCTATCCAATATCCATCAAACTTAAAGAATGGATTTAATACCATTAAAAAGCCAAAGTTCATACTTAAAATGAGATATCTTATAAGGTCCGACGGGGTTATCGTATAAATGACGATGAGTCCGATCAGACAATAGCTTTGGAAATAAACCCCAGCCAGATTGACGACATTTCTTTGTTGACGATTCAATTTCCATATTTCAGTTACATCGGTATAAAAAACAGGAAAATTCAGATATAATCCAAAACCAATGCCTTTATGCTGGATTCCAAAATGTCTGCAAGCAGTAGCATGACCTAGCTCATGAAACAAAGAAGAACCTAGCATAAACATGACGATGCCTATAATACTATATGCATCTATGTGCTTGTTGAAATCCAACAAATTGGATGTCTGGCTAAGATATGATACATCTACAATGACTGCAAAGATTAAGATGCCACACACCAGCCATTTATTAAACAATCCCACCAAATATGGAGTAATTTTATCTACGAGCGAAGCCGAAAACAATTCCTTCTCATAAAGGAATTGTTTTCTCTTTTGGGGAACATCAGTATTGACCAAGGGATATAAATATTTCTCAATAAACCCTTTCACTTGTTCTTTTGTATATTTACCTTGTCGCTTCTCAATATACTTTGAGATGGCAACATCCTCGTCAGCATGCTCTTGCAGACAATTTATTAGTTCAACGACATAGCTGTTTGCTTCGAAAAACTTGCCGTTGTAACCTAACAAATATCTACCGGAGGCTGCAGATGAGGCTAACTTTTGAATTTCAATGTTGCAATATTCATTCATATTTTACTTTGCTTTCAAAATTGCGCTATTCACATTCATATCAATATTCTTCCAATCCTTCTGGGTCTTCTTGCCGAAGTTGAAGGTGTAGGCTGCTTGGATGTAAAACTTCCTGTTTGTTGATGAAATGATATGTTCTTGGGAATTGTAAACAGGAACATTCAGCGTTTCTATAAACTCATTGTTTTTATGGAAAGGGGATACAGTACCCACCTCAAAGCTCCAGTCTTTATGATTCCAATTGATAGAACCGCCATAATTAACTGGTACATGTTCTACAGTAATCATAGGAAGTATCATCTCTTTGCCTTTGGTATTTGCCCAAATACGAAATGCGAATTCATTACAATAATAGTTTACATTCATATAGGCACGCCAAGAGTTGAAAGTTGTTCGAAATTTACCCCAAACATCTGTATGGTTATAAACTCCATCGATTTTCAAACGAAGATTATCTGTAGCTTTCCAGGACAGGGAGAGCATTTCAATGAAACCTCTGCTGTTATTATGATCGTCCATACTATTTATTAGTTTACCATTCTCTTCATAATAAGTTTCAACATATTGATGATGCTGATATACGAAATTACTGAAAGAGGTAATATTTATTTTAGAACCTATTTGTATATTATAATTAACTGTTCCTTGGTAAAAGTCCATAGGTCTTAAATTTTCATTTCCTCTTTTAATGCGCAGGTCGTCAATAATTTGTTCTGCAGTATTTAAAGAGCTACTAGTAGGATAAGCATTAGAAAACAATATATCCAACGACACTTGCTGACTCTTTGTTGGCTGCCAAAATATTGTTGATTGCAACTGTGGAATATAATGGCTCACTGCATCTGCATCTTTTGTATGATAATAAAGAGCTGATGCTCCAGGCTTTAATCGCAATCTCCATTTATCAAATTGTTGTACATACTCTACGAATGCATAGTTTTGTGAAGACCATTGATGCTGCCATGCTTCATAAGTCCCCATATATTGCGACATCGTATTCATATAGACAGAGCCTAGATGAAAAGACAAACTATTTTTGTGTGGGAATATGATACCATATTTCCCATAAAAGTTTGCACTATAATAATCCTCCTTGACTATCGTATTTGTATTCAATTTTTCATCTTTATACATATTTGAATATTTGTTTCTGCCATAAGTCCCAGATAATGACAGTTCCACATATTGTTTGTCCGTAACATCTATGTTACCATAAAGAGAAAGACGTGGCATTAAACTATAAGACGTATTTGTAGAGCATTGGGCTGTACTTGTTTGTGCCGTATTCGCAAAAAGAATTCCGTTGGTTTGATTTATAGGATTTTCTTTTCTCACAAGCGAAAGTTTCTCTGACAACATGTACTTTTTCTTTTTCGTAAGAATGTTCAACTGCACATATTCTTGATTTTGCTTATTTACACCCTCATAACTTGAATACGAACGTGAAATCTCATTATTGTCAAAATGGAAAAATTCTTCTCTTTCTATTTTATCAGCATCATAGTGGAGTCTGTTATATCCCCCAAAAATGGTAAAACTAGTACTACCATGGGCTACCTTTGCTGCGAGATTATAATCTCCTTCTTGGTATGCTAGTTGTTGAGTGCCATCCACGGAAATATAGCCACCAGTAGTCATAGGACGGGTAATTATGTTTATGGAAGCATAATCACCTGCATATTTTCCTGTTGGAACATCATAATATTCCACTTTGAGAATGTCCTTTGATTTCAATCCTTTTACTTCACGGTATTCTACCTTACGACCATCTATATAGAGCGTGACAGTACCACCAATTGTGGTAACAGCACCTTTTTGTCTATCAATTTGTAAATTGGGAATCATTAAATCATACAGCAAATCATATCCATTATTTGTATGTTTATAGATTTGTTTATCTGGTATAATCTGAAGATGAGTATCTTTCCTAGTAATACTGCTTCCCCTTACAACAACATCTTTGAGTGCAATGCTATTTGAAGTTAAAGTAACAATTATTGGAGAAGATTTGTTGGTTTCAACAATTTGCACATTAGAATCATAACCTAAAGAATTTGCTATTAGAATATATTTTCCCTCTTGTGGCATGGTTGTCTGAAAGTAACCTAAGCTATCAGAGACGAGTCCTTTTACAAATGAAGAATCATTCACCTGTAAAAGTTTTATAGTTGTATATGGAATTCCTTGTTTCCGTAGGTCTTCTATTCTACCTTGTAAGGTGTTTTGGCTATAAGTGGATAAGAAGAAAAAAGTAACAATCAATATAGATATAATTCTTTTCATAACAGCTTATTTTTTGTTTTAAATAAGAATTGCCCCGAAGGGCAACTCTTTAAAGAAAATGCACATTTACGGACGTTGAATAGAGAAAGTGCTACTATCATTACATGAACAAGTATTTGTTTCCGAAAAAGTACTACCATTGTTACATGTACATAAAGGGTTAACACTACTATCATCCATCAAATCAACAAGACCATTAGGAAGTAATGGATCTGTCTCCAGTCGAGTTTCCAGTTCTTGAAGGAACATCTCATCGAACAAATTCTCATTAAGAGAAACTAAAACATTTTGTACCATAATTGTTTATTTAAATTTGTTAAGAAAAGTATTATACGCAAAATTTATTGACCTTGGAAACTGATAGCCAAATTTTTTGCATTCTGTAACTTCAAATCCTTTATCTTTTGTATATAGAGTCTTTGCAAGGCATCTGCCTCCACACAATAAAGCATATCTACATTTGCTACAACACTCCATATTACTAATATTTTTAGAAAACCAAAAAACTTTTTCTTTTGTCCAAATTAGGTTCTCTTTATAGTTTCCTATACTATGCTGCTTTTGCCCTACGGTTTCCAAACAAGTATATATGTCTCCATATGGATCAAACATATATGAGCCATATTGAGAAGGACATATCGTAGACTTTAGCTTATAGCATTTTCTGTTTTTCAAGCATGCCAAAACAGTATTCTTTATTTGGAAATCTTGATTTTCGACAAGAGACTTATCCTCCAACATTTTGATGAATGACTCTGATGAGAAGAACTTTATGTCTTTTGTATTGCACTTTGCTTTCGTATCTATCAATATTGCTGGACTGAAATAGAAATAAGGGCTCTCAGCAAATCCATTTTCCACAAAGAATTTTTTCAACAGAACTAAATCTTCACTATTATTTTCATCAATATTGATACGAAGTATTACATGAATTTCTTTTCTCAAAACCATACCAATATTTGATACTACTTTATCAAAAGAATCTCCTTCTACAATATGCTGTTTACGCATGTTATGCTTTGTCTTATAACCATCTATTGTAATCTGTATTCCATTGATATAGTCTTTTGATAAGAGACCCTCATAATAATCCAAATCATACCCGTTAGATATAATCTTGAACTTGTAATTTCCTTCTATACCCTTTTTAATGATATACGCAACTATATCCTTGTTGTTTCTTAAACATGGCTCTCCACCATAGAGAAGAATTTCATCTTGATGAAGTTCTCTATGTGGTTCTATCAAATTCATTGTTTGATAGGCTTTATCTACCATTTCCTTGGTAAATGTCATTTTAGTCCACTGGGATCCGTTCTTTGATATTTTATTTTCAAAGCAATACGGACATCTGAAATTACAATCATACGTGATGACGAAACTCCAGAATTTTTTCATTTTTGCTTGTGCTTTATGTAGCACATTAGCTATTTTCCAAACATACTGTAGCTCTTCTTCAGGGGTACGAGTTGTAAGGTATCCCCTTTTCTGAAGAGTTCTTATCGTTTCTTCAGACAAGCTGTTATTAGAAGAAAAATGCTCTATTTGTCTCCAGCATTCTCCTTCAACTATATCTATAGCTCCTGTATAGCCATGCACTAAGAAAAACTTGTCTTCCTCAGCTTCCAGTTTTACAGAAATCGTGTATGAAGATAATCTTAAATCCTTCATGATTAATACCAATATACTTTTTTGTTTTTATATTCAAAAATTCTTTCTTCTTGTCCTTTTGTGAGGTCACGCAACCAGAGTAAAGCACCTTGCGGAACGTTTTTATAGATAAGCTCATCATCTAATATTGCCCTTTTCTTTCCAAGTGATGTCCACACACCATCTTTGCAATAGAAGAGTTCATAGAGGTGACCTTTTCTGATTCCGTTATCATCATTTCTGATGAGGTATCTTATCTTGTTGATACAAACAGGTTGTTTGAGTTCCAAACCTCCCCAACTTAATGTGTCATTTGTATGAAAGAAACTCAAAGGGTCTCCATCAAACATTTTTTCAGCTCCATTCCTTGGATAAAAACGGCTCGTTTCATATTTGCCAATTATTTTTCCTTTCAATGGCCTCAATTGTCCGCGTGCATAAAACTCCACCTCTGCCATATTACCATACGTTTCATCAGATGATAAATAACGCAGATATTTCACGGGCCTGTTTTGGGCACTTTCATCACAGATGACTGTCGTATATTTAGGCTTTGGCGTAGCTTTTATTACATGATATGTAACGGCATCGCTGAAGTCTTTTTTGTTGGCTCCTTGAAACTTACCCCCTTTCATATAAAGGGCAATTTCTTCTAAACTAGAGGAATTTTCTTTTTTCCTTTCCAATCGCAACTGCTGTTTCTGTTTTTGAGGAACAAAGTATGCTTTGCGCCCGATACTATCCAAAAAGAAGGGATTACCTACTGGCTGTATCTCTCCTTTATCATATAGAGCAGCTTGATAAACAATATTAGGACCAATGTTCTTGAAAACAGCTTTATCTCCTTCTATTTGAGTCCAAGCGACCGGAAACCAACCTTGTGGATCGAATACACACAAGTAGGCAAACTTATTATTTTGCTTATTTGAAATGTCGATTTCCGTTGTTTGGGCATTCACGACAGCATATTTACCAGTTACATCTTCCAAGCATGGGTTCTTAAAGAATGAAGGTACATCTTCCAAATCTTTACTGATGACACCTAAGGATGTGTTTTGACGTCCAAAAGTCATCTTGTAGATTTTCGGGATTTTATTTTTAAATCTAACAAGATGCTCATCGGGATTTTGCTCACCACTTGCAAAGTCATGATACTTTCGGTCGTTACCATAGACAAAATTGAACACATGTCCCAGATTGCTATTTCCCCAATGAGGAATCAAATTCTCGCCTACAGGGATACCCACAGAACGCATAGCATAGATCCCCAATGCTGTATAATCGCTACATAAGCCAAATTTTATATTATACAAAGTACTCGGACGCAAATCTATTGGCATAATGCTGCTGGTACTTATATGTATTGGCAAACCGATAAGTTGGTTGTTTACTTCACAACATGCGGTTTCTGCAGTCTGTATAGATGCAGGTATTGCTTGCGAAAATCTGTTTGCATACAAATTCCGCCACTCTTGTGGTTCTTCCTTATTTACCTTATAAGGAAGTATATACTCACAGAATTCTTCGAACGTCAGAAACTGATTCCAAGGTTTATTCCATACATTGAATGCTTCTTCAATATTCTTAATAAGATAGGACGCTTTTATCTTTTCGGCATCCATCAGATATTGTGGCTTATCTTTAAGATGCTTTGCCCTTTTAATAAAGCAGGAATATATATAAGGTATATCATATTCTTCTTGCTTTATCTGGTAAACAGAATCTATAAAGGTATAGTATTCGGCAACAGAACTTCCTCCCAACCAATATTTATCAGCCATATTTTCCAACAAAAAGTTTGCAGCTTTTAATTGAAGGGTATCTCCCTTTTTAGTAAAGTAATCAACAACCTTCAATAATTCCTGTTCATTTCCTTTTGATACGTTCAAAGTCTCTTCTAACTGGTTGCTTACCTCTTTCAGTTGACAGCCAGTTAATATTATACTTATCATACATACGAACCACGTAGATAAGTTGTTGTTTGAAAAGACTTTGAATCGTTTCATATTATATCCAATTATAGATTTACATTCTTATTATAGATATCAAATTAGTTGTTTACAATAATTCTTCCCTGATATTTATTGCTTCCATCAGTTATTGTCAATTCATAGCTTCCACTTAATTCTTGTGGAATTTTACATGTCGCATCTATTACGTCGAAAGAATAGATAGCACCATCCCCACCTACAAGAGTAAGAGTATAGCCTATTACTTGACTTGGCACAGTCAATGTGTGACCCACCAAATCCACAACCAAAGGTCGCTTAATACTTCTGCTACCTTTTGAGCGTACTTGACCAGGATAATCCAAGCTATATGATAATGTATAAGGCTCAGCTCTAGTATGGATAGGACATAAAAGCAATGCCCCACCGCAAATAATAAGGAATAGTAAATGTTTCATGTCTTAACAATTTTAATTATCATTTGTTCGTAATTCCGCCGCAAAAGTACATTTTTGCAATGAAACAGACAAGGAAAAAACCGATTTAAAATTTACCTATTTTTTACTATTGGTCTATAACTCTCTCTATTTTAATTCCTTATTGAATAATTTACCATAATTTTACCTTGCAAAATTTTACTGAATCTGGAGAACATACTTATCAAAATCTTTTGGTTTACCAATCTTCCCGCATAGTTTTTTCAACATCGTTTTTCTGCTTTTTGAGATTGCTGCATCTGATAGACCTAGCAATCTTGCGATTAAGGATGTGGTGAAGCCTAACCTAATCAATAAACAGATTTGGTAATCTTTATCATTGAGCTTATTTTTTAATCTCGGAATGAAGTTTGGTATTGTTTTCTCTACCGTATCTGCCAATTCTTTCCAATCCTCATCACTCATTTTCTTTCTTGGATGCACTTCAATAAATTTAATTTTCTTACAAATAGATGAATCCATCAAAGTCAACTCTACATTAGACACAGAAGTTAATGAGTATTTGTCTTGTATATCGCTTATTTCAGCTTTTAATTTATCGATAGTATTTTCCTTCTCCATAATGACTTGAAACAGTTTGTTATCGTTTTCAGCCACAAGTTTAGCTTTTTCATCTTGTAACCTTTTGAGTTTTAGCAAACTATCCTCATATAACAGTTTAGAAACAGCTATTCTTTTTTTCTTGAGAACTAGCTGCTTTCTATAAATATAAGAAAGGAATAACAACAAAATGACGCAAGCAAAAACAACCATATAGTTCATTTGTGTACTTCGTTTCGCTTTCTGCTCAGCCATTCTTGCTATTTCTTGATTTCTACCATAATCATACATCGCTTGCATTTGCTGTAATTGGTTTTTCCTTGCCTCCATCAAACTTGAATCATTATATTCAGAACTTTGCAAAGCATACTTCATAGCCAAGGATGGTTGGTTAACTTTTGCATAATAATGAGCCAAGGCTTTTGTTGTTGCAGCTTTATTGCTAAAAGACTTACAAAACTTAAGACTCTGCTGCAAAATATAACAAGCAGAATCTAACTGACCAGTAAACATATAGTATATTCCTTTTTGGCATAGTACATAAGCCTTAGAATCTTCATATTCCAGATTTCCCTCATACCCTGTAGAAAAGTATGCTTCAAATGCCTTCTTCGCATTTACAGAGTCTTGCTTCTCTATATAATAGCTGTAGTTGCATCCCAAAGCGATAGCTGCATTATAGTTGTCACCTATCCGTTTAAACATATTTGCGCTACGTAAATTGATAGCAACAACAGAATCTTTTTTTCCTAAATAATCATAAGCATCTCCCTTATTTTGGTAATTGATAATCGCATTCAATGTATCCTTTGCCAAATAAGCATACTTCTCAGCCTTGCCAAAAGCATCCAACAATTGATATGGTAAATATTGTTTGCTAAACAAAAATCCCATCTGGCTATATACTCTGTAAAGCGTGCCATAGTCACAATCTGCGGCAGTGGTATCAGCTTGCTCAGTCGCCTTATTGTAGTATTCCAACACCAATGGAACTTCATGCATATCCCTATACACGCAGCCCAAAACATAATTGGCAAGCATCCGCTGATTAGCCGAACCATGATCTTCATAATAATCTACGACCTCCTTCATCACGCTATCAGATGTAAACGTGATGCAAGCCTTGTTCATTGCCTTATGACGCAATAACTCATATCGCATCTTTTGCGCTTGGGTAAACTCGGGTAACTGGGATTTGACCCCATCAAGCATCCGGATGGCAACCTTCGCTGAGTCGTCATTAACATTCATGATGCTATCTGCCCGCTGCATCAAATCATCATACTTTCTGTTTCCTGCACAAGATGCAAGAAGCATGATGATTAACAACAAATATAAGACCTTTTCTTTCATTCCTCTTTTTTTTTGCAAAAGTACGAAAAAATAAAGAAACTACAACATAATGTCTCTATAAAATTAGAAAAACGCAGAACTTTCATCTGAACAAAGTTAAGTAGCGCTGCGCATTGTCTGTAGTCCTTTCTGAATCACAATGCAAAGATACATCCATGAGAATCCGCCATTCACGGTTTCTCACGGTTATTCACGGTTTCTCACGGATTTTCTTTCTTTTTCTAATGATTAGCTCAGAAAGATGATTTATTCCAATGATAAAAGAGACTTGCTTTTGACGGCTAAGTAACTTACTTAGGATAGCTAAGTGACTTGGTTACGATAGCTAAGTAACTTACTTAGGAATGACAGATGACACTGGTGACAGGGTTTTCTTAAAAACTCTCTCACGTAGGCGGGCGGGAAGCTTTTCAGAAAAATTTTTCCTGCCCGCCCGCGTGAAGAAAGTTTTAGAAAACAAGTGTCATAAGTGTCACTGGTGTCACAAATATCATTTGAAATAGTCAAACAGAAATATCGGGAAAGCATTGAGTACTGCTACTTTACAATCTTCGGTATTCACATACTGCTTTAATTGTGAGTTGAATATTTTGTCTTGAAGTATGTCTTCTTTAGATTCCCGTTTTACTCCTTCAAAAACGAATAGTATCATACTTCGAATGCATTACCTCTAAACATTTTTTCTATATTATGCCCGAATCTCAACTCTTTTTGGGTGCAGTCGCTCAACGGCTTGATTTTGTTGTCTTGCAAGATGAAATTGCAGTCTGGGCGAAGCAAGTCGTTGGTCATCAGGTAGGTATTGTGTGATGACGTAAAAGCTTGACATGGAAGAGCAAAGAGGGTTTTGCAAACCTCATAAGAGAGTCTGAAATGATAGAAAGCATCAAATTCATCGATGAAAACGAACGATGCATTTGTCATCTGTTTCAGCCAGTAATAAAGTAGCATCAGAGATTGAGTACCCGTTGATGCTATCTTACCGAATGGAATGCGACCTAATCCAAAAACGCAATACAACTCTTTATCATCATCATTTGGCTCCTGAAACTCAAAACTTTGTCCACTTACCCGATGGATGAAGTCCTCAAAGTCCCGAGTCAGCTGATTCTTGATGATATACTCATCGAGATTAGCCGGGGCAGTAGCCAACCCCATAAACTCATTTTTTTCAACACTTCTGAACCATAACATT
>ERZ1023670.343-NODE-343-length-14437-cov-34.230079_pt1 | contig 14437 bp, 9 predicted proteins | sample MGYA00380342_ERZ1023670 | MGnify/ENA primary metagenome ERZ1023670 (study PRJEB33179, sample SAMN07448984) | human gut metagenome | biome: Human-gut; feature: Human associated habitat; material: Faeces | host: Homo sapiens | place: India: Bhopal | collected...
GTAGCCTCAGCTAAGCAACTGCAAATATATGAAAATTAAGTTAGAAACAAGCAGAACGACCGTATTTTTTATTGTTTTTTCAACACCGGAGCACCATTTTCCCAAGAAATAGGTACCCACAAGTGTCTGCTGTCACTCAAGTGCTTTGGGTTCCACATGTCTGCCATGAACACATAGTCAGCACCATGAAACATCTTCTTTTTTGCAAAAAATGTCGTAAGCATTTGGTTTACAGACCAAAATACCTATTTTAAGTTTGATCGGTCGGTGCAAAGTCGGTGTCGATTAGCTGGATTTACAAAAAATCTACTATCACTCTTTGTTTCGATATTCCTTTTAAGCTGAAGAAGAAATTGCTATCTAATATAATATATCTTCGATGAGTCCGTTTTATATATAACGGATTACATGAAGCATATATTATATAATGCCTCAATTCTGCGTGTGTTATTAATATAATATCAACTAGGGCGTTTCGCTAAAAAATTAGAGAAATGACCAAAAAAAAATTGTCTCATCGCGAAAGTAAACAGGCTATCCAGCAAATAATTGGATGGACTCCCCCTGCTTTTCATCAGGCGTCGGAATGCTACGTATCCTTCAAGGCATTCGATCCTTGTATCAATACAATGCGCCTGAAGAAGATTATGCTTAACCATATTAAAGGAAAGCGAAATCAAAGAGCTTACGGAGAAGAACTCGTTAAGCGTCTTACCCAGAAGCTTCTTGACGGATGGAATCCATGGATCGAAGAGTCATACCCAGAGGAGTATGCTTTATTTAGTGACGTGTGCGATAAATATAAAACATATCTCGCCAAAATTACTAAAGAAGGTGGTATAAAGCCTGGTACCAAATGCAATTACGAGTGCAAATTGTCGTTTATGCTCAAGTGGGTAGAGAAAGATAAGAGGATTACTTATATCTATCAATTTAACAAGAAGTTTGTGTGCGATTTTTTAGATTACGTTCTCGTTGAAAGAAATAATACCTTGCGAACGAGAAATAACTATATTGGTTGGCTGAAATCGTTTTCCGGCTATCTCATAGAGAGAGGGTATGTCCAGAAGGATCCGACTGAAGGCGTTAACGCCTCCACAAAACTGGGTCCGAAGAATCGAAGTGTCATACCAAATGACGTACTATTGCAAATTAAGTCATATCTAGAGAAGGAGAATAAGCACTTTCTTTTAGCCTGTTATATCCTTCACTACTTGTTTGTTCGTCCTCACGAGATGACTTTTCTGAAAATCAAGGATATATCTAGGGAAAAGAAGACATTAACTCTTAATGGCGCATATACTAAAAATGGGCATGATGCCATCGTTACTATCCCGAATCATGTCATCGCATTGATGGAAGAATTGGATATTTTTTCAGCGCCGCCCGACTTCTATCTTTTCGGGAAAAAGTTCCGCCCGGGAATGACGCCGATACTGGCTGAAAGATTCTCTAGATTTTGGGTCGACAATGTAAAAAAGACGTTGGGATTAAGTGATTTCTATAAATTCTACAGCCTGAAGGATACGGGAATCACTAATATGATTAAAGCAAAAACCGATCTACTTACGGTAAGAGATCAAGCCAGACACTCGTCAGTGAAGGTTACAAACATCTACACCCCTCAGGATTGCAAAGAAGCGAATCGTGATCTTATAGGGTATGAAGGCGTATTTTAATATAATGATTGTAGGAGATTTTTCTCCTACAATCCTACTTTCCTACAAATCACGCGGATAGCACTCTACATGTATGCGCCCTTCGATGATGTAAAAACATCAAAGAAACCTGCTACCTCAGCCCGATCTCGTATTATGATACGTTTAGAGTTCTCTTGCAAGAACTTCTTGGGCTATCTGCTTGGCTTGTATTCTCCAGGCCTGATAAGCATCGAACTCTGCTTCGTGGCTCTTATCTCCATCTCCTCGATTGGCCAAGATTGCCTCTACCTGATTCTGGCTGTATTTGGTTCGTACCAAACCTGCCGTGAAATCACCGTAAGTAGCAGACTTTGCCTTAATCTTGGTAGAACCATCGGCTTCATCACCTTCGTAACTGAAGGCGGTTTTACCCGAATCTGAAGCTTCAGATTTTGTATCTGAAGTACCGGAAGTCTCGGGATGATAGTTTTCTACTTTCTGCTCACCAATGTAAAGCAGGAAATGGTCATCGTCAAATCTGACGTAACTTTTGCGAGATAAATATACCTTTTTCATCGTTAAGTAAATTTATAAAACTTCTTTTTAAACTTGTTGTGCAGTTCTGCGACAACGGTGGAGAATGGAAGTTCATCACGACAGAAGTCATTTAGGGCTTGATCTATGAGAATCTTGGAACCTGTATATAGATAGTGCTCTACAGTTTGCCAGACCTCGCTCTCTCCTTCAAAATGGTCGATGATACGATAGCGCAGTGAGAGACGTTTCTTAGGCATCTCTTTGCTGACCAAATGAGTGCTGCCATCGGCAGCGGTCTCTTCTACCTGTACGACCTCTTTTTCTATGACAGAGTCGTCAACCTTGTAGTCAATCACCTGGATGAGGAATTTGTTCTCATCCTGTCCCTCATGGCAGATAATGTCCTCAATGGACTGCTGCTGTGATTTTTGCATTCCCTCGAAAGGCACACGAGATTTGCGAGCCTTAACGAGTTTTCCGAATCTTTCCATACCGATTTTTTTATATAAGTTTTTTGAATTGGCGTGAATTCCTAACCCAAGGCGTGAAGCTGCCTTGAGCTCTATTTGTCTTTGTGTAAACCCATGTTTGCGAAGATTAGCCACCTGCTTGCAGAGATCATGCTTAAACCGTTTTCGCAAGAGTGCATGGTCGGCATAGATGACCTGTCCACAAAAATCTATACCATCGCAAGTTCGATGGATTCCCCACGACTTGTTTATTGAGAGATGCCAATCACGAGCTAGGTGCATGACAGCTAACTCCGCCATCAGACGCAGGAAAACTTTGTCTTCATGGAGAATATAGATGTTATCCATGAAACGATAATAATGATGGAGCCCATGACGGCAGAACTTTTCGAAACGCTCATTAAGAAAGCTGATCCCCCCACATAGTAGTTGAGCCTGTTGCTGAGTGCGACAGGTAACAAGCATGTCGCTCACATAGCGAGCTTGCCAATAGTGGAATTTTTCAGGGTCGTCGATGATATCGAAGCATCTGAGTGCCAGATAGTCGAACCGGGCGAGAAAGAGCTGCCCCAGTAGCTGGGCTAGTTTTACTCCAAGTACGATTCCTGGGTTGAACGAGTCAACTACCTCATCTATAAAGGAGAGGAGTTTTCTGTCTTTAATCTTGCGGCGATATTCACTCTTGAGCAAGTTGTGATCTATACACTGAAAATAGTGGTGAATATCAATAGGAAGGCAATAAAATGTATCTTGCTGTGGAGAGTTGAATATATCTCTCTTAATAAGATTGTAGAAATAATGAGTGCCCTTGCCCTTAGAGCCTGCAGGGCAATGGTAGTAGATGGTGTTACGTATATCATCCTCTACAGGATTGAGGGCTGCGTGTTGCATGACATGATCTATGACTGGCAACTTGTTAAGCTGGCGATGCTTCGGGTATTCTATATCCTTAGGTACATACCCTGATGTATGCCAAGTCTGGGCTGCATATGCTTCAAGCATACGCTCTATGTTATGATCTAGATTGGCATCAAATTTCTGCACACCCCTGCGAGACATCTTTTGTCGGGCATAATTATAGAAAGCCCGACGAAAGTTGTCATTTGTCTCGACTTGTGGAGAAATGTTACCAAATCTTTTCATAAGCGGTGTAATGTCTGTGTAATTGTGTGAAACTGTGTAATGTCTGTTGTCTGCTATTTTTTTATCCTATAACCTTCGACCGGATGACCCTATTGTCATCATCTACCAGCTAGATGAACTATGTGTATGTTTCGCCATGGGGCGAGGTCTGACCCTGTTGTCTCGAACGGAGAGCAAACACCCCGTATTGAGATATGTTAAAGTTGAGAGCGGCGCCGTAGTTCACGTTGGCATTCGAGACATCATTGTTATCGTTGAGCGTCGAAAGACCGCATTGACCACCATTGTTAACACTACCACCACGAAGGCAGAGACGGAAACCAGCACCTAGGGTCACAACCTGGTATTATATTATGAATACCGCTGCAAAGATACTAAAAATAATCGGTATGGAAGTATGTCAAAGAACTTTTTTCTAAAATTTTTTATCGCCGACCGCCAAAGGCGGTTATTGAAGCGAGCAGAGCTCGCTGGGTGCTTCGGCTTCGCCGTGTGTACTCAGGTCTCTTATGTACACCCAGTAATCTTATGTACACCCAGCAAACTCATGAAATCTTTAGGCCGCCACGTACACTGGTTCGACTGGCCACTCCTCTACTGCTTCGCAGAGAGCGGCGCCGCAGTCCACGCTGGCATACGAGACATCAATGCTATCGTCGAGCGACGAAAGACCGCATTGACCACCATAGTTAACACTACCACCACGAAGGCAGAGACGGAAACCGCTTGTTGCGCCGGACGTATTCCAATAATATGCACACCAGTATGTGGTCTGACTACCGCCGATGGCGGTAGGGAAATTCTCCAGGTTGTCCATGGAGAGCATGGTCGCCCATCCTTCACCTTTTTTGATGGAGGTGCTGTAGGCCTTCATGCCCGTCTCGTTGCCGATTGTCCATGTGCCATAGATAGATGGTGCCACGAGGTGGGTGACTGTCGTATCTTCGTTGACCCTTACGAACTCATCATCCATATGATACCAGAGATGACCGTAAGAGTTTTTAAGACCGAAGAAGGAGTTGACCTTGGCCGCATACCAGGTAGAGCCGTCATCGTTGAGTATATTGACGGTAGTCTCTCCGCAGCTATCGCCCAGGTCGAGACCGGCATCCATCGGGACGATCGGGCGGCAGCCGTTGTAGCTATTCCACGCACTCCAGTCTTTTTGCGTCACGCCAGGACCAAGACCACCTTGATAGAGTCCGTTTGCATCTCGCTCTGTGTTGACTGCCGCCTGTGTGTAGTGGGTGCCGAAGATAACCCCGAAGAGCGCAGCGGTCACGGCGAAGTGGCGCATCGAGGAACAGAGCCACCCCGTGCCGTTCTTTCTGGCCGCAGCTCGCCAGTACTCTGTGTTTTGGTTGCAGGCTGGCTTGCCGAGGAACGAGCGGTTGGTGTTGTCGAGGGTGGCATCGTTATTGCCACCTCTGTAGTCTGCGCCTGTATTAAGGAAGCTAACGAGGCGACCTGTGCTGCGCTCTAAAGTGGCATGGCCAGAGGCAGAACGTGAGCCGATAGGGATTGTGTAGTTATATTCGCCTTTGATAGGAGTCAGTCCCACCATCATATAGAACAGACGGCCTACAGTCTTGAAAACCAGATAGAACTTGCGGTTCCATCCCCACTGGTAATGTCCCTCTGATCCGTCTAACTTTGCAGCCTCTCCTGTGGCATATTTGTGATGATCTTTGGAGTCGAGTTTTCGGCGGCTATGGTCATTCTTGACCAGGTAGCAACCGAGACCAAGCTGAATAGGCAGCTCTCTCAAGAGCTCAAGCGATCCCACATAGGTTGCTGCCTGAGGGGTTGCGTTGTCTAGATTCCAGACACGCCCGCACCAAAGATTCTGTCCCATATCTACAGCGTCTTTGAGCGACATCTGCTGTGCCGTGCCCGTCTTTCTATCGTAGACCTCAATCTGTTTGTCTGTCGAGGAAGTGTCGGCAGCAGGGAGGTCTGCCACCTGCTGCGCCCCGTCGAAGGCTGCGATGATAGCCTTGACCTTAGCCTCTTCTTCTGATGTTAATGCCATAATTAAACTGTATTTAATTGATTAAACAATGTGATTTAAATGATGCGTAATGATGAGCCCACCTTGCGTAGCTTTCCCGATGCCGACAGGCGAAGGCGTGGCTGGTGTATAGTGATGCTCACCTCTTGCCAAAGCGGTGTGTTGGCTGTGGGGATGACCCAGAACTTGGTCGTGCCCTCACCCTTGACGATGAGGTTGCCGCTTGGGTCTGCCACCAGCGAGTCGCCCTCGGCACGCTGGAAGAGCACGCTCTGAGGGAGGTAGCTCGGTATGAGTTGGGCTGTGATGCGCTGTGCCACCTTGTTGCGTAGGCTTATCTCCGGGAGATAGGTCAGGTTCATACGCGATGGTGCGATGAAGCCTGTGGCTATCTGACCTGCCAATCCATCCATTTGTGCAATCTTGGCATCGGCTCGTTTGGCGGCAGCATCTGCCTCAGTAGCCTTTGTCTCAGCTAGAGCTGCTTGTGCTGCTGCAGCTGTAGCCTGCTCTTGTGCAGTATTGGCTGCACTCTGAGCGAGATTTGCCGCCTTGTTGGCATCGTCGGCTGCACTCTGTGCCTTGATGGTTGGTGTCTTATCGAGCCATCTGCGCCATTTGGTGTTTGTATCCGAAGGAGTTGTTGTGTTACCATCCTCCAGTGACGCATAGACTCCTGTAGATGTATGAACTATATCCCCTTCATCGTAGCCCCTAACAGTCTGTCCATCCTCTTCATATGAGTAGTCCGACTTCCAGGTACCTTGATCGGTGAAGGCGACATTACCAACAACAATGATATTTGTATTATCTGCCATATATTTATTAAACTTTAATGACTAACTTGTTTCTACGCTTGACAACATGTTCTGCGACATGGCTTCCGTAATCAATCATAAGTAACTTGTTACGATGCTGGCGGAATGACGGATACATAGCGCCGCCTCGAGCAATGACACCCGTATCGGCATATTCATGCTTGGAGAGGTCCCATTGCCACCAGTTTCCGTTGCTTCCCATTTTGGGTGGATGATCGTTCATTTCCTTAGCGAGGTCGGTCTGCGTCTTTGAGTTGGTAATGGCGGCGGATGTGTCCTGCTGCCGCTTGGTTTCTGCCGTCTTGCGTGCCGTCTCGTTATTATTGCGAGTAGTTTCGGCGTTCTGACGTGCGGCTTCGTTGCTATTACGAGTACTTTCAGCCTTCACTCGGTCAGCTTCGCCCTGCGTTACCTTGGTATAAGCCGCGGCAAGAGCTTCCAGGTCTGGATCTATATCGGTATAGGCTACTACCTGAGACCACGTTTTGCCATTATCATAGCTCACCTCGATACCCATCGTGCCGCCACGAAATTGAGGGGTCTTTCCCTCGGCTACTACACCGAGATCTTCGCCGCCTATCTCCCAATGGCCGTTGTTATTGATTGCTGGCTTAATACCTGCGGTCAGGTAAGCCCTTGCGAACTCGGCAGGTATCTTAACCTGCGAGCCGTTAGCCATGTAGATCCAGAAGAAGTCGGTACTCACCACAAGGCGAGATGCCGTATTCAGCTGGCTGGCTACGTCGTTGATGTTTACTGCTGCCATAATACTATTCTGGTTTTATCTGCTTCATAACTCCCTCGCATGCAGCCGGAGTAAGCAGTTGCTCGGCTACACGACTGATGATTTCCTTCTCGCTATCGTCAATCTCCACCTCGCCCTGCGTTTCGTAGAGTTTATGGGCGAGCACGGAGCAGGCTAATCCCTGCCCGCGCTCATAGATGACGTTAGCTATCTCCTTGCGCATATCCGTTACTGCGCATTGTGTCTTACTGAGGTCAGTAAAGACCTCTACTCTTTCTAGATTTATCTTCATATTCTTATGTTTTGTTAATGATACATATACTGCAACTGCCAATTATATCCATCCCAGATCAGAATATTAAACTGCCCGACATCATCAGAATAAAACTTATCTGAGGTTGTATGTATCTTGCCGCAGCAATATAGCCTTCTGCCTGAAACAACAGGGTCGAAATATATCCTGCTATTACCCTGTATAACAATGAGCATCTGCCCCGTCATAGGGTATTTCGGCAACTTTATATCCACCGCGCTACTGTTAGTCATAAGAATAATGCCTACTCTGTTGTTATTGATGGCATTCTGCTGTACATTGCCTGCAGCCGACATTGATAAAACATTCTGCGCAATACATCCAAGCAGGTTACCGCCAATACTTCGGATTCCGATACCTCCGTCAGTATCAACGTTGAGTGCCGCAGCAGAAGGGTCACTATAATCACGTACGGCCTGATAATCTCCGGTACCATAGTCGTAGAGACTATATTTACGGATGATCACCGTATTATTATTGGCATACCCCTCTAAAGCAGAGCCATACATATCGCAGGCTCTTTGATTTCTGTGATAAACTGTACCATCAGAGTTTATAACTGGCGACAAATCAGCAGCCCTACCTGCTGCTACTTCTCTGACACAGGAATTAGTACGGGCCAGCCAAAGCGAACTATGTTCCAACATTGTTCCATTCTTGAGTTCCCAACCTTTAGAATCACTAGAATACGAACCGATACTCAGACCCGCATCCGTGATTTTCAATCCGCCAATCTGACCTGAAGTTGCATAAATCGTTCCTATAATCACGGCATCCTTTGCTGTCAGCTTGCCACCTCTAGTTATAGAAGTAGTAGCCTTGCTGCCTTCAGTACCGCCTATCCAGAACGCATAATCCGCATCATTCTTCACCCATCGGAACGAGCCGAAGATATTGTTACCCTCCATCAGGTTGAACTGTTGGCCCTGGGCGAACTTCAGAACCGCATTCTTTCCCACGATAAGAGGACAATACATCGGACCGGCATCACTCAGTTTCACCCATAGCTTATTGTTGTTAGAGTCAACTGCCGAAGGGTCGAAGGAACTGCCCGTAGCCGTATGCGTAACGTTACATTGGTAGACAGACCAACCATCGTTAGCATTACTATCCTCGATATATATCAGATCGAGATACTTCTGTTCCAGGGTCAGGGCAGAGTCATTGTGGTAGGTTGTCCCGCTCTTCCATCCTTCAGAATTTCGGACGATGCAGCCGTTCTTACCCATCTTTCCGGCTTCGGCAAAGTTGGCTACCACAACAGGCTGACTCCAATCGTCCTGAACTGAGTCTGTACCATGTTTTCCTGTACGAACAGACTCCCAGATGAACCGGTTTGTGGACGATACAGCCAGTCGTTTTGCCGTCCATCCTCCCTGTAGAATACCATTTGCACGGTAAGGCTTAGATGGCGCCACCGTATCGTTAGTGGTAGCGATATAGGCGCGCTCCATGACGATAGCTTCAGCCTGCATCGGCATCGCCTTGCTCCAGGTTATGTTGCCTACAGCATCTACGGTTCCGTCGGTACGCCACAAACTCTCAGTAAGAGCTATCATCGATTGCCAGGCAAAGAGACCATAGTCGCCGTAGCTGTCTGTGCCGCCATCTTTGAAATATCCGATGAAGAAATAATATTCTCCGGCATCAGGCATGGATAATTTAGCAACAAGACTCTGACCATCTCCGCTTACTACATAGGCATGCTCCGACCTGTTGAGATATTCGCTATCTTCCTTTATCTGATTACCATCACTATTGATAACCTCAGACGGCAGATAGAGACGGGAGATACATACCAGATCATAGTTGGTTTCAGAGTAAGACTTCAGCATCACTCTGAGATAGCTATCCCGGAAATGGTTAACAACCTTAATACGACGTATGCACTTGCCGTTGCTACCAAGAGAGGAAGGAGTTTTATAGAAAGTTTTCTTCTGCTTGATACCATCTAACAGAATTTCACTTTCTTCTGTTCCCCATTCGCTAGTACTGCTGTTGTACCGGTCGATAATTTCATCTGTTGTAATCTTACCACCCAGCACGATACTCTTACCGCCCGTAGTAGGAGCCGTCTTGGTCCAGCCGCTGCCAATATTATCCTGCGCTTTATTATAGTCGGCAAGCGTTTTTAAGCCAGGAAGAACTGATGGTTCTGAAGCAGAAGACTGATAGCCTACGATGAGACCAACGCCATCCTTACCATCCTTACCATTCTCGCCATCCTTACCATCCTTAGCTTTATAACCTCCACACGAAAAGTTTATAACTTCGTCCCCATCCGTAAACCATGTGATTTTCATTATCCACAGCCACGGAGTAACATCGTCAAAGGTAATTTGACTGAAGTCTTTACTGCCATGTTCTCTGAATAATGTCGGACTCTCGTTTATATCAGAACTACCTGCAGCATAATACCAGGTTTCGATACGTGAAATGCTCTTCGGGTAACGATTGAAGAGCTTAGGTTCAGAAAAACTGCCATCCGCTCCTACCTCTCCTGTCTTGTATGCCACATATACATACTGCTTTTCCAGAGTCGGCTCCATCGGATCATCCTGCCATCCCTTAGGCTGCAAGGCGCCCTGCTGACGGTAAGGCCGTGTAATGAAACTCGAATCAGACTGGTCAGAGAGATAATAGATATACTCATATCCATCGCCATCCGCTCCACAGGTGAGTACCGGAACGCTTTCCTTATCCAGTACATTACCGGAAGCATCGTATAAAGCGAACACCACCTGGCGGGCATTACTCTGCACAGATACCTCTGCGCCTATTTCCATGTTAGTATCAGGAGTATCAGCAGTTCCATACTTCAGATGATACCCTGCCGGTAATTCTGTCAGCTTATACCTCTTGTCGTCGGATGACGTTGCCCATATATCGCATGAGATACTTTCTGCACTCATATTGCCCTGATTGTCTATAATCACGCTATCGGCAGATGGTATCAGCTCGTAGACTACTGTATCAGACGATTTCAAAATGGTAAGCTCTCGGGTATACTCGTAGTTGGCTCCGGCATATTTGCCCACAACCGTGATATTCATCTTCGTAATCTGAGCGAGGGTATCGGCAGTAAGATTATCAGCATCGATGGTAATCACCTCTGCGTTGCCGTCAATAATCCTCGAAGTCTTCAATCCTGCTACACTAGAGATATTGAGCGACGAAATCGCCCATGGATCGTTATGATACATAAGTGATACCTTGGTCTTGATAGGCAAGCCGATATACTTGCCAGCTCTGGTATTCCAGGCTACCGATGCACTCTCATTGCTCAGATCGCACACCATGAATGGAAGGCTGTCATGCTGGATACGGATAGGCATCTGCACCGTTTTCGAGGTCTTTCCCTCCAGTTCTACGACGATGGTCACCATCGCATCCGACATTTTACGCATAGCTGCGTAATCGAAATTGGTATCATCCGCAGTTCCGGCAACACCATCCTTGATGTTCCTGATACCCTTGATAAAAACGGTAGAGTTCTTTACCTCTACGTCGCAGTCCTCGCTTACTACATACAAGCGATAATGGCCTTCTGTCACGTCCTCGCTATTCGCATCTTCTTCGAGCAGAATATCCATACCCTTACGCACGAAGACTGCCGTAGAGATGCGGTACTGCTTGGTAGCCTTGCCCTCGTCCTGAGTATAGAGACCATTAATGACATTACCCATATCATCTACCGTGACGACACTCTGATACTGCGAGAGACTCACATCATAAGCCTTCGCCTCGTTCTTCAGGTCGTCCAGTCCGGAAAGACCTTGTAGGTAGTTGATGTTGCCACCGAAGTAGATATTATCCTGTACGTAGATACCATTACCCTCCGGACGCACGATACTGCCATCCCTTTTAGTCAAAGCCAGGCCACTAAGCCATCCGTATCTCGCCACACGATTCTGCGGCAGCACTTCCCAGTTGCATACACCATCCAACACCTCGATATAGCTGTTTCCCCTCGAAGAGAAATACATGCTGCTCTGGCGCGACTCATCTGTAAAGCTACCATACTGGGCAAAATCCATATAGGCACAAGGATCCGGAGTTGCCTCCGAACGTTTACCATATTCAAACACGAACTTGCCCTTCTCGCTAGTGATGATTTTTTTCACATAAAAGTAAGTGGTAAAGAAACCTTTATGCAGAACAAAATTGCAATCATCCAACGCGCCTTCGGTATTTTTATCTGAACCATGGGCGTTATCTATATCGGCATAGATACCGCGACAGATATCTCCCACCTGCAGAGATCCGTAATCGTTTCCCTCCAGATGAAGAGAGATGATGTGTTTCCCGGTATCTACGCTCTCGATGGTTCCATAGCCGTTGGTATTCCATTGTTCTGCTTTGGTTACAGAGATTTCATTGAAGACGAACTTAGGAGCAGAGATGAACTGACGGACGAACAGGCTGTTCATTTCTGCGTTACCATTATTATCGATACTTGCGCCGGAACCATAAGCTCCGGAAACGAAATTGTATGTCATGAAGGCATAGAGTTTCGCTAATCCCTCGCCAGTTATCTGGCTCTTTCCGTCTCCAAGCTTCAATCCTTTCAGCAGAGATGTCACATCCTCGAAGGTGATCTTACCTTTGGCGGTATCATCTATATCCTTGCGCAACATCTTCTTTTCGAGCGCGCCTCCAGGAGTGCAGTCGTCTGCCATACCTGCCTTTATTCTGTCGCCCTGGTATAGGATATAACCGTAATCATAAGAAAGTCCGTTCAGCACTTCGATGTTGAAATGCTGATGGCCAATGCCTCCTCCACCACTATATCGGTCGGTCAGAGTACTTGCAAAGTAGTTAAAGAGAGCGTCTGCAGTAGTAACACCCCATGTTTCTGAATAGGGCTCCTGAACAGGGAAGAGCACCCCTCCACTCAGCAGCTGACGTGGGAACTCAACTAAGCGAGGGGCGATAGTAAAATTTCCGATTTCGGGTAGATGGATATCCATCTGTTTGAAATCGCTGGCATCTGACCTCGTGAGGTTCAGGTACGGACGGGCATCTGAATATTTGTATGTGAAGGTATAGTTCGAAGGCAGTTCCTTCGCCTCGTAGTTCACATCGCTCTCGGTAACGGTTATCTTGCGAAGAGAATTGCCATGGTATACATACTTGCCCAGAGACGGGAAGAAATCGAGCATCCACAGGCGCTCCTTCTTGTCCAGGAATCCGGTGTTCTTCTTAAACTTGCGGGTGGTATCTACGCGGTATTCCTCAGAGTCTTCCTCTATTTCCGCAACATTGTGGGTATGTTCTGCAGTATTTTCGCTGTTGCCGTAGGCGCGGAAACAGTCTACACCTCCTAGCGAATTCTCGAAGAGGAACCACTCTTCTTCTTCGCTCTTCATGTCGCTAGCATAGTAGCGTTGTACGTAGGTAACCCGCTTCCCGTCCTGTTCTACCCAGATATCGTAATAAGATGGCTGGATAGAACCGCCTATCTTCTTGGCGATAATGGCGTATTGCACCGGTACGGTATATACGGTTCCGGCATTCATATGGTTCATCAGTACCACTTCCTTCTCTTCGTAGGCGGTCCCATTCCACATGTATGCCTTGCACTTCATCACGCTGGTGGCAGTTGCGTAATAGGTAAGGAATTCCGGAGAGTAATAGGTTACAGCCTTCACCTGCGGCTGCCAGGTAAGGAAGTTGTTTTTCAGAAAATTTGTAGCTGAATCTGAGAGTCTGTCCACGCCGGCACGTATCACGGAGAAGGTGAATTCCTTCTTGCTATCCTCGCTGCCAACCTCGTAAACCGTTGCCACAAAGGATTTCATGATGTTCGGCTGAGCATAAGGTTCACTACTGTCTTTTACCTCAAAGCTGAGAAGAGGAAGGATGATATCCTTGACGGATAACGTAATTCGGTTCTTATCGTTCGGCGTATAAGTGTGCTGAACGATGTTTGCGCTTGAGCCTTTATAGCGTAGAGCGAAAACCACATCAGCCTTCGAGGTACTGAATATCTCAAAGGCATTCATGGAGCCTGCCATGGTCAGAGCATCTGGATATAATAAAACCTGTATCATCTTAAAATTGCTTTGATTATATTGCAAAGTTAAGATAATACAGGGAGATAACAAAGGACAATATCCTACAAAATCGGTATGCATTCCAGCCAGACGGTCGTACAATGATATACCCATTTGCTGTGACGGAACATCGTTGCGTGTCGGGTCTTCTGACTTACGTAAGATTTCTGCAGTCCATACTTCTGGCCAACATACTCAGCCGAAGGGAGAGGAGGATAAATGATCTTGAAGGTACGGTTCTGGTCATTTCCAGAATTCCTGTAATCATCCTCAGATACCTCAACCGTCTCTTCGAACCCGAGCCACTCATATTTGCAGTTCATCGCCGGCATTACGGCTTCCAGACTCTTCGCCTCGTTAACAGGAGTAGTGAGAGCGATGGTTCTGAGCTCGCTTTCCGTTGGTTCGCTCTTTCCTCCGAGGGTAAACTTCAGTTTATTAAAGAAGAAACTTACACCTCTAATCACAATCTTCGCATAAGAAGGCAGATTCTGCTTCTGCGACTGGGAGAGGAGCAGTTTTACCTTGAGTTCCTGGAGTGAATTTCTGAGCAGGAGATCATACTGCCGATAGAACTTCTCATAGATGCCATCCTCACCATTATATACCAGGGAATAGTCGAACAGTTTCCGGGGCGTAGGAACTCCTGGCCGATGCGTACCGAATTTATCCGAAACAGATACATGAATATCGTATGACTGTCA
>ERZ1023670.347-NODE-347-length-14303-cov-41.406162_pt1 | contig 14303 bp, 6 predicted proteins | sample MGYA00380342_ERZ1023670 | MGnify/ENA primary metagenome ERZ1023670 (study PRJEB33179, sample SAMN07448984) | human gut metagenome | biome: Human-gut; feature: Human associated habitat; material: Faeces | host: Homo sapiens | place: India: Bhopal | collected...
CACCCTGTAGGTCCAAGAACCAATGCTTTTGGAAAGTGTACACATTCTCCTCTGAGTCTGTGTAGGTGGCCTGTGCCATAGCAGCTGTGCTCATACCCATCAAAGCAGCAGCCAATAAAACTTTAGACTTTTTCATAACTGTTTAATTGTTTTATTATGTAATACTTACTGTTTCTCTTCTAACTGCGAGCAGCTAGAAGACTTTCTATATTTACTTCTTGACAACCTTCTTGCCGTTGACGATGTAGATGCCAGGGCGAGACATGTTTTGTACTCGACGACCCATCAAGTCGTAGATGATGCTTGGTTTATTCGAGTCAGTTGTAATCTCGTCAATGCCTGTAGCCTTGTCGTTGTTAACTTTGTAGACGATTCTCATGACAGGGTTGACCTTGCATTTGCTAGGAGAGATTGATGTAGGGTCAGACAAGTACTTTGCGTAATTGTTGTCGCCAAATGTTCCTATAGGAAGGACAAATACATACCTGTCTGGTTTCAAGTCACCAGATTTAATTGGGGAATCAAACTCTATCTGGTAAGCATTTGTGTATTCAGGATAGCCTGGCAAGTAATCAATCTTCTTGAAATGCCCAGTTTTTACAGTTCGATATGTATCAGGTTGTACCAATTCTATCGTTTTGCTTTCGTTGACAACGAAACCGTCGAAATCACCTGCATCTGTTATGCTGAATCCATTCAAGTCAATATCGTGATAATATTCAGACTCAAAAGGTACATACCAAAAACTGTTGTAGCTATTGTCAAATTCAGGATTGTCTGGAACAACTATATCCTGTTTCTTAACAGTAAATGGAACTGTAAATTCCTTATTTGTATAAGTTTGCCCATCCTTGACGCCAAGTATGCTTCCTTTTGAAACCTTAACATAGTAAGTGTCATTGGAAAGTTGACTAAATGGAATCTTCACATTTCCATTGTTTCCTAAAGTCATGTTGAGTTGTCCAATCTCCTTCTGCTCTTTGTTGAGGAGAGAGGCATTTTGCTTATCAGGATTCAAAGACAATCCTGAGTATGCTGCAGTTGACAACTCCAAAATTCCATTATCGGCAGTAAACTCAGTGCAAATAAGCGACATGTGGAAATCAACAGCTGTTGCTTCCTCTGCAGGTTTTGCCGTTTCGGTAAACATAAAGGCATTTGATTGCTTTTCATTGAAGTGCAAGCTCGAAGCAGTAACATCAGTAGAGATTTTACCTGTAGAATGGTTTACCAAAGCATAGGCGTTCAATTCTGTGTCCTCAGAGTTTGTAGTGCAATAACCATAGATACTAAACGTACCTAATACCAATTTGTCATCTACACCAGATAGAGAGAACTTCTTTAAATCCAACGACTTACCTTTATCTGAAGTTAATCCGTTGACAAAGAAATACTTGCCTCCTTGTGTTTGGAATGTATATTTGCCATCCTCGCAAGAACTTAGGAATGCCGTAGCCTTGGCTTTATTGCTTGTCAATGATACGTTCTCTTCATCATCGACCGAAATATAAAGAACCTTATTGTTCTGACTGATATTGGAAATAGTGTAATATTTTCCAGTTTCAGGCATGGTTATGTTCTTTTCGCTATAAAATGATAGCATAGCTTTTGTAAGCTCTTCGTCAGAAGCAAATGGAACTTGTTCGACAAGATTCTTTAGGGCAATGCGTGCCTCACTATCATCGGCAGGATAACCAACCCCGGTCTTGCTGATCAAATTCTTAGCAGCCAAGTAAGTTTCGGAAGCTTCTGGTTCCTTTTCGTATCCAACTTTGTAAGTCAGGGTGAAAGTAGGATTATAAGTTTCTTCCAATTGGTCTTTAATGATGCCCTCATTAATAGTTAACGTATAAATACCCTTTTCTGTAAGTCCTTCTGGAATATCAAAGCTGATGATTACATCTTTAGAAGATGTGCTAGATCTTTCAATCTTTGCTTTTGCAGCCTTAGCACCATCTTTGTATATATACAACTCATTATTACTTATTGACATCAAGTGCTTGTCAAATTCCAAAACAATAGGGCTTGACAACTTGTCAATTTCACCCTCTGCAGGTGTAACAGTGGTGTAAGTTAAAGTATTCTTAGGGGTGCTAATAGTAAAATTATAAGTTAGCGCTTTGTTGCAATAGCCACTTGCATCCCAGATACAACCTTCTGGAATGTATATAGTATATTGACCATCAGTAGCAATAGCATTTGAGACACTTAACGTTACTAGATTTCCTTTAGCGGATAATGTAAGAGGATGATGGTTTCCCTCTGCATCAGAAATGTATGCACCAATACCAGATGTATTTAAGGTAATGCTTGAAGCGAAGGTAAGAGTTTCACTTAAGAAGCTACTTAAAACTTTGCTGGCAAAGCTTGTGTTGCTTGGCGATATGATTGATATTGGCTCCTTGTAATAAACTGTGATTTTTTTGATTTCAGAAGCTATACCTGAGTTGTAGAATGAAATAGCATTTACTACTTGCCCTTCATTCTTACTCCAAAACCTCTTATAACGATCTTCGGAAAGGGTTCCAGGCATATTTTCTGAGAGGTTGATATCATACATATCCTTCTCTACCTCAAATTTTACGGAATCCAAGGTTACACCTTCCATACCGCTGATTGTCATAGAGCAACCTCTGCAAAGTTTAAGGAAGTATTCCTTAGGGTCGCTTGTGCTATAGGTTATATACTGTGCCCCAAGATATTGATTCAGTCCTTTTTGGAAGGAAAGGGATAATTTACCTGCGGTAAAAACGCTAGTCGAAACATCTATAGAGGTCAAATTGTTGGAAATAGAAATTTGTGGATTCAACTTCGTAGGATAGGTGAAGTCAAATGTGGAGACAGATGTCTTTTGTCCCCACATAGACAATTCACAAAAAGTAAAAAGCAATAATAATAGCTGTTTCATTATTTTTTGTTTTTTCAATTAACGATATTCTTGGTCTATATCTTCAGAAGGTGTCTTAACGCAAAGTTTCCACTCGTCATTGATTTTCACAGGATTGAACATAAATGCCGTTTTTGCTGGGTCACCGGTTCCAGCTTGTTCTGCCGTGGCAAATGTAACCTCATACTTTACGTCATTACATCCTTCCAACTGAAAAGAATAGTAAATTCTCTTGTAGTCCAACACTGGGAATAACTTGAACTGGGCGGTGTATTTTTTCTTGAGTTTATCGCTCAACGGCTTTACTTCCTGCGTAGAGTCTGTATATTCATATAGTGAAGCTAAAACTTTGTCTATGTTACGAGCCTTCAGTTCTTTCATTGCGTTGTCACAAAGTTGAAGCATAGTTGTTGTATCCTCGGCGGTCAGCTGAGAACGGAACTCTTGCACTTGTTGCTCTCTACTTTCTTTTTTCTTGTTGCAAGAAATGAAAGTCAATGTGCAGGCTGCAAAAAATAAAAACAAATAGATTCTTTTCATTTCAAAATGGTTTAAAATTAAAAGAGGATGTGCCTGCTCTTTTAGGCACACCCTCTAATTAGAGCTTTATTTTGAAATCACTAGATTAGTGACCAATTGTTGTCTGTACATCCAAGATGATTTCTGTATTGAACGTACCCCATGTGTAACCAATTGTTACAGGAATCTTCAAGGAGAAGTTGCGTACAACGTCACCATTGTTGGTGTAGAGAATTCTTCCGAACAGAGCCTTGTTTGCATTCATGTAAGTCTGCAAAGCAGCGTTCTGAGCCTCAGAATTGAAGCGTGAAAGGTTGAAGTTGTAAGTCTGAACACCACGAACAGCTGCGCCATTTGCATCCAAGAAGTACAACTCAAGTGCATTTGAAACACTTGACAATGGAACGAAGTTAGAACCATTGTTCAAAGTAGTCTCAATCTTGCTGTAATCAACAGTGATGCTGTTGATGCCATAGTAAGCCCAGAACCACAAGTTCTCACCCCACATCTTACTCTTTGCAAAGTATGTGTCACGCTTAGCGTCATTAAGTTCTGTTTCTGCCTTGTAATTTCCGTAGAGGTTTGTCTCTACACCACGCCAATCGTAGAACTTGAAGTTGTCAATGAAGTTGATGACATTACCGTTTGTCTTTGCATCGATAACACCATTAGACTTCTTAGAAATCAAGTTGATTGGACGCTCCCAGCTTACGATGAATGAACCATCCTCAACAACCTCGGCAAGGTTGCAGACAGTCTTAGAAGATGCAACAACACTTACGTATGCACTCAACTCATCTGTAAGAGTCTTTTCTTCATCGTAACCCTTGGCATTCAAGAGTTTCTCGCTAACAGCATTCTTTGTAAGTGAGATAACACCATTGCTCTGGTTCATAACAGCAATCTCTGTAGGAGTAGCAGAAGAACCCTTCTTCACTGCATACAACTTAGCATTGTTGAATGCACCAGCGCCATAGTCGATAGCACAAACCTTAACAGCATTAGCAAAGTCTGCGTAAGGATGTGTATGGAGAGCGTCGTACTTGCAAACGACCTTATCGTGGTTTGTACCATTACCAGAGGTTGTAATAACATATGTCTCACCATCCTGTGCAGTCAATTCGATAGTCTTAGGAGTGAAGAAATACTTATAGTTCTTGCCAGCCAATGAAGAAATCTTGTTTCCATTCATGGTTGTTTCAATACCACGAGTAATAGAATTGATATTGCCTCCATCGTATGGGTTGACTGCATCGAAGATGATACCATCATTACCCAATGTCAATGGACGTGTTGACATATCATTCTTGTACCAGTATTCTTTGATTCTTTCACCGAATGTGTTGGTAGCAAGCTGCTTTCTAGTGATAGTTGTTTCCATCTTCACATAGATGTAAGGATACTTAGCCTCAATCTGATCCTTAGCATTGAAACGGATGTAACGTACTAATGTCACAGAAGCTTTGTCGTGCAACAACTTTTCAACCTGTTCAGCAGGAATAACCCAACGCCATGTATGGTTGGTTGTACCTGTACCATCCTTTGTATAGAATACATCACCAATAGAATTGTCTGGAGTCATTGTACCCTTTGTTGCCAATGGTGCAGCATACATATTCATTTTATTGGTACCAGCAATAATGTCAGCCTCATAACCATAGTCAAAGTCTTCCTTAGACATGTTCAATTCTTGAGTCAACATATAGTCGTTGAACTGCTCCCATGTTGTCTGGAATACATCAACGTCATTACACTGATCGAATACAACATTTTGGTTGTTCCACTTGTTTACAACATGGTTGTCCTTAGCCTGTTTTGTAATGTGAAGCAAGATGTAACCATCGAGAACAACATTGTCCTCAGTGATAGTCTCACCACGTGTAACGATAACTTGTACCAATGGCTCACGACCAACAGAAGCTTCCGCTGCAAGACCAGCCTTCAAGTTTTCATCAACATTCTGAGCACGGAACTTGCCATCTCCAAGTGATTTCAAGAAGTGAGAATCTGATGTTTGGTTATCACCAGCCTTGTACATTACAGGAATAAAGTGGAATGTCAAGCCCCACTCTTTTGCCTGGGCAGGTGTCAAAGTCTTTGTTGTTGAGGTTGCCATGTAATCCTTGATATTCTCCTTTGTCAAGTGAATACCAACATACTCATTCAGGTCAATCTCGGTATTGTTCTCGTAGTACAACTCAAGAGCTGCGTGACGATCATCCTGAAGAGCCTCCTTTGGAGTATCCCATACATGAACCTTGCCGCCCGTTACGCCACAAGCCTCATCACCTGTCTGAGCAATGTGTTCACCATCTGCATTCTTAGGACCACGGATATAATCAGGATTTTTCGTCCATACCAAGCCCTCTACCTTAGCCTTAGTTGGCTGGAGCAGAGCATAGTCGGAAACTACATCGTTACCCTCATTGTTCTTAACCTTCAATGCAACGGTATTAGCATTGTTCCAAGTCTCTTCATCAGTAACCTTGTTCTTGGTTGGAGCTGGATTCAACTTGTCAGGATGAGCAACCTGCAAACCTACAGTCAAAACTCCATCGTCAGCGATATTAAACAATGATGTACCTGCATAGTTCTTTTCTGGAGAAGTAACACCGAGTTCAGCGCCTGTTGCACGTGTATTAAGAACTGTTGGGTTAAGAACGTTGAATCCATCAACATTAGCATATGCCAACTTAGCATTTACAGGGTTTGCATGATAGTCAACAGCCCAAGCTGGACCATACACGAAATTCTTGTTGTTACCCTTGTAGTCAACACCAAGGTTCTGTACGGTTACACCATCATGGTTTGTGCAAGCACCTGCAACATTCTGCTTCTTCAAGCTAGCACCATTCAAGTATGGATATTCAATCATCTCAATACCGTCGAGGTAGAACTTAGGCATGAATACCAAGCTTGTCAAGTCACCTGTCATTGAGATAACAACCTTACCTTTTTGACCTTCACCACCTTTAACACCAAACAATGTCAATGTCTTAGCATTGTCATCTTTAATAGCAGTGATTACACCAGTACCAATGAAGCTAATGTTTGTTGACTCAACCTTTTCACCATCTTGGTAGATGTCGAAACAACCAGTTTCCATGTTAGGTACGTAGTACTTGCCGTTTGCACCTGCAGTTCCTGTGCCAGTAGAGCCTGCTGCGCCAGTATCACCCTTGTCGCCTTTGTCTCCCTTGTCACCTTTGTCTCCCTTGTCACCTTTGTCTCCCTTGTCACCTTTGGTTCCAAGTGCGTAGTACTCGGTTTTAACACCATCTTTTACCCAATAACCATCGGCACCGATAGTCCAAGCGGTACCAGGAGTACCGTCAGCACCCTTCTCACCATTGTTAATAGTGAAAGTCTCGCCGTTACTAAGCTTTACAGTTACACCGCTTGTAGCCTTGTCTACGCTTGTGATAACACTACCTGCCTTAATCAACTTACTGATTTCCTCAATAGCTGATTTGTTGGCATCAATCTGTGTTTGCAGATTCTGAATGTCGTCATCGTAGTCTTTACAAGAAGTAAAGGTACTTACAGATGCAACTGTTAATGCACCCATAAGCAGCGCGCTAAAATACTTTCTTTTCATACGATAAAATTTAATTAAAATATTAATTTGTTAACTTAACGTTCTATGCTTAAAACTCTAATCTCCTGCGGGGAGATAGTATCAAAAATAGGGCGTTTTGTAAATAAAATAGAAGGAATAGCGCTCTATATATAATAAGGTGTAGAAAAAAGAGAGTGTAAACGGGCTAAAAATGCATGAAAATAGTGATTTGAGCAGACCCTATGACCTAATTTTATTAAAAACTAAAGAAAATAAGGGGTTTTTCGAAAAAAAAAGGTTAAATATTTGCGAGTGTGAATAAAAATGTCTATATTTGCACCGTAAAAAGAATATCTCCCCGCAGGAGATAGTACAGAGAAAGTTTTAGAACTTAAAGTTAACAATTAATATTTTTAATTAAATTTTATCGTATGAAAAGAAAGTATTTTAGCGCGCTGCTTATGGGTGCATTAACAGTTGCATCTGTAAGTACCTTTACTTCTTGTAAAGACTACGATGACGACATTCAGAATCTGCAAACACAGATTGATGCCAACAAGTCAGCTATTGAGGAAATCAGTAAGTTGATTAAGGCTGGTAGTGTTATCACAAGCGTGGACAAAGCTACAAGCGGTGTAACTGTAAAGCTTAGTAACGGCGAAACTTTCACTATCAACAATGGTGAGAAGGGTGCTGACGGTACTCCTGGTACAGTTTGGACCATCGGTGAAGATGGCTACTGGGTAAAGGACGGAGTTAAGACAAATTATTATGCTCTTGGCACTAAGGGAGACAAAGGTGACAAGGGTGATAAAGGCGACAAGGGCGACAAGGGCGATACTGGTGCTCAGGGTCCTCAAGGTCCTAAGGGTGACACAGGTGCAGCTGGCGCAGACGGCACATCAAGCTCTTACGAGTACTATGTTCCTAACGCAGAGACTGGTTACTTCGACATCTGGAAGGATGGCAAGTTCGTTAAGTCAACAAATATCAGTTTCTTAAACACTGGTATCATCACAGCCGTTAAGGACAACGAGACTTTGAAACTCTATGGTGTAGCAGGTGGTACAGGTCAGAATAAGGAGGTTACAATCTCATTGTCTGGTACTTTGAGCAGCCTCACTTTCCGTCCATACCTCTATCTTGATGGTATCGAGACTGTAGAGTATCCTTGGTTGTCAGGTGACGCCATGAAGTCAACAGCCGCTACAGCTGACAAGAACCACAATGGTAAGACCGTTAAGAACATCGGTAATGATTATATCACAGATGCTACTGCATCATTCGTTTATGGTCCAGCTTGGGCTGTAGATTACGATGCTAGTCCATGGAACTCTATCATTGCTGAGGAAGACTTGGCTGGCTACAATGTATTGAACCCAACAGCTATTTATCAGAAAACACGTGCTGCTGTTTCTGAGTTGGGCGCAGTTACTTCTCCAGCATACGCATTCCCTGGCAAGGACAAGGGTGGCAAGAAGTTGTTCGCAATGGACAATGGTACTGGTGTCTTGACTGCAGGTTTGCAAATTCAGCATCCTGACAAGTTGAACGATGCTCCTACTTCTTCTCTGACAAACGACAACAACACTGTTGCTTTGAGAGTTAAGAACAACGAGGGTAAAGAAGTTGTTTCTGACTACGCTTTGCTTCAGCCAGAGAAGACACTTATCGATGGTTTGGTTTGGGCTCAGAACCCAGAGTATCCAAACGCAGGTAAGGACGCAGTTCGTACAGGTGACGAGAGTTGCGAGTATTCAACTGTAAAGAAGCACGTTTGGGATGAGCCAATGGAGGCTTTGAAGGACGATCGTGGTGCATCATTGAGCATCTTCTACTCTGACGCTAATGGTATTAACTTGAACGACTACGTAGCTGTTCGTTTGGTTAAGACTACAAACGTTAAGAAGGGCACAACAAACGAATTGATCACAGTAACTCCAGCAGAGGCTAAGCAGTGGGGCTTGACCTTCCACTACAAGAAGGTAATGTACACTGTTGATACCAACACTACATCTGATAGTGAGTTCTTGAAAGCTTTGAACGCTTCTGACGATACAGATGGTAAGTTCCGTGCTTGGAACGTCAAGGTTGACGAGCCTATCAAGGGTGCTGAGGGCGACAAGGCTTCTGTAGGCCGTGAGCCATTGGTACAGGTAACTGTTACCAACCATCAGGGTAAGGTCGTATTGGATGGTTATATCCTCCTTTACATCTCAGCTCAGGCTAAGGACAACCACAAGAACGAGTTGTGGGGTACTCAGACAGTTAAGTACGACCCATGTAATGTGCTTGAGGCATTCAAGACCACATGGCAGGAGTTCAACGACTATGTTCTTACTCAGGATATGAAGATGTCTAAGGACGACTTCGATCATCAATACAAGGCAGATTTGGCATCTACTGAGGAGTATGGTGAGGCTGGTTCTGGCGTATATCTCATGAAGCAGTTTGCTGAGTTCGCTGACAAGGGCGAAGGCAAGGTTAATGAGAAACCAGTTGGTCGCGTACTTTACAGACCAAACACTGACGGTACAACTAACCACACATGGCGTTGGGAAATCGATCAGGACGAGGTTGAGAAGTTGTTGCACCACCAGGCATCTGTAACTTTGACAACTTGGGTACGTTACGTGGCTATCGACAAGGTTTCTTCTACATATCCTTACGTATATATCAAGTTGACAACAACTATCAATAACAAGGATACCAAGACTTACGCATTCGGTGACAAGAACAATAACTATTGGTTCGGTGAGAACAATAACGTTGTTGTATTCGATGTTGTAAACCCATACGATGGTGGTGACATCGAGACGATTAACCGTAGCGTTCGCTCTACATTGCTTAAGAACATTGAGAGCTTCAAAGCTCCAATGCACAAGTACTATTTCGTACCACAGGACATCGAGATTACAGCTCAGAACGGTACAAAATATACTATCACTCCTAAGAATGTAATAGAGCAGCCTAACTTCGACAAGGTTATCTGCAGGTATGTAAAATCTCCAGTTGCTGACAAGCACGATTACTCTACACTTGCTACAGCTTTGAAGACTTGCGCTCTCGACATCAATGCTGGTGCATTCAACAACACCAACCTCTATGCTGTTGCAAACGGTAATACATCTAAGATTGCTACTATTAACGCAGAAACTGGTGAAATCAAGTTGATTAACAACAAGGCTTGCCAGGACATCTTGAACGCTGTTGGTTATGAGGCAAACCACGCTAACATCCTCAAGGAAATGCGTGCAAATGTTGGTATCGCTACAGCAAATGCTTGCGGTGTTGTTGAGGAAACAACAAACGACAAGTTCGTTGCTAGCTGGCAGCGTCCTATCAACTTGAAGGACATCGACAACAACGTAATGCTTGACGCTAATACCAATGGTAACAAGATTAACGTTATCGACTTCTTGAAGTTGTTCGACTGGCGTGGTGAGACCGCTGGTTACATGTGGGGTGACAATACTTGGTTCTGGGCTTACTATGGCATCAACAGCATCACTATCGACGCTGATCCTGCTCACGTAAAGACCAACATGCACAATGGTACCAAGTTCGTTCCTCTCGAGGACATTACAACAAAGGCAGAATTGTATGTTTTGGATGCAAACGACAAGACTTACAAGACAGCTAAGACATTTAGATTAAACCTCTCTTCTTACAATGCAGCAGGCAAGAATGCAGCGTTGTTAAACTACATGAAGAATCATGCAGCTGACTTCGGTCGCTTGTACTACACCAACAATGGTGACAACGTTAAGGAATTTGACGTAATTATCCCTATCACTATTGGTTACACATGGGGTAGCTTCGAGACAGAGGTTAAGATCCACATCAACGCTACAGCAGGTAACGTAAGTGCAAAGTAAAAATTAGTTTCGACTAATATAAGCTCTAATTTGAGGGTGTGTCTATAGAGCAGGCACACCCTCTTTTACTTAAAAGACTTGAAAGAGAAAATGATTATGAAGAAAATTACTTTTTATCTGTTGATACTTGCCTTCTCATGGGGAATGACAGCTTGTAAATCCAAGAAAGAACCTAAGGAGCAGCAAGTACAAGAATTTCGCTCTCAATTGACTGCGGAAGACACCGCTACCATGCTCAAGTTGTGTGATGATGCCATGGAAGAACTCAAGGCTAGAAAAATAGACAAAGTTTTGGCATCATTATATGAATATACAGACTCAACACAGGATTTAAGACCATTGAGCAAGGAAACCGAAAAAAGATATCGTCGTCAGTTTACCATGTTCCCAGTCTTAGCGTATGAAAGAAAATATTATTCTTTCCAACTGGAAGGATGTAATGATGTAAAATATGAGGTGACATTTGCTACAGCAGAACAAGCTGGTACAGAAGAACCAGCAAAGACCGCATATATGTTCAACCCTGTCAAGATTGATGGAGAATGGAAACTTTGCGTCAAGACCGCTGACGAGGAAATTGACAGAACGATGCATTAACGTCTAACTATTAATTACAATACAATGAAACAATTTTTATTGCTTCTTACGTTGTTCATTTCTCTGTCTGCATTTGGACAGAAACAGAATACCGTAACATTTGATTTCGCCTCTCCATCTTCATTGGGGTTGCCTACGGATAATGATACGGAAGTCACAGATGAAACCTTTGCCCTAGGTAAAGTAAAAATGTCATTTTCTGCAGGTGCAATACTCGGTGGTGTACGCTACATCAAGCTAAACAACGCTTACTTTTTGAAAATAGGCAATAGCAGTCGTTTGATTTTAAACACAACCGAGGGCGCAGTGCTCACTTCTGTCAAGTTTAACTTCGACACAAATGGAGACTTCGGTATAGTTAAGGGGCAAAAAGGAACCTGGGATGACGACAATCATCTATGGACTTGTTCAAGTAATGATAATGCTCAAAGTGTTGCATTCAAAGTATCAGGTGTTCCTTCTATTATCAAGTCTGTCACTGTAACTTACATAGAGCCAACTCAAATTTTGGAACCTTCTGTAAGTGAATCTGCTTTACAAGTTTCATCCCTCAAGGATTTCACACTGACTTTTGCATCAAAAATGACAAAGGTGGGTACTCAAAGTTTGGCTTTGACAAATGGAAGCAAAACATATCCATTAACAGTCACAGTCAACAATACCACTGTTGTTTTATCCACAGCAGAAGCTATCTCTACTGATGGAACCTACACATTGAATATTCCTGCAGGCTATTTTCAGGATGCCAATGGTTACTCCAATAAAGCTCTCTCATATGCAATAGCAGTAAGCACCCCAAAGAATACACTTAATTACATCAGCATCAGTCCTGAAGCTGGCGAGGGAGGTGAGATTGATATGTTGAATAGTCCTATCAAACTCACATACGATACTTATCTTAAGCTTTCCCCTAAGGAATTGATGATGCAAAAGGATGGTGTGGATTTTGCTAAAGTAAACTTGGAAAAGAGCGACTACAAAGAAGTTTCTATTTCTTTCCTTGACATACCAGAAGTTATTGCAGATAAGGGAATCTATACCATCAAGGTGCCAGAAGGTGTTATTTATGATAATTTGGAAAGATATCACAACCCTGAGTTTACCATTACCTATAAAGTGGGCTATAAACCTGCACCAGTCTATTCAGAAACCATGAAGGCTGCCATAGACTTGATTTCTAAGACTGGCGTTGGCTATCCAACAGCGGAGAGTGACAGCCGAAAAGCACTCGTTGCTTTGACTACAGCAGAAGAAGTTCCATCTGATGAGGCATTGCAACCAGCCATTGAGGCGTTCTACAAAGAAACAAATGTAGAAATGCCAGTAGAGGGAAAATGGTATTATATCTCAAACATCAATACTGAGAATACACCTCTTTATATTACAGCAAAGAACGGAGTTGTTGGCGTCACCGAAAAGAAATCTGAGGCTACTGCCTTCGAGATGTGCAATCCTACGGCTTTCAAGACAAAGGATGGAAAATATCTTTATACTGCAGGATTGGAAGAAAATGCAGATAAAAAAGAATTGAAATTGGAGAAACTCCTTGTTGCAGACACCGATGCCAAGAATTTGCTCGGTTGCTTCTCTATCAACGGATATTTCAAGACAACAAAGTCTGGCGAAGTCATAAATGCTTTTGCGTCAGTTGATCATGAGAATAAAATCATTTCTACAGATGACGATGATGAAAAGCCTATGTTTGGTGAGACTTATTCTGCAGCCTTCATGCTGACTGAAACTGTAGAGCCAAGCGATGAGCCAAGCACAGTTGACATGCACTGCACGGTATCTCCATCTACGGTTACTGATGATACAGGCAAGTTGACATTGACCTTTACAGACTCCAACGTCATCACAATCGCAGAAAATGCAGAAGCTGAGCTTTGCACAGAGGAAGGTGAGAAGATTCAAAATGTTTCTTTGTTGGCAGACAAGACCAAGACAGATGTAGCCATTGTTATCGCTGGTAATTTGCAAGATGGCAAGTACAAGTTGGTAATCCCTGCAGGAAGCATCGGATTTGTCAAGGAGGAAAAACAATACACCAACAATGAACTTACAGTTTTGTTCGAGGTGAAGAAGGGGGCTGTTAATCCACCTACACCAACTCCTTCCGAGGATTTCAACGATTCTTATACGGGCATCTTGTACTATCCTGATGCAAGTATCATCAAGGATGTCGATTTGAATGAATTTACCATTGGTAATTCTTACTACAATTATCCTAACAAGCCACAACAAGGTTTGGTGGTAGATGAGACAAAGACTGTTATCTTGAAACAAGTAGATACTGTAAGAGAAATTCGCAGAGGACACTTCGAGAGAGTATCATCTATACCAACAGACCCTAGCTGTCCAGATGCCTATAAGATTGTATTTGACAGTCCTATCGCTGAAGGTGAACTCAAGGCTGACACATATACTTTTATTATCGCACCTGCAACATTTGGCGACAACAACTTTGGCAAATATTTGGCAGACAAGACTTCCATTAAGGCTTCTCTTTGCTATGTGAACCCTGTGATACAATTCCCATACAAGGTCGATAACAGCCAGGCTACAAGCATCAAAGAAATCACTTCTGACTCAAGCAAGGAGGCTGTCATCTACGACTTGATGGGGCGCCGAGTTCAGAGCATGTCTCGTCCTGGCATCTACATCGTCAACGGCAAGAAGGTTGTTAAGAAATAAATTATAGTACAAAACATAATCATTCAAAAAGTTATGAAAAAATCTAATGTATTATTGGCAGCGGCCCTGATGGGTGTCAGCTCTGCTGCAATGGCTCAGGCCACTTACACTGATTCAGAGGAGAATGTGTACACTTTCCAAAAGCATTGGTTCTTGGACCTACAGGGTG